>Ga0272442_10004627_pt1 | contig 18744 bp, 32 predicted proteins | sample SSMForm2O_FD_200262 | JGI IMG/M metagenome (GOLD analysis project Ga0272442, IMG submission 200262) | Marine sediment archaeal communities from Little Sippewissett salt marsh, Falmouth, MA, United States - SSM-Form-2O | ecosystem: Environmental > Aquatic > Marine > Wetlands > Sediment ... | reverse complement strand
GAAGAAACAGGAGAAACGATAACTAAAAAAGTTTTTAGTTGTAATGTAGAACTTAGACCTGATAATTTTCATAAAGATGTTCTTGAAGATGATTTTATGATTGTATTTGATTTAACAGATTATTGACATTTAACATTTATGGTAAAAGTAAAACAACTATATCAAAAGAATTGGCGTGACCCTTGGGAAGTTGAAACAATAGTAAAAAAACATACCTTTATATACTTTAAAAAAAATATGGTTATTTATGAAAACGATAGATAAGAAAGTAGCATTATATTCAAGGGTTAGTAAAGATATGCAAAATCCTGAAAACCAAAAGAAAGCATTAATAGAAAAAGCAAAGCAGGAAGGATGGGATTATGATTACTATGAAGAAAAAGAAAGCACACGAAAAACAAGACCTATCAAATATGCTTTATATCAAAAACTTCTTAAAAAAGAATATAAAGCAGTTGTGGTCTGGAAACTTGATAGATGGGCAAGAAGTCTACCCGAACTTGTTAGAGAGATACCAACATTAAAAGATAGAGGAATAAATTTTATTTCTATGAAAGAAAACATTGATTTAACAAGTGCTGCTGGTAAACTTCAATTTCATATGTTTGCAGCATTTGCTGAGTTTGAACGTGAAATAATATCTGAAAGAACCAAACAAGCATTTTATATTGATGAAGCTGGAGTTACACGTTCTATAAAATCTGGAAAAGCTGTTGGTAAACGTGGTGCTGATAAATCAAAAAGAAAAAAGACTGGTTATTATTTACGATGGGCATCTAAAAAAACACGTGATAAATACGAGGGGGGGTCTTTTTAGTTTTGACTGTAAAATCTAAAAAAGTTGATGATGAACAAAAAGACAACCGTTTATTTACCAGATTGGTATTATGACACGAAACCTTTATATATTACTACTACTATTACTATTATGTGATAATATGATAGAAGAAATTGAAATGAATGGTTTTTGGTATGGAAAACCTAAAAAATATTATTCTAAAAACCAAAATGGAGAAATGGTAATACTTTCCAAAAAAGAATATGAGCAAATGTTAACAAATGGAGAAGTGATTGTTTTTGAATAAAATAAATAATCCTGATTTGTTAGATTTGTTAAGAGTTATTAATGCTAAAACTTATTTTAAAGCAAAAGATTATAAAATTAAAAATAACAAATCTTTGAGTATAACTTTAAAATATTATAATGGAGAATTAGTATGTTAAATAAAGAAATTAAAATGACTGAAAAAACTCTTTTTTACATAATGTTATGTTGTGCAGGTTTAGGAGTTTGTTTATTCTTGGTAGTTATTGGATTAATGGGGTTATTACAATGAAGTGTCCACGTTGTAGTTATGAATGGCAGAGCAGAACAGATAACCCGAAGGCTTGTCCACGTTGTAAGACCAGACTTGATTATGGAAAACCTTGTAATTAGGTGATAGTAATGGATATTGAAAAACATAAAGATATTATGATGCTTGTAATGGCAGGAACAGCTGCATTTTTATTAGTATTAGTTGGGTATATAATTTTATACCCTGTAATTGGGTGATATGATGAATAAAAAGATAATTGAAAAACATCTTAATGAAGTTGCAGTTATGCAAGAAAATATTTCTAGATGTGGATTTGGAATATATGCAAATTATAAATTGGATGAAAAAAATAAAGTTAAAAGTAAACTTAAAAAGTTTTATAAAAAACCTGAACAAAAGTGATAGATAGATGTTTACTAAAAAAGAAATTGAAGTTATTAAACTTCTATGTGAAATGCAAATCAAATCTGCTGAAGAGGCATTACCCTTTAGAAGGATTTTGGATAACGTATTAGAAAAACAACCTAATGAAAATCTTTGGACTTCTAAAGAAACAATTAATTGGATTAATATAAATAAAAAAATAATTAAAAAACTTGAACAAGGGTGATAAGAATGAGTTATAAATTTTTTAAATGGGTAGTTATTACATTAATAATATTTGCAATACTAATAATTGTTTTATTTCCCATTCGTACAGGTTGGTAAATTATGGATGTTGAAACAGCTTTTAATTATATTGTTCTTTGGCTTTTCTTTTTAATTGTTAATTTATCTGCAATTTTAATTTTAACATTACTTAATTTATTACCAACTATTAATTTTAAATGGAGTTTAAGATTTTTATTTATAACTAAATTAATCCTATTGGGCTTTGGTTTTTTATTAGTAAATGCTATACAAAATAGCAGTTGGTTTGTTGTTTAAAAAACTATTTAAGTATTTAATTTATATAAAATATTGTTATGTTTTGGTTGAGGAGGTATTTTAATTTATCGTAAAAAAATCTTTTTTTTATTTGTTATATTACTGTTTGTAAATGTTTTTTCAAGTATTAATTCAGCACCAATTAATAATGAAGACACAGATATTAAAGAGTTTACAAGTGTTTTAATTAATGATAAGTCTGATTATGATAAAGCAGGTTACGATTATAACAAAGTCAGTAAACCAATTTTTTATGAAAGTCAGGTTTTATGCGAAGGGCATTTACCACTTGTTTTAGATATTGAAGCTCTTAAAACTTTTAAACTTCAGGGGAATGAAAAAAACAATTTTTTATCATCTTATGAAAAAAACTCTTTAGGTTTTGACAATAATGAAATAACCTATACTTATAAAATTTTAGTACGTGAAGATTATTCCTATATCAAAAGACATTATATTGATGATAAAATAGATTATAATATTTATGATGAGGTAAATAAAACTTGGAATAATTATAGTGTAGATATTAAAATAAATCATTATAATGAAACAATTAATGATTATCGTTATATATGGAAAACTATAAAAGATATTTCAGAAATTGATTTTAAACTTAATAATAAATTTATAATTGATATTCAAGGTAATTTCAAAGCTGATATAATTCAAAAACAAATTGATATTGTACCAAAAATTAAAATTAATACTTTTGAAAAGGATATGCCTGAGTATTCATGGTGGAATACTGATTGGTTGCATAGGAGAACTATAACTATACAACATGAAAAAGTAGTTGATGATTTAGAAGATTTCCCTATCCGTATTTATCTAAATGATAGTGATGCAGCAGCTAGTGATATTTTTACCAGCAGTCAAAATGATTTAGATGATATAGCTTTTACTGATTATACAGGTAATGTACAGTTAGCACATGAAATTGAGGATTATATTACTGGTGGAACAAATGATGTTGCAAATATTTGGCTTCGTTCTAATGTATGGGATGGTAATGATACAATAATTTACATGTATTATGGAAATGAGGGTGCTTCCAATCAGGAAAATATCGGTGATGTATGGACTAATTATGAAATGGTACACCACATGAATGGAGCTAATGCAGGTGGATGTGATGACAGTACAGATAATAACCATGATGTAACAAGTTCTGATGGAACTCCTGCATATCAAGAATTTGAAAATATTGGTTATTCAATACGTTTTGCAGGTGCATCAGATTATTTAAGTATTCCAGATGATGATGATTTGTCTTTTGGTAGTGATGTTGCATTTACTATATCGGCATGGGTTAATTATGATGCTGATACAGGAAACATTATAATGGCTAAGTATGGAACTAAAAACGAATACTTTTTTTATATAGCAGGTGGTGGTGGCTATCCATGTTTAGAATTTTATGATACTAATGGAAAAAATGTTAATAGAAAAACAAGCGATAATATAGCTACAGATACATGGAAATATTTAACTATTGGTTATAATGGAAACACTCTTGCAACAGGAATATACCCACATATTGATGGTTCTATAAATTTAGGTTCAGGCTATGATGCAGGTTATAGTAGTATGACTGCAAGTGATGGAGCTCTTTATATTGGTAAAACTTTTTGGGGGGATAATGATTTTTTTAACGGTCATCTTGATGAATTAAGAATAGCTAATACAAATTTAAGTAATAACTATATAGAAACAGATTATAATACTATGAATAGTCCTTCAACTTTTTATGAAATAGGTTCTAAAGAAAATAGTACCATCCCAAATGTTAAACCAGAAATTAGTAATCCTGACCCTGCAAATGAAAGTACAAGTATTGAATTACAACCAACTTTAAGTATAGATGTGTCTGATAATGAAGGTGATGATATTAACATTACTTGGTATTCTAACAGTTCTGGAAGTTGGCAGATTTTTGCTACAGATAGTAGTGTTGGTAATGGTACATATTCACAAACTAATACAAACTTTACAGGATATTCAACTACTTATTATTGGAATGTTTCTGTAAATGATGGTGAAGATTATAACAGTAGCGACATTTTTCATTTAACAACACTTGCAAATAGTAACCCTGTAATTAGTAATCCTGACCCTGCAAATGAAAGTACAGATGAAAATTTAAATGTTAATTTACAAATTACTGTTAATGATGTTGATGACACACGTCAAAATATGAATATAACTTGGTATTGGGGAACTGATGCCAGTTGTCCAAATTTTTTAGGACATAATCTAAGTGTTAGTAATGGAACTTATTATATGCCTGATGGAAATAACTTTACAACACATGATACTACTTATTATTGGCAGGTTATTGTAGATGATGGTTTTAGTGGAGGGGATAATGAAATATTCCATTTTACAACACTTGCAAATAGTAATCCAACAATTACTGGTGAAAATCCAAGTAATGATACCATAGGTCTATTACCACTTCAAACTGTAAATATTACTGTTACTGATGTTGAAGGTGATGCTATGGATATTACATGGCAGTCTAATTATTCAGGTTCTTATGTTACATATCAAACAAATAGTAGTGTTGGTAATGGTAGTTACAGTTGGTATTTCTCAGGTTGTACAGAATATAATACTTTTTATTATTGGAGAGTTTTTGTAGATGATGGAACTACTAATGTATCAGATACGTTCTTCTTTAAAACAATTAGCAAACCTGATGCACCGTCAAGTGTTGATACTACTGTCGATGATAGAGATACAATTATAATATCTTGGACTAATGATGGAAGTAATAATACAATAGTTGAATTTAGTTTTTCTAATCTTACAGGTGATACTTATGGTTCTAATACAGAAATTTATAATGGTACTGATACAAGTTTTTATCATAGTGGTATTAGTTATAACACTCAGTATTTTTATAAAGTATATTCTTATGGTTCTACTGTTGATTTATACAGTATTAATAATGTTACTCTTGATAGTACAACTTCTAACAATGAAAGACCTGCAACTTCTAATGCAAACCCAACAAACAATAGTGAAAAAAATGCTCTGTCTTTAACTTGGCAGGTAGATATTAATGATGCTGAAGGCGATACTTTTAATTATACACTAACGTGTAATGGAACTACAAACTCTGGTAATAATGTAGGAAATGGAACTTATAATGTAAGTATTTCTAATTTAGAACTTGAAACTATTTATACTGTATTTGTAAATGTTTCTGATGGATATGGTATTACAAATAATACTTTTAATTTTAAAACTATTACAACTTATGACCCTGAACCTCCTACAAGTTTTACTTCTTCATCTATAAGTACAAGTGAAATTGATTTATCATGGGTTACTGGTGTTAATGCTACTAATACAGTAGTTGAAAGAAATAATGTTGCAACATGGGCAAGAGGTGCTGGAACAGAAATTTATAATGGTACTGATACTTCTTATTCAGATACAGGGCTTTCAACCTCAACTCAATATTATTATAGGGCATGGGGTTATAATGATTTAATAAACATCGTATTCAATGAAACAAATGTTACAACTAATGATTATACTTTACCCCAAGCTCCTTTAAATGGTAGTGTAACAGTTTCAGGTGATAATTTATTATTAGATTGGGATGCTGCAACAGGTGCAGATAGTTATGTAGTTGTACAAAAAAGTAATAGTTATGCAACTAGCGTGTCTGATGGAACTGTTATTTATAATAATACTTTTACTAATCATACTAAATTAAATTATAATTCATCAGATTATTTAAACATATTTTCATATAATGATACAAGTAAATATTATTCTGTTAATACAGATTTACAATGGGGTCTTTTAATAATTTATGTTTATAGGGAAGATAAACCACATATACAAATAGGTAATTATACTATTTTTATTAATAACCCTACAACTGGCGAAACTTATTATAACACAAGTCAAAACAATGCTTTTTCAATAGGTATTGATGAAATTCCACAGGGTAATGATATTACTATACAAGTTACAAAACAAGGATATAAAACTAGAAGTATTGTACAAGATTTAAACATTAATAATAGATATAATATTTCTATTTTTTTACCTCCTGATAGTGAAGGCAGTCCGTCAAGTGAACAGGGGGAAGATTGGTATGTTGAACCTGAAAATAATGAAAATACTTTAAAACAAACTACCAAAAGCGTTAGCAATCATAGTAATGATTTAGATATTACTCTTGATTGTATTCCTGATGAAATAATACTTGTAGAAGGCTATAATGAAAGTCTTTACGGTCATTGGTTTACAATACCTGAAGATAAATATAGTTATTCAGGTTATGTTGTAACAATAGATAACAGTATTTTAGATGCTAATACTACCACTTGTAGAGTTAGTTATTATTGTGAAGTTGAAAACAGTTATGCAGAGCATTATATTATACTTGTTAAAGATGAAACAGGTAGTGGAATAAGTGATGTAAAAATAGATATTAAAAGATATATAAATACAACTGAAACATATATAACTGTTGTAAGTGGTTATACTGATACTAATGGTCAACTTGAAGTAGACCTTATGACTAACGTACAATATGTTGTAAATTTAACAGAAAGTAGTGGAGGATATGTAAATATTAGTGAAACTTGGATGCCTCCAGAAATTACTTATAGTCAAGATGCAATTAAAACATATATACTTGAATATGCAGAAATTCAACCTCAACCTGATACAAACCCTGCTGAATGTATAAATATCAATGCTGAAATTTCTAATACCACTCTTTATGTAAACTTTTCAAATAGTTGTAATTATTATATTGATGATATTCAAGTTTATGTGTATATGAGTAATTTATCTAATGATATTACTTCTTTATTTGCAACTAACACTTCAACAGATAATACTTTTTTTAATTTTGAAATATATAATATTAATAATTCAAATACTTATACTATTGTCATATTCTATAATAATAGTAAATGGGGTATGCAAAAACTTACAATTTTCATTAAAGGTACAGATGTTATAAGTCCTGATACCGATGCTGAAGAAATAGATGACATGTTTGATTTGTTATTTGGGTATAACCCGTTTGGATGGCATAATATCCTAATGTTATTTGTCTTTGTAGCAGCTATGTTTTATGCTGATAATAGAGATATTGGAAAAGTTTTAATCTTTATAGGAGGATTATTTTTATTTCTAAGTGTTTATGTTGGTTTACAAAGTAGTATAGCTACTGTTGCAGGTGGCGTTTTACCAGCATTATTTATTATAGTTGGAATAATTAAACTTTGGATTGATAGTAATAAGTGATATTGATATGATGAGTAAAAAAGAACTTTGGAATGTTTGCATAATTAGTTGTATTGGTAGTTTTACATTTGCATATTTTTATAAAGATAATTTAAAGTTTTTTGTTGATGGAGTTATTTATTATTCAGCAGTTTTATGTTTACTGCTAATTCCTATTGTAATAGGTATTTTAAAATTTAAAAAAAAATATGAAGGTGTAATGTATTATGATACTTAATCCGTATATAAATCAATTAGTTAATAAAATTGTAGCAGAAAAAAAAAGTCAGCAGAATACACAACAACAAGTAGTAACTCCAGTTACTACACCCCCTAAAAAAACGTCAGGAGGAGGAAATTCTTCACCTCCTCCCTCACCCACATCTAATAAATCTGCACCGTTACCAAGAGGTGCTGCTGAAAACATTAAAAAACAAGTAGAAGCAAAAAAACAGTTAGTCCAACAAGTTGTTTTAAAACAAAACCTTCCAGATACAGTTGTTAAACCTATTGATACTTCTAAAAATACAAGTTTAAATATATCTTGGGAAACTTCTTCTGGTGAAACTAAAAAAGTAATAGGTACTTCTACAAATATTAAAGATATTGAAAGGCAGATACAGTCTAAAGGTGGAAGGATAACAACTATTACTGATACATCTGGACAGACTTTTTATAGTACCCCTAAAACTTCTGAAATTATTACTGCACAAAAGAAAACTTATGAGAAAACAAAAATAATTCCTAATTATGTATCTTCACAAGTTGAAACTCCTTTAGAACTTAAAAGTCAGGGTTTAATAACTGACAGTCAATATAAAAGACTTAGTTATGAAGCTAGTATTGGTGTTAAAACACAGGAACAGGCAACAGCAGAGTTAAACCAAATTATAAATCAGAATAGAGATGTTGACTGGTGGAAACACTATGGGGAGTTTGAAGTAGAGGGTAAAAAAGTTTCTTGGTCTGATGTTAAAAAAATAGAACCAGATGTGTATCTTTCTAAAGCTAATAAAGGTATTAAAATTTATCAAGACCCTGTAAGATGGAGAAAAGAAAAACATGATGTTGCAGTTAAACAAAAAGATTATGGTTATTTAATCGGTGAACAGATTGCACCAATTTTTAGCCCTGAAAGTTGGGAGAATGTTGTTAAAGAGTTTAGAGGGGAAACTTATAGTTATAAATCTGAAGACTGGCAAAAAATTATGCTTGGAGGTAAAACATCTAAACAGGTTTATGAAGAAAGTCAGGCTAAAGGAGTTTATGAATATTCTAAGGCTTTTGAAAGAAAAGATATTGTAGCTGTTGGTGCTAGAGCTCTTAGCACTCCTATTCCTAATATTGCTCTTGGTTATGGTGTTGGTGGAGTTGTTGGCTATGGTGGTAAAGCTGTTGGTGGATATGTTGCTAGTAAAGTTGCTAGTAAATTTCCACAGGTTGCTGGTTTTGCAGCAAGAAATCCAATTATTGCAAAAGCTGTTGGTTATGGTGTTGGTGGAGCTTTAGTTGCACCTGAAGTCATTGACATTGGTAGAACTTATCAGACAAACCCTAATAAAGCAGTTCTAAGAGGTTTAAACCTTACTGCTACGTTTGGAGGTATGTCTGTTGGTTATGGTGCAGGTGTTAAGGCTTATGCTAAAAGAACTCCTAAAAGTTTTTTAGGTTCTGAAGGAAAAGTTAACCCTTTTGTTAAAAAACAAGTTTCAAAACTTAATAGAGGAGTTACACAGATTTATTCTAAATCTGGTTTACAACAAAAAATATTGCAGTTTAAAATGAGAAATTTAAAGTTAGAAAAACCTGTTAAATTTAAAAGACTTGAAACTACAAGCATGAATTTTATGACAAGTGAGGGTATAGTTCAATTTTCACAGGCATCTGATAAAAGCATTTATTCAATATCTAAATCTAATTTTATTAAAGGTGGTGGACAGAATGAAATGTGGGTTTATACAAAAGGAAAAGTAAAATATAGAGTTTTTAATAAAAGTATTTTCAAAAAATTGTATAGAACTAAAAAGTTTGAATTTGTTTCAAAAACAAAAGAATTTAACCTTTCAAGTAAAGCATCTTCAGATGTAATTGGTACAAAAACAAAAAGTTATGAAATTCCAAATAAATTTAAAGATGTATATTGGTTATCAGATAAACCAACTTCTGAAAGTTTTTCATTTTCTAAATCTAAAGGTGGAACTAAAAGAGTGCCAACAAAAGAGGGTTTATTAACTATTGAACAACCAACTTTTGATTTATCTCTAAGTTATTCTAAATCTGGTAAAAAAATAATACAAGATACAGGTGTAACATTATTTCCAAAATCTGATAGTGTTTTAGATTTATCAGGTAGTGTTTATAAACCAACCAGTAGAAGTAATATTTTTTCAGGAGGAGGTGGACAAGTTTCATTTCCTAAAATGCAATATCCTAAATGGTCGCCATCTTTTCCAAGAATGAAAACGGTAACTCTTTCACAACTTGAAGGATTAGAAGCAGGAATAATTTATTCGCCACAATCTTTTATGAAAGCATCTTTTAATGCTGCTGTAGCGTTTAAAACTTCTAACTTATTTAAGTATGAACCAAAAACTGTTAAAATACAGACAAGTGATTTAGTAAAAAATTATGCTGTGAAAGAGTTACAATTTACTTCTCAACTTACAAAACCAGTATCAGTTACTACAACTACAACTGTTCCAATTAGTACAACTACAACTGTTCCAATTAGTACAACTACAACAGTTCCAGTTTCTACAACTAAGACATCTTCTTTTACAACTCAGGTTTATTCTACAATTACTCCTAGACCTCCAAGAACTATAACTCCTGTAATTCCTTTAATTACACCAGTTATTCCTTTTGGAGGTCTTTATGGTCGTGGTAGAACTACAGGTGATTTCAGTAGTTTTGGTACTAAATATAAATTCAGAAAGGTAAAAGTTATCAGTCCGTTTAAACTAAAACCAGTTAAAGGGGTGTTTTAACGTGCCTACGGGTGTTTTAGCTGTATTGGATTATATATTTGGGCTTGGTGTCTTTGGCTTTTTATACTGGCTTTTAAACGGTATATTGTTAGAATTTAAGCCATATAGTGAAACTGGTACTGTTTTTGACTATGCAAGCTGGCTATGGTTCGGTGCATTAGTTATTTATTTAGTCTTTGGTGCTTTTTGGCTACCTAGAAAAGTTAAAGAATTTCCCCCAAATATGGGAGGAGGGAGTTTCAGATGAATGATAGTGATAGTATAACTAAGATAGGAGTAATTTTTTTAGTTTATCTATTTGTAGTAGTAACTACTTATTTTTTAATAAGTACACCTGTACAATTATTATTTGACGGTTTTGATGATACAGATTTTGGTATGGCAGAGGATGAAATGGATAGTTATATGGGTGGAATTAGGTCTGCTTTCACAATAGCTATGGCATGTATGTTATCTATACCTGTTACTTATATTGCTGTAAAAGTTTTTAGTAGAGAACCAAATTATTACCGTTTCAGGAGGTTCTGATATTATGAGAACTTTTTTTCAAATTTGTACAACTTTTACAATTATCATGTTTATGTTTACCTTAGCAGTTAGTTGGGTTTCTGGTCTGGGTATTTATGGTGATGCAGATATAGATGGTGGAATTTCTATTGGTAATAATGCTAGTGATAGTGTTAAAAATGCTACTAAAAGCCCAGATTATAGGAGTGGTTTTGCCTTAGATACAATGTGGCTTCTTGTTTTAACTGGTGCTGGTGCAGCAGGTATACTTGTAGCATGGCTTACTCATTCAACAGCTATCATTGGAGTATTTCTTTTTAGTGCTGCTTTCTGGGCTAGTTATGTTAACTGTATAGGTATTGTAAACATTGGTGGATGGATAGACCCAAGTTTTCTTCTTATTGCTACAGGAGGTATGGGTTTGATTTGGATTGGTGGAGTAGCAGGTATGCTATCTGGGAGTGGATAAATAGATGCCATTAAACGGAAGTGAATTGATAAACGACCCTTTTAATACTACTTTTAGTCCTTTTACTGAACTTTTTGAACGAATAGCAGGGCATGGTATGCTTTTCTTTTTGTTTCCAGTTATAGTTTTAACTTTTGCTATTTATTCTAAAACAGAAGATGCTCTTGCTGCTACTATGTTTATGATTGGATGTGGTGGGATATTATCAGCAGGGTCTATGTTTGTAGGTAGTCCAGAGCTTACAGGGATTTTTATTATTTTTACAGCAGCAGGAATTGTAGGTATGTTTGCTATTTTATTCTTTGGGAGGAGATAAATATTAAAATATTTATTGGAGTGATAATAATAATTTTAGTTTTACATACTGGATGTATAGAAGTAATTACTCCTCCACCAACTGGTGCAGGTACAAGTTATTTTGAAGCTTATTATAGAAATCCTAACGGTGTTACTTTATCATTTGAAGTAGCAAATAAATATTATATACTATTTTTTAACGATTCATCTATTTGTAAAAATTTTGTTTTAGATGAAGATAAACAAAACATTACCTGTAATGATTCAGGTGTTTATCAAATAGTTGTGAATGCTGTTGGTAGTGGTGAAAATAACCATGAATATGTTTTAGTAATTTTTATTAACGGTGTAGGAAACCAAATATCTGCTACAAGAAGAAAAATGTCAGCAGGTGGAGATATTGTTACTATGAACTCTCATTTACTTGTTAATCTTTCTTCATCTGATAAAATAACTGTTAGAATTAAAGATTTAAGCAACACAGGAGATGGTGTGTATTATAAAAGTAATATTAATATAGTTAAAGTAGGTGATAATTAAAATGTGGGTTGTACAATATTTAATTTTTGTAGTTTTAGCAGTTCTTTTTCTACTGTTAGCAATTTATAATGAAGACCATCCTTTTTGGAATATTGTTGGTGCAATTATTAGTAGTGTATTATGGTTGATACTTACACTTAGTCAACTTGTAATTGATTTTCCTTATATAGCTTTACGGTCAAATGATACGATTGTAACAGGTTTTTATAGTTATACTGACCCTCTTGCACCATTTTTAAGTTATATATTTTTAATGATGTTTTGGCTTACTTTCATTTATCTGATGGCTATGGTTTGGGATAAATGGTATAATTATAAGAATTGGCATGGAGGAAATTAAAAATGGTAAAAACTCTAGGATTTGTTAAAGGACAAATTAAAAAAGCAAAAAATGAAAGAAGTTATTATAAAGAAGAATATAAAAAAGCAAAACTTGAAGCTAAACGTAAAGCAGCACAGCGTAACCGTCAACAGTTAAAGAAAAAAGCAGCTTCTGCTGCTAATAAAAAATATAACAAGACCAGAAGTGAAAAACTACAGGAAAGGAAAAAACAGTTAAAACAGATACAAAAAGGTGTAAATCAGATGAGTGGAACTGCAAAATCTTCTAGTTCTACTAAAAGAAAAAAACCTAGCAGTAAGAAAAAATATATAATTAAAAATGGTAAAGCTTATCCTGTTGTTTCTAAGACTAATACTAAAAAAAGAAAAACAATGGCAAAGAAAAAACCAAATAGTGGAATTATAAGATATGATGATATAAAAGTAAAATTCTAAAGGAGGTTAACCTTGGATAAAGAACTATTCAACATGTTAAAAAGATTTGAAAAAGATAACTTTGTTATAGTTAATGATGGAGCTTTAGCACGAGAAATGGTTAAAAGACAAAGAATTAAAAAACTTAGATACAAAGATGAACTAATAATAGGTAGAGATAGAAATAAAAAATGTACAATATTTTTTAAAAAACCAAAGTTGTAATACAAATTATTACATAATGTTTACTTTTTAATACCGTTTTATATATAAATACTACTTTTGACAATTACCATACATAAAAAAAATTTTATGGAGGTAAAAGCAAAAAATGAAATTAGTAAAACCTTTTTTAAAAGATGAAGAAGCAGATGCCAAAATGGTAGGAGCTGTTGTAGGTATATTAGTTACCATTATCATAGCAGTTCTAGTATTTTATAACATAGCAGGTAGTATAGATGCCTCAACGATTGATAGTGAATTAACTGGTACTCCAGCACAAAATGCAACAGATGACACACTTGACCAAGCAGCAACATTCTTCCAGATTGCACCAATTATAGCAATAGTTATTGTAGCAGTTGTAATCTTAGGTTACGTTAGTAGAATAGGCTAGGTAATCTAATGAAAAAGTTTATCAGCAATGAAAATGCAGATGTAAGAATGGTTGGTATGGTTGTAGGTTTACTTATTACCATTATCATATCTGTTCTCATCTTCTATAACATAGCTGGTAGCATGGATTATACAACTGCTAATGAAAATGTAGCTGAAAACGTATATGGATTAACTGATGGCGTTGGTACAGATTTAAACGGTACAAGTAGCGACTGGGAACAGTTTAATGCTACTGTACCTGCAAGTAATGCAAGTGATGAAAATCTTGACCAAGCAGCAACATTCTTCCAGATTGCACCAATTATAGCAATAGTTATTGTAGCAGTTGTAATCTTAGGTTATGTTAGCAGAATACAATAAAACTCATTCATAAAACCTGTGGGAATTGGGTTGGAGGAAAGAACTTTTCAAAGTTGTCCTCTCCTCACACCCTTTTCCTCTCTCCTATTTTTTTAGTAACGCTTTAAATATTTATACTATGAAAACAATTATTATTTTTGTTTATTATGAGTGAGGAGAGGACAGCTACCTGTAGATTAAAAGACTATGAACAGGAGTATATAAACAATTTTTGGGAGGATAAATTTTCAGATTATGTCCATAGCAGTATAAAACGGGATATTTCACAGATTAAAAAAAATAAGATTAAAAACATTTTTGAAAAATCTATTTCAAGTATGATGCTTCTAGCAATAGGTAGTATATTTGTACTTTTTAGTATGCAAACTCTTGATTTTTTTTCTAAAGTTTTAATGCTTTTAGTAGGAGTATTTTTTTCAATGTATGGTCTTACATCTATTTTTATTGAGGTATTTGAACAATGCAAGAAGAATTTTTAAGTGAAGATGGTAGTGTTTCAGGTTTTAAAGGTATGCGACCTTTTAGTGAAACTTGGATTAGATATATTATTGAATATCAGATACCAGATTTACCTGAAGATGAAAAAAATGAACTTGTAAATATGCTTAGACCTGTTTTAGATGTTGCTGCTAAGGGTTATATTCTCAGGAGGGAAATTCCTATGCACCTTGATGCTTATGATATTATTTGGGATAAATTTTTTTGTTATATGAAACGTGGTAAATATGACCCTAGACTTTTAGTTCTCAGGGAAAGTCTTAGACTTGGTTTTGAAATTCAACTTACTAGAGCAGTTGAAGCAGCACAGATGCGTATGATATTCGAACCTAAACAAACCATGTTTCAAAGGTTTTTTGATGCAACTAATAGAAAAGCAGGTTTATTTAAAAGAAATAAAAATAGAAATATGGAGGAACAACAATAAATGTTTTTTATAATGATTTTGTTAGCTTTTGTAGCAGTAGGAAGTATATTATCAATAATTGATTTATTATTACCACAAGGGGTGCTTATACCTTTTGTAGCTATGGGAATTAAATATATTGGAATTATTTTAATATGGTGTGGAGTTGGTGTATATCTTGGTAGGGCTAAAACTACAGGTGCATATCATATAATAGATTTACCTCAACCAAATTCTACTAAATTATTATTAATTGGTAATAGTGGTCTTAGAGTTATTAATGCGATTAAAGGAGAGTTAAACAGTCTTATTGTTAAAGGGAAAAACCGTATGAGGTTAAAAGATATGGGTTACAGCAATTATCTATGTGGACATGAGATACAACTTGCCTGTCAAACTGTTAACATTACTATTCCTGTTTTAGTTCTTGATGCTATTAACAAATGGAAAACAAAATATGGTGTTAGAAATAAAGATGAATTTATTAAACTTTATAATGAAATTAAAAATATTTCTAGTTATGCTGATGTTGATAAAATTGAATGTCTTAAACCTATTATGGCAGACCATGAGAAAAGAAAAGTTATACTTGATATGAGTTTAGATGATATTAGAAATCTTAAAGAAGTTTTGTATGATGGTTCTACTATTGATATTAAAAGTTACCTAGATTGGGATGAAACAGGTAATCCTTTTGATAATGAAAGTATTATAGGGAGAACTCTTGCACATCGTGCAGAGCAGCGTACAAGTTATAAATATGGAGGTATGACTGATTGGGGTAAAATTGTTATACCTGCTGTTTTACTATTGATAGGTGGTGCTATTGCTTATAACATATTTTTTGCAGGAGGATAAAAAAGATGACTGTATCACATAAACCATATATAATTTTTGAAATAGAAGGAATTAGAAAAGCAGAAGGAAAATATAAAAACCGTATATTTATGAGTAGACCAGAACTAGATATGTATAGGATTACTGCTATACTTAAAAGCTATATTGAAAAAACACAGGAAGGATTAAATATTTTAGATAAACTAGGTCTTGGGGAAAAACTAACACAGCTTAACATGGAATATTTAAACAATGCAGAAGCTTTTACTGTTACAATACCTGTAACACATCAGACTATTAACTGGAATAAATACCATGTCGGAGGAGAGATTATGATTGCATATTATCCTACAAATGTTTGGGCTACTTTTCATACTGAGGGAGAAACAGATAATAATGATGAGCAAAAGACAAATGTTAAAACAGGAAAAAAGAAAAAAGAGGATGTTGAATAAACCTGTACGTTGGTATTCAATTAGAATACTTTTCTGGTTATTTGTATTAGTACTATGTTTAATTATGTTTATGATGGGTTTTTTAGTATCAGAGTTTTTAATATAAAGGAGAAATAAATATGAGCAAAGAACTTGTAGATAATAAAATGGATATTGCCTATAATCTTATTGAAGAAGGTAATTATCTTGAAGCTGTTAACATGCTTAGTCAACTTAAAATCAAATGTCCACCTGAACTTATTAAAGAAGTTAAAGACTGGGAGGATAAAAAAGATAAACAGTTAGAAAAAATGATTGCAGATATTGATGATAAAAACATTCATACTATTGATAAAGAACAGGAGAAATATAGTAAACTTAGAGATTACAGTTGGGATTACTACATGTATTATAATAAGATAAGAAGGGAAAATGAGCTCTACTAATATTAAACCTGATAACTTATATTATAGTGAAGAAACTTATAGTAAAGGTCTTAGCAGGGAAGATACTCTTGAATTTCAGATAAGAATTATTGTTAAATATTATAGTAGTGGTATGTGGAATGAATTTGAATATTCTTTGAAAGCTTTATATCCTCTGTTACCTAGTCTTATACGTGAGAGAGTTAAACCACTTAAACATAACATTACACCTGTAGGTGTTGAAGAACATTACCAATGGTTTTTAAATATACAAGAAATGTTGGAGAATGATACTAATATGATATGGAAAAAGAAATTTATTAAAACTTATGAATAGATAATTTTTTTTTTCAAATTTCAAAAATAGAGTTATTATATATAAATAGATACGGGATAATATGAACTATAAAAAACTTAGAGATTGGAATAGTGGTTTCCATGATTGGGTTATTAAAAGACATCCTACAGATGATAAAAAGCAGAATGGTTTTATGGGTGGCTTTATTATAGGTGAACGTGGTCAGGGTAAAAGTACCTATTGTTATAAGGTAATGGCTAAAATATACTATACTCTTAATGGTTATACTAAAACAGATGAAGAAGAAGATGCTTATAAACAAGCATTGGACTGTATGATTTATCACCCTAAAGACTTCCTTGATTTAATTATGAAGAATAAAATAGTTAGAACGGTTACACCTGTTATAACTCTTGATGATGCAAGTATGCACTTTAGCACTATGCTACACCAGAAGGATGTTAAACTTTATGATGCTTTACAGGGTGAAATAGTTACTGTTAGAACAGCAGTTACAGGTTTGTTAATTAATAGCCCTAAGCGTTGTCTTGTTGCAAAGTTTTTAAGGGAACAAGATGATTTTAAAGGTGAAACTGTTATTGATAGTGGTAACAGTAGTAAAGACTTTACTACTTGGAATAGAAAAATACGTTATTATAAATGGAGATATTTTCCTGATGAGAAGAAATATCGTATTCAAATTCCTTTTCAAGATAAGTATAGTTGTTATATACCTGATGAATTTTATAGTTGGTATACAGAGAAAAAAAGGTATTATGAAATTTTACATGGTATTGAGATAGCTGATAAGTTTATGAAAGGCAACAGGGAAATTTTTATTAATAATAAGGATAAGCTTCCAAAAGAGTTATCTGATATGGTCAGCAAGTGGAAAGTATAAGTTTTAACCCTGTTATTTTTTCTTTTTTGGTATTTTTACACGAAACTTTTATATATGAATACATACATACATATATTTAGAACTAAAATTATGAGGTCAGAAAAATGAAAAATGAAGAAACAATAAAGGAAGCAGCAAATCGAAAAGCAAAAGATTATCTATATCGTAGAATAAAAGCATTATGCTATAATATGGAATATAGTAGATATAAAAACGCAACTGAAATAATTGATTTGTTAATAGAAATTGCACAATCTACAGAAGATGCACATCTTCTTTCTTTGGAGGATTAAAAGATGAGTGAAATGGATTGTATCATACAAGAAATAAAACTTTATCTTGATAATAATAACTTTGAAAAGACATTTCTGAAAAAGATACTCAAAGAGATGACAGACTATACAATAGAACTTGAAGAATATTATCGCAGACAAGATTCAGAAGTTGATGAGATAGTCAGGAGGAAGAAGAATGGGGATAACTTTTAAATTATTTCCTAAAGTCAAAATAATGGAAAACCCAGACATAGCAATAATATTGCCATTTATAATAATTGAACTTGATAAATATAGAGGGTGTTGAAAAATATGAATGAATATTTAGATAGTTATCTCTGGTTCAGAGGTATAGGTGTAAAACATTATGAAGCATTGGCATTAGCTAGAAAAGAAATGGGGTATTGAAACATGGCTTCTTTCGCATTTATTTATCACTGTCAGAAGCCACAGAGCATAGTTGACATCTGGACTTGTCAACCATTAATCGCTGAGGAATTAAGTAATCAAGGATGTATTGTTACTTGCAGGAGGGCTAAGTGTTAATATGACACATTGTCCTTTTTGTGGAGAACTTGATACATATTTTGTAGACCCATCTTTAGATGAGGAAGGTTGTAATCTTTTCTGT
>Ga0272442_10004626_pt1 | contig 18744 bp, 20 predicted proteins | sample SSMForm2O_FD_200262 | JGI IMG/M metagenome (GOLD analysis project Ga0272442, IMG submission 200262) | Marine sediment archaeal communities from Little Sippewissett salt marsh, Falmouth, MA, United States - SSM-Form-2O | ecosystem: Environmental > Aquatic > Marine > Wetlands > Sediment ... | reverse complement strand
CACTTTTGGGATTTCCCGCTCCGGCGTACCTTTACGCCCGTTAAACGTTTGAGCCCATGAATCTGGATTTAAGGGAAATCACTTCCGCAACCATGATCCTGTTTGCCGTAATCGATATCGTCGGCAGCATCCCCATTGTGATTGACCTCAGGAGCCGGGCAGGACATATAGAATCCGAAAAAGCCTCTGTGGCAGCCGGCGTCATAATGGTGGCCTTCCTGTTCATCGGAGAAGAAATCCTCAATCTGATCGGCATCGATGTAAATTCATTTGCCGTTGCCGGGTCTTTTGTGCTTTTTTTTCTGGCCATAGAGATGATTCTTGGGGTAACCCTGTATAAAGATGAATCCCCCGAGTCTACCTCAATTGTTCCCCTGGCATTTCCATTGATCGCCGGAGCGGGGACCCTGACTACCCTCCTGTCTATCCGGGCGGAATATCAGGTTGTCAACATCATTATAGCCATCGTCCTGAATGTTATCTTTGTATACATCGTCCTGAAATCCTCCTCGCGTATCTCAAGGATCCTTGGGAAACAGGGCCTGAGTGTCATACGCAAGGTATTTGGAGTGATCCTGATGGCGATCGCCGTCAAGCTCTTTGCCACGAATGTCAATGGATTGTTTTAACCAGAAAGCGTTACAAAATGAACAAAACCCTGCTCATCATACTGCTTATCCTCGCCATGGGACTTATTGTTTTTAACGTTACCCTGATCGATTTTGAGCACCCCCTGGAAGGTGAAAGCCTGATCGCCCTGATCGGGATCCTGGCAGCCCTGTGTGCCATTGTGCTTTTGTTGATCTACCAGACTTCCAGGCAGATCCAGAAAAAAATTGAAGAGGACTGACCTGCCTCAGGCCTATAGATCGATGGCTTTGCTTTGGAGGGTGGGGCTGTCCAGTTCGATGACCTTTTGGAGCATCCGGTCCGCAGGTGCCAGGATCTTAGCCTTGAGATCGGGAGAGAACAACTGTTCGGCAATGGCCGCTTTTACGTATTGTTTTAAAAGGTCTTTATGCTGATAGAAATCCATGTTGAAGCTATACCCGCCCACGTAATCCATCAGCTCTTCGAAAAGGATATCGTCCGTTGAGAAATCGCTGAAAAACTCCTCAGCGGTATAACCGGCATACCTGCCGCGATCCTCCTCCAGGTGTTCAAAGGCAAAAGCAGCAAAATACCCCCTGGCATCGAGGGCTTCCAGAGCCTCTTCCTCATTGCTGCCGATGGGAACGAATACATCAGGAATGATCCCACCTCCCCCGTACACCACCTTGCCTTTGGGAGTGGTAAACTTCAGGGAATCGGCTACCTTGATGCTGTCTACTGTGGTCAATTCACCATTGTGGTAGCGCTGCATATAGGTTTGGTAATAGTCCTCCGACCCGTTGTGGTAATCGCGTTGAATGGATCGCCCTGTAGGGGTATAGTACCTGGAAACCGTCAGCCTGACAGCAGATCCGTCCCCCAGGTCCATTTCGCGCTGCACCAGTCCTTTTCCAAATGACCTCCTCCCGACAATCGTCCCAATGTCGTTGTCCTGGAGTGCTCCGGCAATAATTTCTGAAGCGGAAGCCGAGCGCTCATTGATCAGCACATAGACCGGTTTGTTTTCAAAACCGCCTCTCGAGGTGGCAAAGGTCTTTTCAACCTGGCCTTTTTTGTTTTTCGTAAACAGGATGATCTTCCCTTCGGGGAGAAAGGTATCGGCTATCCCCTCAGCAATATTGAGGTATCCGCCGGGGTTGTCCCTGAGGTCCAGCACCAGCTTTCTGGCGCCCTGCCCTACAAGGTCGCGTAACGATTCCCTAAATTCCTCAAAGGTGGACTCGGCAAACCGGTTCATCCGGATATAGCCCATATCCGGCCGTAGCATATAGTATGCATCAATGCTTCGGATCGGTACGCGGTCCCGTTGGAGCCGCATCCTGAAGGTCCGGTTTTCCGACTTTCGAAAGACGGTCAGGACCACCTGGCTTCCTTCCTGTCCCTTAAGCCGCTCCACGATGCTCTCATTGGACATTCGCCTTCCATACAGCGTGTCCTGATCGGCTATCAGGATCTTGTCACCCGCCATAAGGCCCCGACGCTGGCTGGGGCCACCCTTGATGGTACGGGTCACGGTTATGGTGTCACGGAACATGTAGAAATTGATCCCGATGCCTACAAAGTCCCCTTTCATGCTCTCGCTGACCCGTTCCATTTCATCCTTCGGGATATAAACCGAGTGCGGGTCCAGCTTGTCCAGGATATTGTTCACCGTAATATCCACGATGCTGTCCGTGTCGACTTCATCGACATATTCATAGTCTATATAATCGATGAGGCGGTTTAACTTGTCCTTTTTGGAATTCGTGGTGAAGAGCTTCTCCGGAGTGTCGTCGAAATGCAATTTTCCACCCACAAAGATGCCCAGGGCCAGGGCAAAGGCCACTACGGCAGGTCCTATGTAATACTGCTTCCTCACATCAATCCTTTTCAAATTCTACCACATCCTCGATCACTGGCAAATGCAGGAGTTCCACCCCCGCACGCTCCAGGAAACTCAATCCGGAATTATCCTTGTAAGCGCGTTGGTACACCACCCTGGTAATGCCGGACTGGTGGATCAGCTTGCTGCATTCTCTGCATGGGGATAAAGTGATATAAAGCGTGGCTCCCTCGCAGGACTGGGTTGAGGAGGCTACTTTTGATATGGCGTTGGCCTCTGCGTGGAGCACGTACCATTTTGTATAGCCCTCTTCGTCTTCGCATATGTTCTCAAACCCCGTGGGGGTCCCGTTATAACCATCTGATATGATCATCCGATCCTTCACAATGATCGCCCCTACGCGCTTGCGATGGCAGTAGGAGAGCTTCCCCCATTCAAAGGCCATTCTCAGGTATGCCCGGTCGTATTTTTCCTGCTTTTTCTTTCTCACTAAACTGAGTGATATCCGATCCCCGAATGCAATTTATGCTGGAATCCACTAAGATACCCGCTTTTGTGACGCCTTACAAACCTGTCCGGGTTAATTTTAAGTGAAAAAAAACCGTTCCCTCCTAGAAAAAGATCAGTTTCAGCGAAATCAGGGCAATGGCCAGACTGATGCCCCAGACGTAGTAGGTACGGTTTAATCCCAACCGGTTCAAGAAAATATACGAAGCTGAAAGAACGACCAGGATCACCAGTAATTGAGCACCTTCGATACCCGCGGCAAAGCCGAACAGCGGGCCCATTTTGTCAGCTTCCCCGGCCATGAGCATCCTGAAGTAATTCGAAAACCCCAGTCCATGGATAAGTCCGAAAAATCCGGTAGCTGCCAGGTCGATACGAAAAGCGTGCGTCAGGGAATCCCCCCGCCTTTCAATATACAAATTGAACAGGGCCGTGATCAGGATCGTGATGGGGATCAGAAGTTCGACCAGGTCCGAATCGATACTCACCAGGCCAAATGCCGCCAGGGCCAGTGAAAAACAATGCGCAACGGTAAATAAGGTGGCGAGCCAGAAGACCTTCTTCCACTGGACAAAGGTAAAGGGCAGGGCCAGTGCTGAAAGAAACAGCACGTGGTCATAGCCGTTGGGGTCCAACACATGAGAGAATCCGAGTTGTGTATAAAACCAAAAGTCACTCATAGCATTTCAAATTGTTCTTTAAGGCATGCAACCTAAATCCCTCGTTCCTTCTGGATCTGCTCATAGGCCTTTTGCACCTGCTTGAACTTCTCCTCTGCCCCCTTCTTGATCGCCTCGTCCTGGGAGTTTACCCGATCCGGATGGTATTTCTTTGCCATGGTCCTGTAGGCCTTCTTTACCTCTTCATCCGTGGCAGTGCGTTCGATCTCCAAAATGGTGTAGGCCGTATCCGCGGATTCAAAGAACATCGCCTTGATGCTCTCAAAATCACGGGCGCTGCATCTCAGATATCCAGACAACTCGCGGAGTTTGGCCACCTCAGCCGGGCTTACAACCCCATCAGCCCCTGCGATCCCAAAAAGGAAGTGAATCAACTGAAGGCGTACCTCGTAGCGGGTTCGTTGATTGAGGTAAGAGCAAATGCGCTGGGCGGAGACCTCTCGTTTCCTGATCACCTCATTAAAAGTCCTGAAAATGGCATTGGCCTTCTCCTTGCCATAAGTGCTCAGGAAATATTGGCGGACGTAATCGAGTTCCTGCTGACTGACATTGCCATCCGCCTTGATAATGATAGAACAGAGCGAGATCAGGTGCAGCTCAAAGTCCTGGGGAGAGACCTGCGCTCTTCCAAAATCCTTGAGGATAGAAGCTCCGCGCCCGGACATCCCATCGATCAGGCTCCCGACAAAAAAGCCGAGAATAGCTCCGGGAAACCGAAACAAGAAATATCCGATAATGGCTCCAAACCACTTGGCCATACTCCAAAAATTTGCGCAAAGATAGCGGATTCAACAGGAATTAACCCGAACGGATTCCCGTCTTTGAGCCCCTTGGAACTTCTCCTGTTTTTGTACATTTGCAAAACGCAACAAAAAAAAGAAATTCTATGTATCCAGCAGAGTTAGTAAAACCGATGAGAGAGGATCTGGCTTCGGCCGGGTTTGAAGAATTATATACCGCTGATACCGTGGAGACGGCCATCAAACAGGATGGAACCGTTTTAGTGGTTGTCAATTCGGTCTGCGGGTGTGCCGCTGCCAATGCCCGCCCTGCGGCAAAGCTCAGCCTTCAAAACGGAAAGAAACCGGACCGCCTGGTAACCGTTTTTGCCGGGGTTGACCGGGAGGCGGTGGATGCGGCCAGAAACCTCATGGTGCCTTTTCCGCCTTCATCTCCAAGCATGGCCCTGTTTAAGGATGGCGAACTCGTCCATATGATTGAACGCCATCATATCGAAGGCAGGCCTGCTGAAATGATTGCCGACAACCTGGTACAGGCATTTGACGAATTTTGCTAGCCAGTTCCGATTGGCTGCTGCAAAAAACCGCTTCCCGTAAGCGGTTTTTTTATTTTTGTCTAAGCATGCAAAAGATCGTATCGTATCCGCTTTCGGTAATTTACCTGGTCTTCTTTGGCCTGTGCCTGGTCCTGTTCCATCCGGTCCAATGGATCTGTCTGAATTTCTTTGGGTATGACGCACACAAAAAAAGTGTCAGTATATTAAACCTGTGCCTTCTGCGTACTACGCATATCCTGGGTACGCGTTACCGTTTTCAAATGGCGGATAACATGCCTGACACCGGCCCCCTGATCATCGTGGCCAATCACCAGAGCATGTATGATATCCCCCCGATTATCTGGTATCTCAGGGCCTATCATCCCAAATTTGTAAGCAAGAAAGAACTCGGGAAGGGATTCCCCAGCGTGTCTTTCAACCTCAGACACGGCGGCTCAGTGCTGATCGACCGAAAGGATCGGAAACAGGCCCTTTCTGCGATCAAGCAATTGGGGGAATATATAGAAGAGACCGGTAGGAGTGCCGTGATCTTTCCGGAAGGGACCCGCAGCAGAGACGGCAATCCGAAGCCCTTCCGAACCATTGGGCTAAAGGCTTTGATCAAAAAGGCCCCCTCTGCCCAAATCCTTCCCATAAGCATCAATAATTCCTGGAAGATGCTCCGGTTTGGAAAATTTCCTTTCGGGATCGGGAACAGGATTCACTTCACGGTTCATCCGCCCATTCCGGCTTCCGACTGTGACGAAGAATCCCTCCAGGAGATCGAGGCCCGAATAGCCTCCCATATATATGTCAATTCATGAACGATGCAGAGATTATTGAGAAGACCATCGCCTATGTTCGCCAGGAACTGGAAAACGCTGAAGGGGGGCACGACTGGTTTCATATTCAAAGGGTATTCCGCAATACCCTGCTGATCGCCAAAGAAGAAAACGTGGATGTGCTGACAGTCAGCCTGGCGGCCCTACTACACGATATTGCGGATGCCAAATTTCACGGAGGGAACGAGAAAGTGGGCCCGCAAAAGGCAAGAGGATTCCTAAAAACCCTGGGGGTCCCCAGGGGGGTCCGCAACCATGTCATAACCATCATCCGCAATGTCTCCTACAAGAACAGCCTGGAAAACAGGCAGGAAAAATTCGATTCGCCCGAGCTGCAGGTCGTGCAGGATGCGGACCGGCTGGACGCCCTGGGCGCAGTTGGTATCGCCAGGGCTTTTAGCTATGGGGGATACGCCGGCAGAAAACTCTACGACCCGGAGATCCCGCCAAAACCGAAAATGAGCAAAGCGGAATACAAGAAGAATACAGGGCCAACCATCAATCATTTCTACGAAAAATTATTGCTTCTTCGCGATATGATGCATACAGACACCGGCAGGAAACTGGCCGAGCACCGGCATCAGTTCATGCTGGAGTACCTGGAGGAGTTCTTTCGGGAATGGAAGGGGTCTGTGTAGTGGGCTTGCTTGGTGGAAGTTTTTGTATCTTTTTGGCCAAATCTAAAATCCACCATACATGCAAAGAAGAACCTTCCTGAAGAATGCTGCTGCCACTTCTGCAGCATTTACCATTGTACCCAGCCATGTCCTTGGTAGAGGAAAAACCCCGCCCAGTGACACCCTTTATGTGGCAGCTTTTGGAGTGGGAGGCCGTGGAAGCGGTGTGATGCGAGGCCTGGATGCCACGGGCAAAGTAAAGTATGTGGCACTCTGCGATGTGGACGAGCGCCGGGCAGCAGGAAGCCATGAAACCTACCCTGATGTGCGGAAATACAAAGACTTCAGGAAAGTCTTTCAGCGTCATCTGAAGGACATAGATGCCATCATGGTAGCCACCCCGGATCACACCCATGCCAGTATCGCGCTTCCCTTCATGCGGGAAAAGAAACACGCCTATGTTGAAAAACCCCTGACGCACAATATTCGGGAGGCCCGGTTGATGACCCAGGTGGCTGCCGAGATGGGGATCGTTACCCAGATGGGCAACCAGGGCGCCTCCAGCGATGACAGCAGGAAGGCCAGGGAATGGGTGGAAGCCGGTGTGATCGGAACCGTCGAGCGGGTCGATTGCTGGACCAACCGCCCCGTATGGCCACAGGGCGTCCCCCTGCCTGCGGAGGCACACGAGGTCCCCAAGGAACTGGACTGGGACCTCTGGCTCGGTCCTGCGGAAATGAGGGATTACAACCATGCCTACCTCCCCTTTAAATGGCGGGGTTGGTGGGACTTTGGAACAGGGGCCCTGGGCGATATGGGATGCCATATCATGGAGACGCCTTTCAGCGTTCTTGATCTGGGTTACCCCAAAGAAGCAGAGGCGAGCTGCACCACAAACTGGGTGGGTGATTTTGTTGAAGCAGATTACAGTGCATCCTGCCCGTCCTCTTCCATCGTCCGCTTAAAATTCGATACCCCAAACCACGGAGAGGTCGCTCTGAATTGGTATGACGGGGGCATCCTTCCGGACCTTCCGGATGAACTCAAGGACGGAGAAGGTATTGGAGATACGGGGGGAGGTACTATTTTCTATGGCTCCAAGGGAATCATGGTATGTGATGTCTATTCCAGGAATGCCCGCCTGCTACCCTCCGAAATGATGGATTTACTCAACCCGCCTGCTCCGAAATACCCGAGGATCCCGGGTGATGTGAACGGGCACATCAACAATTGGGTCGAGGCGTGCATGAACGGCGGAACTACCTCCTCCGACTTCAGCCGTTCCGGACCCCTTACGGAATCGGTATTGATGGGGAACCTTGCCATTCGGGCCTTTCAGTATAAGACCTTGAAAGAAGGCAAATCCCTGGGCGACTGGGATCCGTATGACTATCCCGGCCGTCGCAAAATTCAGTGGGACGGCGCCAACATGCGCGTAACCAATTTTGAGGAAGCCAATAAGTGGGTGCAGGGAAGTTACCGCAAAGGCTGGGAGCTTACATAGGCCTTGAGCGTGCTTTTGCTAGAAGAGTCTGAGCTGCCCGGTTTTATATTCGGCATGCAGGCTTTTGTTTAACTCCGGCAGGGCACTATCACCAAAATACTTTCTCCTGGCCACTTTGGCCATCCGGTGGATCTGATCGGCTATAGGGCCCTCCCCCCGGTTCCGAAGGCCAAACCGGCTGTCATTTAAGGACCCGCCATGACAGGAGCGTATCTGTTGAAGCACTTTTTCAGCCCGATCCGGCATGGCCCTTTCTATCCAGGTGGTGAAAATCTGACCAATGGCTCCATTGAGACGAACCACGCTTAATCCGAAGGACCTGGCCCCGGCTTCCGAAACACTTTTTGCCAACTGCATGACCTCATGGCTGTTGATCCCGGGGATGATGGGCGCCAGCATGGCGTTTACCGGTATTCCCGCACGGGAAAGCTTTTCGATGGTCTTTAGCCTTTGAGCGGTAGTGGCAGTTCGCGGCTCCAGGAGCCTGCGGGTATTCCTTTCCAGGGAGGTAACGGAGATATGCACGCCCACAAGGCGATCTTCGTTCAATGCGCTGAGGATATCGAGGTCTCGGAGGACCAAAGCATTCTTCGTTATGATCCCCACCGGATGCCTGTACCTTAAAAAAACCTCCAGACAGGCCCTGGTCAGACGAAATTTCTGTTCAGCCGGCTGGTAGCAGTCCGTATTTCCCGAAAGCACGATTGTCTCCGCCCTCCAGGCCGGTTTTCTGAGATGTGCTTCGAGGAGGGAAGGGGCATTGGCTTTAATGAGTATCCTGGACTCAAAATCAATTCCAGGGCCAAACCCCCAATATTCATGAGTATTACGTGCATAGCAGTACACACATCCATGCTCGCAGCCCTGGTAGGGATTCATACTGTAGGCCATCCCGACGTCAGGGCTGTCTACCCGGTTGACCACCGTCTTTGGAAATACGTTCAGATATTGGGTCCGTACCTTCGTCTCCTCTCCTTCCCTGTGACAGAATTCCTGAAAATCCGTTCGTGGTACATGGGTAAACTTTTCGAATCGATTTGGCACCTCTTGTTGGGCCCCGCGACCTTTGGTAATGCCAGATGGTTTAGACATGAATAAAAATAGGAATATTTCCAAATATATGGATATATTCCTATTTTATGTTTCTGTCACAAGAATTTAAGACCACTTAATCGCCTACCTCCACACCGACCAACTGTTTGCGGCCTCCAAGTTTTGCGTAGAACCAAACCCGGTCGCTTTCGTAGTTTATAAGGGGGCTGGAAACCATAAGCGGTAAACGGGCTTCCCGGCTATCGATGATTTTTTCATAGCTCATCTCTCCGGCTTCATCCAGGCGAATCACAAACACATTGCGATTCCGGCTCATGCCCTGTTTGAAAATCAATCGCTTGTTATTGATCAGCTGAGGCGCTTCGGTAGCCGAGCAAACGAAGAAATAGGTCTGCCCGTTCTTGGTATAGGAACTGTAGGAAGCATAAGCTCCGTCACCTTGTGTTACTTCGGTCTTATTGATGTTGCGCGCCCATTGCAGGGAGCCATCAGGGCCGAGACGGACGCTTACAATGTCATTGTGGTGAAACCGCTCCACGCGAATTCTTCCTCCACTGGCATTGGCCTGCATGCTTTCGGTGACAAAGAATTCCTCTGCGTTGAAGAGCAGGGAACCATCCGCCGTGAAATAAGCCCCTTTAAAAACGAGGTTTTTAACTACTTTCTCGGTTTCCTTTCCAAACTTGTCCAGCATGAATTGCTGCGTAAAGGGGTTGTATTTCCGCTTCAGGATGGACAGGTCCCCTGGGTTCACTATAAAATACTGCAAGCCATTGTACCGGTTGTCTTTCCGATCGGCATAAAACCCCGCACAGATCAACTGATTGTCTTTCCAAAGGGGTTTGATGGCTTCCGAATATTTGCCGGGGATATCGAATTCCTGAAACTGCGTTCCCTGTTTTGAAAGGCGCACCAGTTCGTATTGAAATTTCCGCTCCTCGTTCTTAAACCGCTTTTTCTTGAAATAGGCCTTCCCCACAAGGTAAACGGCAGACAGGTCAGGTGCCACGGCAAGTTCCTCAAAAGCATAATTTTTTTCCTGACTGGGCTGCGAGAAATCGATATTGAGGATCTGTTTCATCTGGTTGTTATAAACCAGGATCCGGTGAGAATATGCTTCCTTGGTCTTTTGCTGAACGCTGATGGCTATGGTGCGGGCATCAGGGTCTGAAAGCACTGTGGTGGTAAATCCGGATTTGAAGTTTCGATTGTAATAGTTCTTGTCCAGGGGCTGATCCACATAATCCGAGGTAACGGCCAGTAAGGAAGTTATCCTGAATTCATAGGTCCCAATAGGGCTCTGATGCAGGTTGTAGATGTAGGCGCCCTGCTCCTGATCATATTCCAAGAACAAAAGGTATATTTGGCCATTGGCCACAAAGCCATGTATGAAGTCTGCGCCCCGAAACTTGTAATTGTACTCCTCCAAGAGCTCCAGGTCCTCATTGTACCGCTCGATCAAATATCCCTTGGGATGCAGGAGAAGCCCTGTATAATAAGCTCTTATCAAAATCTTTTCCCCGGACACCGTTTCGCTGAAGGAAAGGAGGTTGGAGTATTTATACCGATCCTTATATTTTTCCCCAAAGTGATACTCCAAAGGCATTTCCTGAGCGTGGATCGCCCATGCTGCCAACAGGCCTGCCATAAGGCATAGGTTTCTGAACATGTAGGTTTGATTTGGGTTTAGAACCCGGGAAATTCTGGAGTCCTTTTCTCAAGGAAAGCAGTAGTGCCTTCCCTGAAGTCCTCTGTGCCGAAACATCGCCCAAAGGCCTCGATTTCAGCCTGAAATCCGGGTTTCTTACTACTAAAACCCGCATTTACTGCTTTTATTGCATAGGAAATGGCAACCGGAGAGTTTTTCACAATCTTGCCGGCCAGTTTCCGGGCAAGCCCCAGCAATTCCTCCGGAGGGGTCACATGGTTGACCAGGCCGATTTCCAGCGCCCGGTCTGCATTGATCATTCCTCCGGTCAGGATAAGCTCCATGGCCCTCCCCTTTCCCACCAGCATGGGAAGCCGTTGTGTCCCTCCGTAACCCGGAATCACCCCAAGGGAAACCTCTGGCAATCCCATTTTGGCGTTCTCACTGGCGATGCGAAAGTGACAGGACATGGCGAGTTCGAGGCCGCCTCCCAGGGCAAACCCGTTAACCGCTGCAATAACCGGTGTTTGGAGCTGCTCCACAAGATCGAACAATTCCTTCTGACCCCTTGCCGAAAGCTGTTTCCCTTCTTCTTCCCCAAAGTTCGCAAACTCCGCTATGTCAGCGCCTGCCACAAAGGCCTTGGGTCCGGTCCCTGTAAGTATTATAACCTGAACGTCCGGGTCGGATTCCAGGGAAGTAAAAGCTTTGTTGAGCTCTGAAATGGTAGCCCGGTTCAGGGCATTTAGTTTCTTGGGACGGTTGATCTGCAGCAGGGCAATACGATCTTCTATTTCAAGTACCAGGTTCTCAAAGTTCATATTGTAATGGTTGTTGGTGATTTAACTTTTGGTATTCGTACGGAAAAAACGGATCCTTTCCCGGATTGGGAGGTAAAGCTGATCTCCCCTCCATAAGTCTCCACAATGGTTTTGACCATCCCAAGGCCCAGGCCCATCCCACTGGATTTTGTGGTGAATTTTGGTTCAAAGATCTTGTCTTTGAACTCTGCTTCGATTCCCTTGCCGTTGTCCGCCACGGTTATCATGGCCATATCCCCTTGGGAATCTACCGAAACCAGGATCCTTGGATCGGCTACTTCAGGAACGGCCTGGATGGCATTTTTTACCAGATTGGTGATTACCCGGATAAGCTGGGTCCGGTCCATCTTGGCAACCAACACCTCTTCCTCCGTGAGAAAATGGATGTAGGGCTCATTGAAAATATCCAAAGCCAGTTTGACAACCTCAACCACATTCAGCGTTTCGTTTTGCTGGGCCGGCATTTTGGCAAAGTTGGAAAAAGCAGAGGCAATGCTGCTCAACGTATCGATCTGTTGAATCAGGGTCTTTGAAAATTCCTTTACCTTGCTGTCGATCTCGGGATCTGCCGGATCAAACTTTCGTTCAAAACTTTGAACGCTCAGTCGCATGGGGGTCAGGGGATTCTTAATTTCATGGGCCACCTGTTTGGCCATTTCCCGCCAGGCTTGCTCTCGTTCGCTCCTGGCCAGTTTTGCCGCACTCAGCTCCAGTTCATCAATCATCCCGTTGTAGGAATCTACCAGCTGTGAAATCTCCTGACTGGGATCCTCGATAAGGATCTTTTCATTGGTCCGTGCCAGGCGTGTCTGATTGAGTTTTTCCGTAATGGTCTTCAGGGACCTGGTGATGTATTTGGATATAAAGTAAGCCAGGGCAATAGCCAGCAAAAACATAAACAGGTAAACGGCGCCCAGGCGCATGAGGAATTCCTGCAACTCCTTGTCATAAAAGGAGTTTTCCTCGTAATAGGGCAAATGAAGGATCCCTATGGGTTTGAACTGATCGTCCGTGATATACGAATAGGATGCCTGGTATTTAAACTCCGCCTCATCACTGGCCTCTACATAGCGCTTCTCCAGGCTATGCTTCAGTGAGTCCAGGACATGAATGTCCAGTCGGGCGGAGACGGAATCACTGTCAAATTGTGGCCGTGAACTCTTGATGAGCTGGCCCTGCAGATCGTACAGGTTGAAATTTGTCCTTTGGATGATGGCGATACGATAAATCTCATCCCGGAATATCAGGGGCAGGTATTCGGTGGTAATGGGATACGTGGTCCGTTGCAGGGCAAAGGTAATCGCCTGCTTGATCTGTTGTTCTTTTCTGCCCAGGCGGTCTTCGTGGTAATCCCTGGACTGCTCCCTGTACTGATATACGGTAATTCCCGCAATCAGCACAGAGGCGATCAGCACCAGAAGGATCATGGAGACAAATATCCTCGACCGCAAAGACAACTTCCTGAACAAGCTTCCGGATTTACCCGTAAAGATAGCAATTATCGAGCCAAAACCACCTTTGTGAACAGGGGCTTTGTCCATGCTCGATCATCGAGCGGCCTTTAATCCCTTCTTTCACGAATCCGCCTGTAAAGCCGGATTCCTAGCATCAGCAATACCGCCAGGACGATCAATCCCGCAAGCCCGTAAACCCACTGAAAACTGCTTTTCAAAATGGCGAGAAATACCACGGCGAAGAGAATCAGGGTAGCGCCTTCATTCCAGATCCGCATATAGCGGGAAGTATATCTGATATCCTCCCGCTGGAATCGCAGGAACATTTGGTGTGTTTTCAGGTGGTACCCGAAAAGCAGCAGGATAAATCCGAGTTTGATATGCATCCATGGCTGGGAAAGCCATGCCGGCATCAGCCAGAGCAACCAAAGGGCGAAAAAGGTGCACAGCACGGCGGATGGCCAGGTGATGATATACCAAAGCCGCCTTTCCATCACCCTGAACTGGGCTGATAGCAATTCCCGCTCTTCCGGTGACTTCTCGCCGGCCTCAATATGGTAAATAAACAGGCGCGGCATATAAAACAGTCCGGCAAACCAGGTGATCACAAAGATCAGGTGCAGGGATTTGATATAGTTGTAATACTCTGCCATGGTCAGCTTTTGGCATAAACTTACACCAATGGGATGAAAGGGTAAAATTGCGGATGGCACACCGCCTTCGAGGGCGTGCTGAAACCTGTTGCTTCCTATCGAAACCTCCGGACCAGATGATAGGCCGCAAATACAATAAGTGCCGGGAGCACCCACCCCATCTGATAGGTCTGCAAGGGCCACCAGGCCTCAAGCCAATCTGCCATCAGCGGGATGCCGATGCTCCCCAGAAAATCAGGAACGCTGAACAGGAGTGTCGCTATGACCACCATCCTGAATAATCCGGGAGGGGACCAGTGGTCCGGAAGGGCATTTAGCAGGATCATCACAATGGTTAGCGGATAGATAAACATCAGGGGCGGCAGGGCCACTGCAATTATATAGTCAACCGGCAATTGCCCCATCAGCACACCCAGCAGACATCCGATAAAGGCGGTTGCCCTGTAAATAGTCGTCGAATTTCCAAACCTGGATTTCATAAAGTCCGAAGCCCCCGTTATGATCCCCACAGCCGTGGTGAAACAGGCCAGCCCAATCAATACGCTCAGGAATATGTTGCCGCGGTATCCCAGGGCCCAGGTGCTCATTATTCGGAGGACTTCTGTCCTGCTGGAGTCCCCAGCGAATTCCTCCTGCAACAATGCCCCTGAAAATATCAGGCCGGCGTACAGCAACAGCAATCCAAGCCCAGCCATCCAACCGGCCCTGGACAAATGAAGGAAGCGCTCATGGGTGTTTAAACCCGGATATTCGAGGTTCATTGAAATGAGCACCACTCCCCCCACAACAACCGCGCCGATCGCGTCAAAGGTTTGGTACCCTTCCAAAATCCCTTCTGACATTGGGTACTCCATCATAGGTACCCCCGGGGATCCGGGGCTTCCCCAGATGACACTCCCAATCATCATCAGCATAACGACCAGGATAATCGGGGTCAGGTACTTTCCGATCAGGGGTATGATCTTTGACCGATTTACGACCAGTAAATACACCAGGGCAAAGTAAACCAGGCTCGTCCAAAGGGAGGAGGTTCCAAAAAAGGGAGCAATCCCCATCTCATGAGTTACAGAGGCCGTGCGTGGTGCAGGCAGCGCAATGGAAATGGCATAGATCAGATAACAGTAGAGCAGGCTGAAGGCAGGGGAGACCTTTTTTCCAAAATCAAACATGCTCCCCTGCAGTCTGGCATGTGCCAGGATCCCAAGCATGGGGATCAGGACAGCTGAAATGCTAAACCCGAGCCCAGCAAGCCACCAGGAAGCTCCGGAACGAAATCCCAGCTGTGGGGGAAGGATCAGGTTCCCGGCTCCAAAAAACAGGGAAAACAGGGCCAGAGCAAGCACCAAATCGGATCTACGCTTCATTTTTTGGAATATTCTGTAAGGATTTCTGCTTTGCAGGGCTTTTCAAACCTGGGAAAATTAAGATTTCCGCGAAGACCAGAGTGGATTTTGTCGAAAAATTCAAAAATTCAACCCGAACATTCAATAAAACCATGCTCCATAGCGTTGGAACATAGTCTAACAAGTACCAAATACCAGTTGTATACGATCAAAGATCCCAACTAAAAGACCTCCCCCCACCCAGGGGCTGCCATGAATCCCAAAAACCTACTCCCATGAAGAAACTGTTCTGCACCATCTTCGGCCACCACTACAGCGTATCCAAGAAAGTCACTTCTCACATCAAGGAATACTCCTGTGTCCATTGTGGAAAACAGGTCACTACCGATGCCAGTGGGAACCTGTCCCTTCTTACGCCTGAACTTCGGGAAATCAATCAAACCCTGGAGCGCATTTATCAGAAAAGGCATCCCCAAAAACAGCATCAACCAGCCTGAAACCTAGGTTCCAAATGCGTTCCAACCTTGTGCAGTAAGTGGAATACTATCCCCCCCCCGACCGATCATCCGGGCTCCGCTTCCTTTTTCGGTCATATGCCCAATCACGGTTAAGTTGGGATTTCCCTTGATCTTATCGTAATCTTCCTGAGCTACCGTAAGCAACAATTCGTAGTCTTCCCCGCCACTGAGGGCAACCAGGGAACTGTCCAGTCTGAATTCCTCGCAGGTGCTGATCACAAGAGGGTCAAGGGGTATTTTCTCCTCGTACAAATGGCATCCGATGTCGCTGGAAGTACTCAAATGGAGAATTTCCGAGGATAAACCGTCACTGATATCGATCATTGAGGTGGGCCTGACCTCCAGGGCGGCCAGCAATTCGATTATATCCTTTCTGGCCTCGGGTTTCAGCTGCCGTTCCACCAGGTAGTCGTAAGGTTCAAGGTCCGGTTGATGCTTTGGATTTACGCGAAAGACCTCCTGTTCGCGCCTGAGGACCTGCAACCCCATATAGGCCCCGCCCAGGTCGCCGCTCACAACGAGCAAATCATTGGGTTTGGCCCCGTTTCGGTATACCACCTCCTGAGGAGCAGCCTGGCCGATCGCAGTGATTGAAAGGATCATTCCCCGGGTTGAGGAAGTCGTATCTCCACCAACTACATCCACCCCATAGATCCGGGATGCGAGGGAAATCCCCGAATATAATTCTTCAAGGGCCTCCAGAGGAAACCGGTTGGAGACCGCAAGGGAAACGGTTACCTGGGTAGCCGTCATATTCATGGCATAAATGTCGCTGAGATTCACCACCACGGCCTTGTATCCCAGATGCTTCAGGGGCGTGTAGGCGAGGTCAAAGTGGACGCCCTCCACAAGCATGTCCGTAGTAATCCCGAGATGTCTGCCGCCTGCCTCGATCACAGCAGCATCATCCCCAATTCCCTTCAAGGTGGATGATTGGGTCAGGGAGAGGTCTTTGGTCAGATGTTTAATCAAACCGAACTCCCCCAATTTCTCCAGTTCCGTCCGGCTTGTTTCCTTATTTTCCAGCATGACGCAAAAGTAATGCGCCAATAGGACAAAATACCACATCCCGGGGTGAAAGATTGCCACTTTTCTCCCACGCCTAAACACCAGTTATACAGGATTTTCGACCCTCAGAGGTGTTCCACATTGCCGGCATAGCTTTTTTCAATGCCCCGATACGTTATAATAATGTTAGCAATAGGTCAAAAGTGCCCTTAACTTTCTATATTTGTGAGCTATTTAGACTAATTCCAATTAATAATGATCACAGTTTCGGATTCTGCAAAGCAAAAAGTGCTCTCCCTGATGCAGGAAGAGGGTTTCAATGCAGAACGCGATTATGTCCGGGTAGGCGTTAAAAGCGGAGGCTGCAGCGGGTTGTCCTACGAATTGAAGTTCGACAATTCCATAGGAGATTCGGACAAGGTTTTTGAAGACAATGCCGTTCGAATCATTGTTGACAAAAAGAGTTTCCTTTATCTGGTAGGCACCATTTTGGAGTATTCGGGTGGCCTTAACGGAAAAGGATTTGTGTTTAATAATCCAAACGCACAGCGCACCTGTGGTTGCGGAGAAAGCTTTTCACTCTAACAGGGAGACAAAATCTTAAGCCCCACTTGAGGCAGGGGCCAATAACACCAAAAGATGGCATATACCGAAGAAGAACTGAAAAAAGAACTGGAAACCAAGGAATACGAATACGGTTTCTATACAGATATTGAGTCGGACACCTTTCCCAAAGGCCTCAATGAAGACGTCGTAGTGGCCATTTCCAGGAAGAAAGAGGAACCGGAATGGATGACCCAGTGGCGCCTGGAAGCCTTCCGGATCTGGAAGACGATGGAGGAGCCGGAGTGGGCCAATGTAACCTACAAAAAACCTGAATTCCAGGACATTTCCTATTATTCTGCTCCCAACAAGAAGCCGAAATACGACAGCCTGGACGAAGTGGATCCGGAACTGCTGGACACCTTCAAGCGCCTTGGCATCCCCCTGGAAGAACAAAAGAAACTGGCCGGGGTAGCAGTGGATGTTGTAATGGACTCCGTTTCCGTAGCCACGACGTTTAAGAAAACCCTTGCTGAAAAGGGCATTATTTTCTGTTCGATCTCCGAAGCGATTAAGGAGCACCCTGAACTGGTCCGCAAATACATTGGCAGTGTGGTTCCTCAGAAAGACAATTTCTACGCTGCCCTGAATTCGGCCGTATTCTCAGACGGGTCTTTCTGCTATATTCCCAAAGGCGTGCGTTGCCCCATGGAACTTTCGACATATTTCCGGATCAACCAGGCGGGGACGGGCCAGTTCGAGCGGACCCTGGTCATCGCAGACGAGGGCAGCTACGTGAGTTACCTGGAGGGCTGTACGGCCCCTTCAAGGGATGAAAACCAGCTGCATGCCGCCGTGGTGGAGCTCATCGCCCTGGACAATGCCGAAATAAAATACTCCACCGTACAGAATTGGTTCCCCGGGGACAAGGACGGGCATGGAGGGGTTTACAATTTTGTGACCAAGAGAGGCTTGTGCGAAACAAACGCCAAAATTTCCTGGACGCAGGTGGAGACCGGTTCGGCCATCACCTGGAAATACCCTTCCTGTGTGCTGAAGGGAGATAATTCCATAGGTGAGTTCTATTCCATCGCGGTAACGAACAATTACCAGCAGGCGGATACGGGGACCAAGATGATCCACCTGGGAAAAAACACACGCAGCACCATCATTTCCAAAGGAATTTCTGCCGGGAAGTCCCAAAACAGCTACCGGGGCCTGGTACAGGTCAACTCCCGTGCTGCCAATGCACGGAATTTCTCCCAATGCGATTCCCTTTTGATGGGCAATGAGTGCGGTGCGCATACATTCCCCTATATCGAAGCAAAGAATCAAACCGCACAGATTGAACACGAAGCCACGACCAGCAAGATCGGGGAAGATCAGATCTTCTACTGCAACCAGCGGGGCATTGATACTGAAAAGGCCATCGCCCTGATCGTCAATGGTTTCAGCAAGGAGGTCCTCAACAAACTGCCTATGGAGTTTGCCGTGGAAGCCCAGAAATTATTGGAAATCAGCCTGGAAGGCTCTGTGGGATAGCCGTGACTATGAAAGGTTTAAAATACATTGTTCTCTGGTCTGTATTCCTGCTAGCACTCCTTGCAGCCTGCAAGGATACGGGCAATAAGGAGGCCATGGCCGTGGCAAACCCGGTGGAAGGTCCGGACATCCGTCTGTATACATTTGACGGGGGTACGGTAATGGTAAACAACCTGCAGCCCTTTGCCCTGGACTCCACCTATAAAGGCCAGTCCAAGGAATTTGCGGATGCCTACTACGTGATACAACACCCAAAAGGAACCCTGATGTGGGACGCCGGCCTTGCAGAATCCCTGGTCTC
>Ga0272442_10004625_pt1 | contig 18745 bp, 20 predicted proteins | sample SSMForm2O_FD_200262 | JGI IMG/M metagenome (GOLD analysis project Ga0272442, IMG submission 200262) | Marine sediment archaeal communities from Little Sippewissett salt marsh, Falmouth, MA, United States - SSM-Form-2O | ecosystem: Environmental > Aquatic > Marine > Wetlands > Sediment ... | reverse complement strand
CCCTCTATCAATACGTCCTCAAAGAAGCCCAAGCCGACCCGCAGGTCTGCGGCCTGCGCCTCTACGTCCACCGAAAAAACCCAAAGGCCCAGTCGGTCTATCTGTCACTGGGAATGAACCACGCCCACTACGAGATGTTCGAAGTCGAGCTATAGCTTCCGGTACACTTCCCTCCGGTGCCCCAACCTGATCACCAAGACGACTTCGTTTCTGGGCGTCACGCGGCAGGGCTTCAAGGTCCCGGAGGGCGGCCGGGGTGAACTCGATTGAGTAGGGTTTCTCAACCAATCAAAGCCCCAACTTTTTCTTGACCTCTTTCCAAGGAATGGCGCCCTCTTTCTCCGCTTCCTTCAGCGCCTCCCGGGCGCTATCCAGGTCGATCCGGTCCTCCAGTTCCTCCAGTAGTTCTAGATCCTCAACCGGAACCAATGCAGCTACGTCCTTTCCGTGACGGTGCAATACAATTCGCTCGCCCTTGTATCGGACCCGGTTCAACGTCTCCGCCAAATCGTACCGCGCCTCACTGACAGGTTTCCTGACCATGACTCCCTCTCGTACTTATTGTACGTATCGTACTTCTTGTACTAATTTGCCATAGACATATGACCGAGTCAATACACTTCATACAATATGTAATTATATCAGGTACTTATATCTACCCTGTCCCCGTTCGGATCAGGGCTTTTTGCGCTTCAGGATCCTCCGGTGCAGGTCCGCCACCCGGCGCCAGGTTGCCTGCTCTTGCCGGCCCGCGGGCTTGAAGGCAGGCACCGGAAGGATCTCGCCCTCGGGGCCGACCGCCACCATGAAGATGAAACCGCTGCCGCAGGAGCGGCGCACCCACTCGATCTTGTCCAGGGCGGACACCCGCACCTGGATCCCGCAGGTGCGCTTCGAGGTGTAGACCACCCGAGCCTCCACCTCGGCCACCTCCCCCTGCCGAACCGCCGCATCGAAGGACATTTCCTCCAGGGAGGCGGTGACGAACTGGGCGTGCGCATAGCGCGACGCCGCCAGGGCCGCGGCGCGGTCCATCAGCGCCAGGATCTTGCCGCCGAACGCGGTGCCGTAAGGATTGGTGTCGCCGGGGAATATCTCCTCCAGCAGAATCACCGGCGTCCGGTCGGGTTTTCTTTTAGCCATGTCAGATCCTGTACTCCTTGCGGGAGCCGATGGTCAATGCGGCGGTGAAGAGAAGCACCGTGGCTACCGCCAGGACGGTGAAGGCGGTGGTGAAGGGGGCCGGGTCGATGGGGGGGATCAGAAGCGACATCATGCCGCTGGCTTCGGGGCCCAGGCCCAACAGCGATTTGAGGTAGTACAACAGGGTCAGGCGCGGGAAGGCGCCGGGGAGGTTGGAGACTACCGCCTCCCAGCCGAAGCCGACTAATATCGCCAGGATCATCGGCTTTCTCAACAGCACGCCGAAGACGGAGAAGAGGGCGGTGTAGGTGATGGCGGCCATGGCCAGGACGCCCATGTGGAGGACCAGGCGGGGGAGTTGCTTGCCCACCTCGGCGAATCCGTCGGCGCTGACAGCTATTGCGTAGACTATGGAAAGGATCAACGCCAGGGCGAATGAAACCACCAGGGCCACCGAGAAGATCTTGCCGCCCAGCACCACCGCGCGGTGGAGGGGGCGGGCGAAGAGGTAGACTATGGTCTTGTCCTCGATCTCGTCGCGGATGGCCGAGACGCCCAGGTACAACGGCAGGCCTAACGCGAAGAATTGCAGGAAGAGGTTCACGGTCATCTCGGTGAAGAAGGCGGTGCCGTCGCCGCCTTCGGCGATGCGCCAGTATATTGCCATGGCCACCGGGATCAGCATGGCCAGGGCGATCCACAGTATGCGGCGGCGGCCCAGGCTGACTCTGAAGAACAAGCGGGCCACCAACCATCCGGAGGCCAAGGAGCCCGGCAAGGGGCGGTCTTTTTTCATCGCGTCGTTCATTTCACCAGGTAACGGAAAACCGCCTCCAGGTTGTCGTCGAGAGAAAGCATCGATTGCACCTGAAAATCCCCGCCGGCGGCCAGCTCGCCGATTCGGGTGTAGCAGGCGTCCGGGGAGCGGGTCTCGACGATGATGCGCTCGCCGGACACCTCCACCCGCACCACGTCGTCGTGCTTCAGAAGCTCGCGGCCCAGGTCGCGCAGGCGGTCGGCCCGCAGGGCTATGCGGTGGGGGTGCGCGTCGATCAACTCGCGGATGGCCCCCACCTGCCCCTGGGCCAACAGCCGGCCGCGGTTTATCAGCAGGATGTCCTCGGTCATGGCCTCCAGCTCGTGGAGCACGTGGGAGGACACCAGCACCGCGGTCCCCTCCCCGGCCTTATCGCGGAACAGGCGGATCATCCGGGCGCGGCTGACCGGGTCCATTCCGGATAGCGGCTCGTCGAGGACCAGCCAGCCGGGATCGTGCGAAAGCGCCTGGGCGACCTTGAGCTTCTGGCGCATGCCGTGGGAAAGGGTGCGGATGGGACTTTCAAGTCTGGCCGACAGCTCGACCAGCTCCAGTGCCTTGCGGGCCATCTCGTCGGCCTGGTCCGCCGGGTAGCCGTGCAGGCGGGTTAGCAGGGAGACGAAGTGCAGCGGGGTCAGGTCCTCGTAGAAGCGGTCGTGCTCGGGACAGTAGCCCAGCGAAGACAGCAGGCGCCGATTTCCCCAGGGCGGCTGCCCGTCTACCTTGACCTCGCCCTTGGAGGGACGCAGCTGGCCGCAGAGCAGCTTGATCAGGGTGGACTTGCCCGCCCCGTTGGGGCCCAGCAACCCGACGATGCCCGCGCGGCTTTCGAAGGTGAGATCGTTGACCGCGATCACCTGGCCGAACCACTTGGTCAATCCGGTTGCCTGAAACATCGCCTATACCCTCATCCAGCGCCTGAGCTTGAAAAGCACCACCACCAGTCCCAGCAGCGCCCAGCCCAACTGCCCCAGGCTGAACCAGAAAACTTCGCCCAGCGTGCCGCCCCCGCCCAAAAGGCCCCGGGCCAGTTGCTCGCTGGCCTGTCCGAACCCTAAAGCGTTCAGCTCGTAAATCCCGGTGGCTTCCGCCAGCCCCTCGCCGATTCCGAAACTTACGAAGAACAAAACCACCCAGACGATCCCGGCCGCCCGGGCCCGGCCGGACAAGGCCGAGACCGCCAGGATCACCCAGCCCATGCACAGCGCCGCCAGTCCGGAAATCAGCAGCAGGGAGCCCAGCCACAAAAGGAAGTCCAGCAAGCCCGTGTCCGGTTCGGCCAGCCAGCGGAAGATCGCCAGCACCACCCCGGGCACCAGGGTCACCCCCAGTACGCCCACAGCCACGGCCAGCCACTTGCCGGCCAGGTACTGCATAAAGCTGACCGGTCGCGAGAAGTACACGGTCAGAGCGCCGGTGCGCAGGTCCTCGCCCACCGCGCCGCGGCCGATGAAGAAAACCATCAGCATGGCAAAGAACATCTGGATCCCCCAGAAGGGCATCCAGACGTCCTCCATCTGCCCGCCCAGCGCCGCGAACCGGGCGGCGACCACCACCAGCACGGCGAAAACGATCAGCGGACCGAACGAGAACCAGGCGATGCGCTTGAACCATTTCGACTTCCAGGCCTGGCGCAGCTCGTTGGCGGCGATTATCAAGAAGCGCGAGCGCGGCGAGGCCAGGTCACCCGCAAACGGGCGGTAGCTCTGATCGTAGATCCTGGCGTCGTCGTGGCTCACCCGGAAGTCCCTTCATCTACGGCCTTCTCGAAGGCCTGCTCCAGGCTGACCGTCGCCGGGGCCAGGTGGCGGATCTGCAAACCCAGGTCACGGGCGGTCTTCCAAACCGCCTCTATGCGCTGGTCTTCGCTCAAAGCGACCTCGAGGTGGCCGGTCCCCTCCCGGGAGATCACCTCGAAGCCCGCGGAGCGCAGGCCTTCGGCCATCCGCTCGCGGCCCTCCTTGACCTTCACGTGCAGGGTGCGCGACTCCTGGTTCTGGAATTCGTTGCGCGAGCCGGAGAAGAGCACCCGGCCCTCGTTGAGTACCACCACGTGGTCGCAGGTCTGCTCGATGTCCCGCAGGATGTGCGAGGAGAACAAGACGTTGATCGAGCGCTTGTGGGCCACGTCGTCGATCAGCTGGAGCATCTCGTCGCGGCCGGACGGGTCCAGGCCGGTAGTGGGCTCGTCCAGAAACAAGAGAGCCGGGCCGTGCACCAGGGAGCCGGCCAGCTTGAGCCGCTGGCGCATACCGGTGGAGTAGCCGTCCACCTCCCGGTAGCGGGACTCGCCCAGGCCCACGAAGTAGAGCACCTCGTGGGCCTTGGAAACCGCGTCGGCCCGGCGCATCCCCGATAGCTGCCCGCAGAAGGCGCACAGCTCCAGCCCGTTTTGCCCCGGCAGGTAGACGTCCGACTCGGGCATGTAGCCGACCGACTGGCGCACCCGCAGCGGATCGGCCGCGGGATCCCGGTCGGCCACCGCGACCCGCCCGGGCCGCAGGGGCAATTGGCCCAGCAGCGTCTTGATCAGGGTGCTCTTGCCCGCCCCATTGGGCCCCAAGAGCCCGGTGCACCCCGGCTGCACCTCGAACGAAACCCCGAAGAGCACCCGGTGGCTGCCGTAGGATTGATCCAGGCTTTGACAACGGATAATCACCGGGACCGAGTCTATCCGTTGACCGGTGTGTGAGCAAGCTCACGCTGCAAGCTGTTCCAATGTGGAAACCGTGATCCCGGATCCGGAAACCCGCCAACCGGCGCGAACCGGAAACCCGCGTTTGAACAAATGCTTGCGAACATCGGTGGCCGTGGCATAAGGTTTGCTTTAGAATAGCCGGGTGACGGACGGCGTTATAAGCTATTGGAGGTTAGAAATGACTAGGAAATTGATTATTGCTGTTCTGCTGATTGCCGCTGCGGGCCTGGTCTTGACGTCCTGCGTGATCGGGGTTCGCGCCCGGCCGGTGCCCGTCGGTGCGGTGGTGGTCGGCCCGCCGGTGGAGTACGGCTACCAGCCCATGCTCTACGACGGCTACGTGGTCTACTACACCGACGACGGCATTCCCTTCTACTGGGCCGGCGGCGTCCGGGTGTGGGTGCCCATCGAGTTCCGCACCCGCTACATCTCCCACTGGCGCTCGCACCGGCGCGCCTACCACACCTGGTACACGCACCGCGGCAGTCACTACCGCAGCCGGCACTACAAGAGCCACCGGCGCGGGGTCAAGCGCGGGCACGGACCGGTGATCACCCCCAAGAGGCACAAGGGCAAACCGGTAATCAAACCCAAGAAGAAGAAAGAATCCAAACCGGTTATCAAGCCCAAGAAGAAGAAGAAAAAGCCGGTCATCCGGCCGAAGTAGGGGCAGGCCTCCGTGCCTGCCCTCCCTACGCCCCCTCCAGAATCTGCTGCATCACCAGCCGGGAACCCAGGCGCAGGGCCACCGCGCCGGGCAGGTTCTGCCAATCCACCCGCCGGGCGCGCTTGAGGTAGGGCGCCACCTCTCGGTAGCTCACCCGCAGCTCCACGATCACCGGAGCCTCGGTGGTCAATGCCCGGGTCAGACCGGACTCCAGCTCGCCGTCGCGCAGGATGCGTATGTACCCGACGTCCAGGGAGTGGGCCAGCTCCTCGTAGTTGACCGGCACCAGGTCGAAGCGGGACTCGCGGCCCATCACCCGGCCCGGCACCGAACTGATCGAATCCATGGGCCCCTCGGCGAAGACCACCACCACCGGGGCCACGTTGCAGCGCCGGGCGGTGAGCAGTTCCAGACCGGTGAGCAGAAATCCCCCGTCTCCCACGCAGCCCACCACCCTCCGCTCGGGCTGGGCCAGCTTGACAGCCACCGCTGCCGGTACGGCGAAGCCCAGGGTGCGGTAGTCCACCGGTGCGAGCAAAGTCCGCGGGGCGTGCACCGGGTAGCAGCCGATGCCGAAGAAGGCGTGCCGGCCCGAATCCAGCACCAGCACGTCCTCGGAGCTGAGTACCTCGCGCATGAATCGGAAGAACTTGACCGGGTCGACCACGTCGGTCCACTCCTCGCGCCCCTCGATGGCCTTGCGCAGCCCGCGCTTCTCCAGGCGGATCAGGTCGCGCATGCCCGGGTTGGACTTGTCTTCCAGCCGGTCGAGCAGGACCCGCATCGCCAGCTTGGAAGGGGCCTTGACGGTCACATCCGGCCGGGGGCGCAGGTGGCCGGGGCCGGGCTCGACGTCGATGTGCACCAGGTTGCTGCCGGGGTTGAGGCAGTTGGTGGCGATCTCCGAGGACATCCGGCAGCCGATGGCCACGACCAGGTCGCAGCGGGCAAAGGCCTTCTCGCAGAGCGGAGTGCCCATGGACCCCGGCCCGAAACCCACCGAAAGCTTGTGGATGTAGGGCAGCACCCCCAGGCCCGAAACGGTGCAGGCCACCGGCGCCTGGAGCCTCTCGGCCATCTCGGCCAGCTCGCCCGACGCCTCGAAGCACCCCGCCCCGGCGTAGATGCCCACCGACCGGGCGCTCTTGATCATCTTGGAAGTCTTCTCCAACGCCAGCGCCGCCTGGTCGGACAGCACCCGGGGCCCCGGCCGGAAACCGGTGCCCTCCATGCGCCCTTCGGCGCGCTGGACCTCGCCGGGGATCTCCAGCAGCACCGGCCCGGGCTCGCCTTCCCGCGCCCAGCGCACCGCCCGGGAGAAGGTGGTGGGCACTTCCTCGGGCTCCTCGGGATACAAGACGCCCTTGCACCAGGCCGGCGCGCCGGCCAGGTGATCCAGGGAGGGCGGCAGCATGCCGGGGTTGTAGGAAGCCGACCCGCTGGCCACCAGCAGGATCATCGGCGAGGAGTCCAGCCGCGCCTGGGCGATCCCGCTCAGGGCGTTGGTCAGGCCGGGGCCGGGGGTGAGCACGCAGGCGGACAGCTCGCCGGTCACCCGGGCGTGGGCGTCGGCCATCTGCGCCGCGGTGGACTCGTGGGTGACCAGGATCATTTCCACCGGACTGCCCTGGAAGGCGGCGAACAGGTCGGTGGTCTCGATGGCCGGGATCCCGAACACCCGGGTGACCCCGGATCTCCTCAGGCAGTCGACCGCGGCGGCCGCGCCGGTCATATGTCCCCATTCGGTGACCATGTTGTCCTTTCAGGGCAGACACGGAGGTCTGCCCCTACTCGCTGATTTGCTCTCCCTGCTTGTCGACGATTTTGCCGTCGGGGTTGAACAGCAGCTTCCAGCGCTGCAGCTCCGGCCCGGCGTCCTTTTTCACCAGGCGGTAGAACATGGTGTATAGCCGCGCCCCGCCCTGGCGCAGATCCACCGGCGGGGGAATCAAATTGAGCGTTTTGGGATAGTAGGGCTTGCCCCGGAAATCCAGAACCGTTCGCACTTTCCATTCCGGCAGGTCCGCCGCCACCACCTCGTCCCGCGCATCGCCCACCCCCGGCCGGCGGAAGTAAAGCACCTTCCCGTCCGGCGACCAGGAAGGCGAGGTGCCCGCGCCCAGGACGCGGGCGGATTGGGCCCCCTGGAAGGCGACGGTCAGCGCCTTGCCGGCCGCAGCATACGCCAGCATCTTTCCGTCGGGGGAAAAGGCGTGGGGCAGCCGCGAAGCGGCGGGCCCCACCAGACTGCGGGACGTGTACCCCTTGCCTACCATCCAGTAGTCCCAGCGGCAGTCGTCCCCGATGCAGCCCAAAGACACTCCCAGCACCGCCCACTTTCCGTCGGGGGACGGAAACACGTTGTACTCCAAAAGCACCCGTGAGGCCGGGAGAAAACCCTCCCCCTTTGAGGTCTGCACCCGGCACCACAGCCGCCCGTCAACCTTGGTCTGCTCGGCGACGGTGACCAGGGTCTTGTCCATCACGACCTTGCCGGTGCCCGTGGCGTCCTGCGCCGGCTCCTTCAGCAGGGGGACTTCCATATCCGCAATCCCGGCGAAAACCGTTCCCGCTTTCGGACCCTCGAAAGCGTTGGCCGCAGGGGTCAAGCGATCGTGGCGGTAGGCGCCGCTGATCACCGCCGCTTTTTCCAGGCCCGCCGCCTGGAGCGCTTTCACCTGCGCTTCGGCGTAGGCCTTGCGGGCGAACTTGCCGGCCAGGACCACCCAGCCGTCGGTGCCCAGGACTCCCTTGGCCTGATCGACCGAGGGATAACCCACCGGTACGGCGGGCAGCTTCTCCGCTCGGGCGCACAGCTTCTGGGCCTCTTGAAGGCTTTTGACCGAGCCGATCACCACGCGGTGGAGCTGGCGGGGGCGTTCCTCCAGGAGGGGCTCGACGAAGGGGCCCTCGGGGCCGGGGACCTCGGCGGGGTCCACTTCTGCGGGGGGCTTGCCGGGGAAGGCGAGGTCCGTTTCTGTCCCGGCCGATGAAACGGCCGGGGCCAGGCCTTCGGGCTCGGGGGGGGTTACTTTGCAGCCGGGGATCAACAGTAGAACCAGGAAGAGTCTTAGAAGCATGGGGATACAATATCAGTACGGATGGGACTGTCAATCCGGACGCGGACGCGGACGCGGACGCGGACGCGGGCATGAAAAACTTGGAACTTGGAACTTGGAACGTGGAACTGTTTTTGGTAGGATTCCGAGCCCGATGGATCACTATACTGAAAAGACGGTCGAAAGTTTCGACGGGACTACTATCTGGTACCGGAGGATCGGGTCGGGGGAGCCTACCTTAGTGCTTTGCGACGGGGTGGGGTGCGATGGGTACGTTTGGAAATATTTGATTCCGCATCTGGAAAACAAGTACCGGATCATCCACTACAACTATCGCGGGCACGGGAAGAGTTCGGCGCCGGAGAATCTGGAGAGTCTGGGGATCGAGGAGTGCGTCGAGGATCTCAAGTACGTGCTCGACGACGCCGGGGTGGATGAGCCGGCGGTGCTGGCGGGGCACAGCATGGGGGTGCAGGTGATCCTGGAGTTCTGGCACCGCTACCCCGAACGCGTACATGCCCTGATTCCGATCACCGGCTCTTACGGCAAGGCCATCGACCACGTCCATAACAGCGGGCTGGCCAAGCAGTTCTTCCCCTTGATCAAGGCCACCATCAGCAGGTTCAACCCGCTGGTCAAGGAGGTCTGGCAGCGGATCGTGCACACCGACCTGGCCTTCCTCTACGCCCTCAGGTTCGAGATCAACCCCGACCTGGTAAAGAAGGAAGACTTCTTTCCCTACCTCGAGCATCTCAGCCGGATGGACCCGCAGGTATTCCTGCGCACGGTGGAGGGGGCCGCCCGGCACACCGCCGAGCCCTTCCTGCACGAGATCAACATTCCCACGCTGATCGTGGCCGGCGAGGCCGACAAGTTCACCCCCTACTGGCTGTCGCGGCGCATGCACACCATGATCCCCAACTCGCAGCTGCTGACCCTCCCGATGGGCAGCCACACCGGCCCCATCGAGCTGCCCGAGCTGACCAATCTGAGAATCGAAAAATTCCTGGAAGAAGTTTCGGAGAAAAAATCCTAGTCTTCCAGCCGGATCACCTGCGGCCCCTTGAAGCGCTTGCGCTTTCTCTTTTTCTTGCCGGGTTTCTTGCGCCGGGAGTCGCTCACCTTGGCCTTGAGCTCCAGGAGACCCTCGTCGTCGGGGGCGATCTCCAGGGCCTCGTCGATCGAGGCGACGGCGGCGTCGTACTCCTTCTGCAGCAACAGGATCTGGGTCTTGAGCTTGAGCATCTCCAGATCCAGCCCCTCGGCGGACAGCTCTTCTTTTACATAACCCAGAGCGGTTTTTAAGTTGGTATTGGACTCCATGTAGAGCGAGGCCAGCATGCGCCGGGCCGGGGAGGACTCAGGGGAGTACATCATGGCCACTTCCATCTCCGAGATGGCGTCCTGCAGCCGGTCCAACTTGCGGTACAGCTTGGCCAGCAGCAGGCGCGCCTCCAGCTTGCCGGGAGCCAGCTCGGTGGCCCGCTTGAACGACTTGATGGCGTCCTTGTGCTCGCCCTGCCGGGCGTAGATCTCCCCCATGGCCACGTGGGCGTCGACGAACTTGGGCTTGAGGGTGATGGCGTTGTCCACCGCCGCCAGGGCCTCCTCGACCTTGCCCTTGGCCAACTGCACCCGCGCCAGCCCCACTTGACCGTGGACGTTCTGCTCGTCGATCCTGGTCACCTCGGCAAACTTCGCCAGGGCATCGTCGATGCGGCCCAGCTTTAAATAGGCGTTGCCCAGATCCACCAGGGCCTCGGAGTTGCCGGCGTCGATGCCCATGGCCACCTCGAACTCCTTGGCCGCGGCCTCGAACTGTCCGCTCTTGGCCAGGTGCTTCCCCAGGGTGAGATGGACGTGGAAGTTGTCCGGCGCCGCCCCGGCGGCCTCCTGGAGCTTCTTCAGCGCCTGGCGGTCCTTGCCCTGGCGCAGCAGCACGTCCGCCTGCAGGGTGATGATCTGGACGTCGTCGGGCACCAGGGTGCGCAGCTTGCGCAGGCCGCGCTCGGCGTCGGGAAAGCGGCCGGCCTTGATGTAGTACCCGGTCACCTTCTTCTGCAGGTCGGGATCCTTCGGATCCCGGGCCACCGCGGCTTCCATGTGCTTGATGGCCGACTTCATCTTCCCGCGGTCGGCGAAGATCAGCCCCAGGTGCATTTCGGGCTCCACCCGGTCGGGAAGCATCTCGGAGGCGCGCGACAGCGACATGATGGCCTGGCCGGCGTCGCCGACCTTCACCAGCGCCAGGCCGTGCTGCAAAGCGTACTCGCCGTTCTGCGGATCCAGCCGGGTAGCCTCTCCGAACAGGCCCGCGGCGGTCTTGAAATCCCCCTGCCCGGCCGCGGCCGTGCCCTGCGCGAACGCCTGCTGGGCCTTCTCCGCCGGCGTCGGCTCCCCCTTGAACAGGCTGCAGGCCGGGATGCAAGTGATCAGAACCGCGACAGTCAATCCTCTGAACCACATAACGCCAAATCCCTTCCGGCAGCTTGCAGCCCGCTCCCGGACGGACTAGGATGGCTGCCGATGGTGAAAGACAGCCATTCTCATAACACCATTGGAAAAACCCGTCAATACGCCCTCTGCGCGCTTTCGGCGCTGCTTCTGCTGTCGTGCCACCGCATGCCCTCTCCCCTCGACGAGGACCCCCGCCTCCCGGCTGCCTACAGCTCACCGGAAAAAACGTTTGAAACCTGGGTCAAGGCCACCCTCTCCGGGGACGAAACCGCAATCCGCGACTGCTACTGGCCGGGCCTGAAACCGGAAGAAATGTCCGCCTGGATGCGCGAGAACCTCCGACCGCGGGCCAAACAGCTCTTCCAGGACGCCAGGCTGATCGAAGTCCGCCCGGCCACCCTGGTGGAAGTCAACTTCACCTTTTCGGTCGTGGATGGCTCGGAGGAAATCCGCGGTGTAATGGTGAAAACCAAGCAAGGCTGGAAACTGCAAAGCTGGTAGCCAGTCCACTTGACCGATGACCCCCGGAAACCGCGCCAACGCTTTGTAAATAATAGACATTCCCCTCGTCCAGCTGACGGATTGTCCCGGATGGCCGCCGGGCCCTATCATATGATCAGGCGATAAAAAAGAGTTTTTCCGCCGGGAGGAGACCATGAGAGCAGCCTCCGGACCATCGGGAAACCAGTCCGGCCAGGTTGAAGTCGAAACCGCCGTGGTGCTTCCGGTGGCCGTCTTCCTGCTCCTGGGACTCATCCAGTTGGGACTGCTCCACCAGGCCCGCATCATCGCCGAATACGCCGCCTACCGGGCCGCCCGCATCGGCGCAGTGTACAATATGGACACCGGCAAAATGGAAGCCGCCGCGGTGGCGGCCATGCTTCCCATTCTCAGCTATGACAACGGCGGCGCGGAAGTCCTGGCCCGCACGGACACCGCCTCGAACTGGGCCAGGAAGTATATGAAGCCCGGATTCAGAATGAACCGCATGCTGGACATGCCCATGTTCAAGTACGCCGAGATAGTGATCTGCGGGCCCTTGAAGAAAGACGTGCAGAGTCTGACCTACACGGCGGAGGGCAAGCAATACGTCCCCTTCGACAATCCCGAGGTGGCCGGGGGCTCGGGCGCCAAGACGAAGCTCCGCGTCCAGCTCACCCTGAACTACCGCCTGATCATCCCGTTTGCCGACTGGGTGATCTACCGGATGTGGAAGGGCCGGGAGATCACCGAGGATCTCCATCTGGACATGGGCGGCCGGGGGCCCAGCTTCAGCTTCGACCGGTACGACATGGCCGCCATGGCCGGGGTGCATATAATTCCCATACGCGCTCAGTACGCCATGAAGTTGCACTCGGATGTCCCCATCGACCGCTTCCCCGGGAGTAACAGTTGCGAGTAAGGAGGCACATGCATTCTGCCGGGAAAAAACGAGTGGGTCGCGGAGAAGACGGGCAGATCATGATCCTGGGCGCTCTGGGCGTCCTGCTGGTGGCCTTGATGATGCTGCTGACCCTCAACGTGGGCCAGTCGGTATTCGAGAAGATCCGCATCCAGCAGCTCTCCGACGCCGCGGCTTTCTCCATGGCCACCCAGAACGCCCGGGCTTTCAACTTCTTCGCCTACACCAACCGCGCCAACATCGGCTCCCTGGTCGCCGCCGCCTCAGCCCACGGATTCATGAGCATGGCGTCCGCGGTGCCGGAGATGTTCGACGCCGGCAGGAAGAATTTTCTCGTATTCTTCATCGCCGAGATGGCCGTGTGCGTCTTCTGCGGCCCCGAATGCGGCTCCTGCTGCAAGCACTGCCCCCACGCCTGGAAAGACTACCGGGCCATGCGCAACTACAAGAAAAAGCGCGACGAGTTCAGAAAGAAAGTCAAACAAGTCGACGAGAAATTCATCAAGGTCATCAAGGCGCTGGATCTGCACATGCAGTTCATCTCCATGAGCCAGTTGGACATGAAGCTCAGGGTGGGCATGCAGATCATGGGCGATCAATTGACCAAGAAACTGCGCGACCGCTTCGCCCCCCAGGCAAGCAACAACGCCATGGGAGTCACCGCCCTCAACCTGGCGGAGTTCAGCAAGGTGTTCGAAAGCGACAAGACAAAAAAGAAGTGGGTGCCCACGGAAATCGCCAACGGCAGCCGCTGGAAGAAATTCGTCTCCAAGCGCACCCTTTCGGATGCCTGGACCTTTCCGCACCCCACTGAAGTCATCCAGCAGATAGTGAAAGAGTGCCCCGACCCCACCAACGGTTACTCCTTCATGGTTTCCCACAAGGGCCAGTCCCGGATCATCAAGGGGGCCAACGATCCCGAGCCCAGGATCACTCATGATCAGCGGGGTCCCGACGGGGACGCCGCCGCCGGATGGGACAAGGGTCGATTGGTATCGATTGCCATCAACATGTGCATTCTCTCGGCGTTCATGATCTCGTCCTACGAATCCTGGGTGGGATCCAGCAAGGACAGCGGCGATCACGAGAAGAGGCAGTCCTGCGCCGGAAGAGACAAGCACAAGAACTTCAAGTGCCTGGCCGGCGGCAACTGCTTTACCCTCTTCAAGGCGGACGAGAACGCCTCGAACGACTTCGGCCAGCCGAAAGCCTACTCCCTGGTCACCCAGGACCTGCGCAAGATGCCCCAGGGCGGCCAGGGGCCCTGGGAAATCACCGATTCCGGCGAAATCAGCGTCGACCTGAACCGCGACGTGGGCAAGCACAAGATGCAGATCTCGGATGATCCCGGCAAGTTCGGAGAGGGAATGGCGGTCAGCAAGGCCATTACCTACTACCACCTCCCGACCGACTGGAAAGAGCATCCCAACTTTTTCAATCCTTTCTGGAAGGCCAAGCTTCAACCCTTCCGGGGTTCTGCGGAAGCCATCAAGGTCCTGACTATCGGAGGCGCGGGAAAGTACATCCCCGTGGTCATCTCCGGCGCACCGCTGCCTTGAGGCCCAAAAGGACGGAACCATGAGGAGAACCCGGAAATACGACCTTGAGCGCGGCGGGGCCATGGTGGAATTGGTGGTCCTGATGCTGGTGTTCATCCCGCTGATCCTCCTGCCCATGTATTTCCAGGACGCCTTCCGCTACAAGCTCGATTACCAGGAAGCCGTCTCCAGCACCGCTTGGGATTTCGCCTTCCAGAACTACGAAGACGACAAGATCCAGGATGTGGCCGGCACGGTAGAATCATTCAACCGCAAGCTCTATGCCAACCTCTGGTCGGGCAACGAAAGGAACAAGAAGAATCCCGCGGGTCCCTGGGCCGACTTCGACTGGGAGGACAGCATCACCTGCGAAGGCGACAAGGACTTCGGCAAGTGCTACACGCTGGCCTCCAGCACCTTCCACAGCGAATACACCAAGGGCGGCTTGGCACACTGCAAGGGCGCCATCTCGGTGAGCAACCACTACATCCCCAGGGTTTTTCTGCAGGAGTTCGCCCAGAAAAACCTTTTCGATCCCGGAAAGAACGCCCTGCGGTATCCGGAGTATGAATTCGGCATGCTGGTTGATCCCTGGTGCGTAACCGGATGCAACGGTCGCAAATGCCCCCGTAAAAGCAGTCAGACCAAGGACTTCGACGTCGAAAAGGCCGGAAGTGGGAAGCACCCGGCCAAGGAGTTCTACAACAGGGTCAAGCTGGTATGGGGACAGGAGCTGAAGGGTCTTCCGGCCGCCTCCTACATGTATTTCCAGATCACCTGGATAGATTTTATCTTCCAACTCATCTCCAAGGAGATCGGATCACCGCTCCTGACGACAACACTGATGCCAGATCCGCCGATATTCGACAACCCGACTGTACTCAAGCTCACGTCCTTGCACCTGCCCGACAGGAACCAGCGAGTCTCGGTTGGTGGAGGAGGGAGATCCCAGTTCTTCGTTTCCCCGTTCGAGGACGGAGGGGACAACAAATACCAGAAAACCTTCGAGAACCGGAAGTCGTACTATTTGGGATGCAAGAGCTTCGGTCCCAATTGCCACTGAGGATGCGGATGAGAGCCGTTATACTCGCCATAGTCTTCGCCCTTGCGCTGCCGGCCGGGGCGCAAGAAGTCCAGGGCACGGGATTGCCTGCCTATCCCACCGCGTCCTCGGTCCCCTTCGAAGGCTTCATGCAGGCCAACGACGTTCCCCTAGACGCCATGGTGGTCATGACCTCCGATCCGGTCAAGCGGGTCATGGAATACTACCGGGCGGCTCTGATTCAGCGCGGGATCGAACCGGTGGAGCATATGTTCAGCCCGAATTCCGGATATGTGGGGTTCTTCGACGAAACCTCCGGAACCATGCGCATGGCCACCGCCACCACCCGCCCCGGCGGCGGCACCATGCTGGTCCTTTCCTCCATGGATCCCCGACCCCTGGTAACCCGCTCGGCCAAGGTCCCCGACGACATCCCGTCCCTGCCGGGCGCCGAAAACATGGTTACCACCTCGGCGCCTCTCGGCCCGGGAAAGCAGCGTACGGTAAGCTTTACCCTGTCGAAAGTCGCTCCGGACGAAGCCCGCTCCGGTTTAATCCAGGCGTCGGCGAGCCTGGGCTGGCGCGTGGCTCCCGCAGAGAAACCCTTCGGCAATAAAGACCTGATCCTGAAGCGCGGATCGGAGATGTGTGTTATCAGGCTCTCCAACATGCCAGCCGAGGAAAACCCGGATCCCGTTTTGTCGGTGACCATGATTGTGATAGATCGCGGCTCGCCGCACAGCCAAGGAGAACAAAAATGAACTGGAGACGCTTCGTTCAGTTGATGGCAACCCTGATCATCGCGGCTTCACTCCTGATACCGGCGATCACTTCGGGTGCCGACAACGAATGCATTAAAGAGTGCCGGGAAGAATTCCAGGAATGCGTAAAAATCTGCAAGAAATTCATCAAGGACCCGGCCGGAATACAGAAGTGTATCGATCAAGGCTGCAAAAAGGCGCAAGAAGACTGTTTTAACGACTGCAAGTAGTTTGTCCTGGAGCCGGCCATGGAAAAAAAGAAACCCACCTTCCTGCGTCGCCTGATCAAAGGAAAACGCGGCCAATCAATGGTGTCTTACGCCGTCATCACCGCGGCAATACTGGGCGGGCTAACGGTCATGAGCATGGTCATACTTCCCAGGATGCTGGATGCCTACAACAACTTCACCGCATCCCTGTATTTCGGCATCAACATGCCTATTCCCTGAGTTCCTTCCCGGCTCAATCGTTGACAACCGCTGGCGGCTGAACCATAGTCACAGCTGATCATGCTGGAGTTGGTGGTATCCAGAGGCGGTAAGGAACTGGTGGCCTTGCCGGTGGACCGGGAGACGCTGCGGGTCGGCCGGGCGGGGACCAACGACCTGAGCCTGCCCGACCCGATGGTGTCGCGGCACCAGTGCGAGATTATCTTTCTGGACGAGGACCGGCTGCTGGTCGAGGACAAGAGCGGGAACGGGACCAGCGTAAACGGCAAGCTGGTGCGCGAGGCCGAGGTCGAGCCGGGGATGCGCCTGGAGTTCGGCAGCCTGACGGTCACCCTGCGGCAGCGGGCCGGGGACGGCGGGCCGGACACCACCCTGGCGGGGGGCGCCACCGAGGTGCTGCCGGGCATGCAGCCGGCCGGCTCGGGGCTGGTGCTGGCGGGCGAGGACATCCGCTTTCCGCTGAAGGGCAGCACCGTCAACATCGGCTCGGATCCGGGCTGCGACGTGGTGATCAAGGACAAGTTCACCTCGGCTTTCCACTGCCGGCTGTTCAAAAAGGGCAAGACCTGGCTGGTCACCGACCTGGAGAGCACCAACGGCACCTTCATAAACGACGTAAAAATCAGCGAGGCCGAGCTTGTCACCGGGGCCACCCTGACCGCCGGGCGGGTGCGCCTGCGGGTGGAGGAAAAGGAATCGGATCCGGCCGGGCAGTTCGGGATCGTCTCAGAGGATCCGGCCATGCAGGGTGTCTTCGAGATGATCCGCCGGGCGGCGCCCACCGACGAGACCGTGCTGATCACCGGCGAGTCCGGGTCGGGCAAGGAGCTGGTGGCCCGGGCCATCCACAAAAAGAGCCTCCGGGCCGGGCGGGCGATGGTGGCGCTGAACTGCTCGGCCATCACCCGCGACCTGATGGAAAGCGAGCTGTTCGGCCACGAGAAGGGCGCCTTCACCGGCGCGCAGGCGCAGCGCAAGGGGCTGTTCGAGGAGGCCGACGCCGGCACCCTGTTCCTCGACGAGATCGGCGAGCTGGCCCCCGACCTGCAGGCCAAGCTCCTGCGCACGTTAGAGAACGGCGAAGTCCGCCGGGTGGGCAGCAACATACCCATAAAGGTCGACGTCCGGGTGATCGCCGCCACCCACCGCTCGCTGCCCAAGCGGGTGCAGAAAGGCGAGTTCCGCGAGGACCTCTACTACCGCATCAACGTAATCGAAATCCCCCTGCCCCCCCTGCGCGACCGCCCCAAGGACATCCCGCTTTTGGCCGACTACTTCCTGAAACAAACCACCGGCCCCGTCGGCGAACGCCGGCTCTCCGAAAGCGCCGTCGAGCGCTTGAGCAAATACCGCTTCCCCGGAAACGTCCGCGAGCTCAAGCACGCCATAACCCGCGCGGCCATAATGTGCCCCGAAGACACCATCGAAGCCGACCACCTGGCCTTCTCCCCCCCCACCCTGGCCGACCGGGTAGCCGAATCCGAAACCTACCTGAAAGGCAAGTCGCTGAGGCAGGTAGAAATCGACACCATCCGCCAGGCCCTGAAGGCCCACGACGGCAACCAGAAAGCCGCCGCCTCCATCCTGGGCATCGCCCGCAGCACCCTGATAACCAAAATGGAAAAATACAACATCTCTGCCCGTCCGGAGCACACTTCGGAGTAGAATAGAGATAATGAAGGCGGGGGCCGTCATGAAAAGCATACTACTACTCTGCGCAATCCTGCTCTGCCCCGGCTGCGCCTCCGAAAAGATCTGCGATCCCCCGTGCCAGGAATGGGAAGAATGCATCGACGGCACCTGCACCCCGCCCCCCTGCTGCCCGGACGCCCCCGCGGATGAAATCCACATCTCGGTTTCCGGCAGGGCATTGGACATTACGACCGGGCAGGGAGTCAGCGTGGCCGTGGAGCCAATGCTGCCCGACTACCCCAGCCCACCACCAAACCCGCCCCCACCGGTGAGATCAGATGAAAACGGTAATTTCGAAACCGATTGCTTCAACGTAACCAATGTCGCCCTTGGCGTTCTACTCATGACCGACGACTACCCGCCCGATAACGGTGACGGCGCATATTTTCCAGCCATTTCCGGGGCCGCAGGCTGGGACACAAACGTCGAAAAGGTCTGTATATACGACGCCAAGGTATACACCGTGCCCAATACCCTGGTAGCCGCCCTGGACGCTGACACCAGCGTGGACTCGCATAATTACGGCTTTGTCATTGGCCGCGTCGTGGACTCATCCGGCGATCCGGTTGCCGGCGCCGTGATAACAAAAGGCGACGGGACCAATCTGGTCGAGGTCATCTATCCCGATGCGTCCCTCACGACATTCGACGGCACGGTCACCTCTGAATCCGGCATCTTCGTTCTGCCGCACACCAACTTCGCCGGCGGCATCACCGAGGTCGTCGCGGAAAAGGACGGCATGCCATTCGGCGCCGAAAAAGCGGCGCCCAAGGCAGGATGTACCTATGTTGTCTATATTCTGGGTTATTGATGTTCCCGGCAAGGCAATGAAGCCGCTTCTCGCCCTCTGCGCCATCCTCGCCGGCGCCGGATGCGCCTCCTCCTCCCCCATGCCCGGATCTTGCGATCCGCCATGCCAGGACTGGCAAGAATGCATTGACGGCATCTGCGCCCCGACCGCCTGCTGTCCGGACGCACCCCCGGGCGAGATCTGGTACTCGATATCCGGCAAGATTCTGG
>Ga0272442_10004624_pt1 | contig 18746 bp, 16 predicted proteins | sample SSMForm2O_FD_200262 | JGI IMG/M metagenome (GOLD analysis project Ga0272442, IMG submission 200262) | Marine sediment archaeal communities from Little Sippewissett salt marsh, Falmouth, MA, United States - SSM-Form-2O | ecosystem: Environmental > Aquatic > Marine > Wetlands > Sediment ... | reverse complement strand
CCCTTTTTTGTCGCCGCCGTCATCGGTCTTCCGTTCCGGCTCGCTCCGCTCGCCTCCACTCCAGACCGATGACCCTACCCCACAAAACCCAACTTACACACAATTCATTACACTACTGCCCTCGCGCGTACCCGGATCGCCTAGAACAAGACCTCGCTGTCGTCGCCCGTCGTTTCCTCGTCCCCCGGATCGTCCTTCTCCTCCGCCCCTTGCGAAATCTTCTCGATCCGCTTCTCCGCCTTCTCCAGTATCCCCCGGCAGTGCCCGATCAGCGCCATCCCCTGCTCGTACTGCTCCAGACTGTCCTGCAGCGCGATATCACCCTGCTCGATCCGCTCCACCGTCTCCTTCAGCCGCTTGATCGATTCCTCGAAACTCAGCTTGCCGACATCGTCTTTGCCCTTCTTCCCAGCCATCGATTCCCTTCCTATCCTGTATGCGTCCACACCCCACGGTTCACTTCGTCTGCCTCTTCCCCGTCACCTCGCTCTCAACAATCCCCTCACGCGCCAGCTCCGTCACCATCCCGTCGCCGACCTCCACATCATCCACGCCCTTCACCACGCGCCCCGTCTTCTTGTTCACCGTGATACTGTACCCGCGCTGCAACACCGACTTCGGATTCAACCCCGCCAGATGATTCGCCTGCGCCGTCAGCGCCATCCGTTTGCCGTTCATCGTCGCCGTCATCGCCGCGCGTCCCCGACTGGTCAGCTCGCCCAGCGCCACCGTCATCTGCCGCAACAACCGGTGCGGCTCGATCCGCGACACCTGCTCGTAATACGCCTGCAACGCCGCCCGCCCCCCGGACAACATCGCCTTCACGGCGCCATCCAAACCATCCGCAAGCTCGTCCACATGTTGCTGCCGATTGCGAACCGCCAGCAGCGGATTGCGAAACGCCGCACTCGCCAGAACCGTCTCCAGATGCTGACCGCACAATTCCACCCGCCCCTGCACCCGACCCGCCAGACGCCGCTCCTGATTCACCAGATCCGCCAGCACCTCCCGCATATCGGGCACCGCCACCACCCCCGCCTTCGTCGGCGTCGACGCCCGCGCGTCCGCCACGAAATCCGCCACCGTCACGTCCACCTCATGCCCCACCGCGCTGATGATCGGAATCGCCGAATCGAAAATCGCCCGCGCCAGCACCTCCTCATTGAACGCCCACAAGTCCTCCAGCGCTCCACCCCCCCGACCGACGATCAACACATCCAGCTTGAGCCGCGCATTACGACGGTTGATATCCCGAATCGCCGCCGCAATCTGCCCGGCTGCCCCCTCTCCCTGCACCGATACCGGATACAGATACAGCCGCGTGCAAGGCCACCGGTTATGCACGCTATCGGCGATGTCGTGCACCGCCGCCCCCGACTCGCTCGTCAAAATCCCAATCCGCGCCGGAAACGCCGGAATCGCCTTCTTGTGCCCATCCGCAAACAGCCCCTCCGCCTCCAACTTCTTGACCATCTGCTCGTACGCCAGTTGCAGCGCCCCGACCCCCGCCGGCGTCATCTCCTCGACCACCAGCGAGTACCGCCCCTGCGGCACGTACACACTCACCGACCCCGTCGCCAGCACCGCCAGACCATTCTCAGGCCGAAACTTCACCCTCGCCACCCGAGGCTTCCACATCGCACAAGGCACCACCGATCCCTCATCCTTCAGCGAAAAGTACGCGTGCCCGCTATGATGCTGCTTCCACCCCGAAATCTCCCCCTTCACCGTCAACCGCCCGGGCAGCCCCCCCTCCAGCACCTCCTTGACCAGCGAGTTGACCTCGGTCACCGTATAGATCGTCGTCTTCGTCTGCATCCGTCCTCCCTGACTACTCCGGCCCCTAGCGCACCAGCACCGCCCAATACCCCTTCGACGGACACTCCAGAGACACCGTGCCATCCATCTGCGCCGATTTCAAATCCACCCACTCGGACTTCATGACATCCAGCCATCGCACCGTCGCCGGCCTGTCGATCGGGTTGATGTTCAGCGTCACCTTGCCGCCATTGGGAAAGTAGACCGCGTACTCGACGCCCGGCCTAGCCAGACAATAAGCCTCGTTCTCCTGACGACCCGAAAGCAGATCGTTGCGCGGCGCGCAACTGAACACACTCATCTCGTCCGTCAGCATGCGCATGCTCTTGATATTCGCCTGGGCCTTCTCCCCCAACCCCAGTCCCGAGTCAGGCCGATGAAACCGCGCCGACGCCAGCCCCCCGAAGATATTCCGCCAGAACCGCTCCATCCCATCCCGATCGTTCCCGAAACGCCCCCCGTCGGCCCCGTAGATCTTCACATTGTTCAACGGACGAACCTTCTCCGCAATGCGCCCCCGCTGCTTCTGCGCGTTGTCCCAGTGCGCCTGCCCCTTCTGATGGTTGTTCTGCGAGATATCCACAAACGAATACGTCTCCGGATGATCGAACGTCGCATTGTGCTGCGCGTTCGCCAGGTCCCACGCGTCCCACATCTCCGTCGTCTGCACCGTCACCCCCGCCGCCTCCGCCCGCTCCTTGATATGCCGCGACCAGTACCACCCCCACTCGGGCGTCACGCTCGTCTCGTTGTCCATACAGTAGAGAACGTTCCCATGCGGCAGCGAAATCGACAGCAGCTTGTCCACGAACCGCCGCTGATACGTCAGCACCGTCTTCTGATTCCGCTCGGCCGGAACCGACCAGAAGAAGTTGTTCTCCGTCCGCGTCGGATGCGTCGTCACCTTCAAAGGCAACCCCGTCTCCTCCGCCGTGTAGTTGATGTTGTTCTTCGGATTGAACGGATTGACCTCCCAGTGGTCCCGATAGTAGTCGAACGTCGCCCAGACTTCGATCTGCACGATGATGTCACGCGCCTCCGCCAGCGTCAGCAGACTCTCGAACCGCGCCCAGTACTCCTCGTTCCACTGATCCAGATCGTACTTCCCGCTGTCGAGCCGCTTGAACGCCTGCACCTCCCACCCCTGGTCGTTCCGCGCGCTCATCGTGTTCCGCACGTAGTTGCCCCCCACGCCCTTGAGCAAATCGAGATGCGCTTCGAGGTCCGGAATCTGAAACAGATTGTCGTCCTTGCTACCCCCGAACAGCAGCACAGGCTTCCCCTTGTACTGCCAATACGCCGGATTCCCTTCGTAGATGTCAATCCGCCCCCAGACCGTCGAACCGGCACAGAGCAACATCGCCGTCCACATCACCATACGCCGAGACACCATGACAATCTCCTCTCAAAAGGATTCCGGCCGACCATCGGGCCAGCTCACGAACGGGACGATTATAAGCAAGCCCATCCCCATCGGCAATCGTCATGTCATCCCCGCGCAACCCAGCCCATTCACCCACCAAAGACACCAGAACTCGATTTTTCGCTTGAAACACCGGACATCCCACCCCATCCTGTAGGCGAAGATACCCAGCTTAACCTTGGCCCGTAAGGAGAATCGCACATGCGAGTCCATCGACATTCCATTGGCGCCGTCATCATCACCATCGTCCTGGCCACCGCCTTCTCTGCCCACGCCCAGGAGGCCAACTACGACGAGGCAAAGGTCCCCAGCTACACCCTCCCGGACCCCCTGCTCTGCCTCGACGGCACCCGCATCACCGACGCCGCCACCTGGACCCAGAAGCGTCGACCTGAGATATTCAAGCTCTTCGAGAACCACGTCTACGGCCGCTCACCGGGCCGACCCCCGCAGATGACCTTCATGACAACCTCCGTCGACACCAAAGCCCTCGAAGGAAAGGCCACCCGCAAGGAAGTCACCGTCTACTTCAACGGGAAACGCCAGGACCCCAACATGACCATCCTCATCTACCTGCCCAACCAGGTCCACAAGCCCATCCCCACCTTCATCGGCCTCAACTTCGGCGGCAACCACACCATCCACACCGACCCGGCCATCTCCATCACCAAGAGCTGGACGCGGGACCGGGACACCAACCACAAAGCAACCGAAGCCGGCCGAGGCCGCAGCGCCCGTCGCTGGCCCGTCGAACGCATCCTCGCACGAGGCTACGGCCTGGCCACCATCTACTATGGCGACATCGACCCCGACTTCGACGACGGATTCAACAACGGCGTCCACCCCCTCTTCCAGAAGGACCAGCAAGCCGGCCCCGCCCCGAACGCCTGGGGCTCCATCGGCGCCTGGGCCTGGGGCCTCAGCCAGGCCATGGACTACTTCGAAACCGACGCAGACATCGACCATAAACGCGTCGCCGTCATGGGCCATTCCCGACTCGGCAAGACCTCACTCTGGGCCGGCGCCTCAGACCAGCGATTCGCCCTCGTCATCTCCAACAACTCCGGCTGCGGCGGTGCCGCCCTCTCCCGACGAGCCTTTGGCGAAACCGTCAAACGAATCAACACCTCGTTCCCCCACTGGTTCTGCGATAATTTCATCACCTACAACGGCAACGAAAACGCCTGCCCCGTCGATCAGCACATGCTCATCGCCCTCATAGCCCCCCGGCCCGTCTACGTCGCCAGTGCCGAAGAAGACCGCTGGGCCGATCCGCACGGCGAATTCCTCTGCGCCAAACATGCCGGGCCCGTCTACCAACTGCTCGGCGCCGAACCACTCCCCGCCGAAGAAATGCCCCCGGTCAACCAGCCGAGCACGGGAACCGTCGCCTACCATGTCCGATCAGGCAAACACGACGTCACCGACTTTGACTGGGATCGCTACATGGATTTCGCCGATAAGCACCTTAGGAAGTAGACAACAAGATTTACTCGTTTAGGAAGGACAGTACAGATGAGAACAGTCAAACCCATATCATTATCACTCCTCGTGTGCGCCCTGGCCCTGATCGGCTTCATGCTCACCAAGGACGCCACCTCCGCCGCTAGCGCAGGCGATACATGGGAGTACCAGATCGTCGACATCGCAGAGCTCATCATCGACGAACGCCTCACCGAAGCAGAAATCCGGGAAGCCGCCAAGCAGGGCATCCAAAAGGCGCGCAGCCTGGAAGGAAAACTCAACAGACTGGGCGCCAACGGTTGGGAACTCGCCGTCTGCACACCCAGCACGTTCATCTTCAAAAGACCCTGTCGCTAGCGCCTGACCGCCGGTCAGTGAAAAACGTCGAGGATGGAATATGGAAAGCAAGCGATTGCCGCACAAGCTCTGGATCATCGTTGGCCTGACCCTCGTGGTCTGCGCATCCGCGCACGCCGACCGTCGCCAGGAGCGCGCCGCCGAGACGTACATGCCCAGGATCGAGAAGATCCTCACCGAGAACATCGTCCCCTTCTGGTATGACAAGACCATCGACCGCGAGAACGGGGGCTACACCATCAACCATGACCAGCAAAGCCGGCCCCTGGGACCGGGCACCAAGATGATCGTCACCCAGGCCCGCACCGTCTGGCTTTTCTCCCGACTGGCCCGCGCAGGCTACCGGCCCGATGACTACCTCGAAGCCGCCGAGCACGGCTACCGCTTCCTCACCGAGAAAATGTGGGACCAGCAGCACGGAGGCTTCTACTGGGAAGTCGACGCCACAGGCGACCAGCAACTCAAGCCCCGCAAGCACCTCTACGGCCAGTCCTTCGCCCTCTACGCCATCTCCGAATACTACCTCGCCGGCGGCAAGGACGAAGCGCGAGAATTCGCCGTGCGCTTCTTCAACTTGCTCGAAGAGAAGGCCTACGACAAAACCTACGGGGGCTACCGCGAATCCTTCGAGCCCGACTGGACGCAAACGCTGGCATCCGTCTCGACCTACATGGGCGTCCCGGCCGATCTCAAGCTGATGAACACCCATCTCCACCTGCTCGAAGCGCTAACCACCTTCTACCGTGCCACCAACCACCCCCTGGCCCGCGAGCGACTCCTCGAACTGATCAACATCCAGACCAACACCGTCGTCCGCAAGAACCTCGGCGCCTGCACCGACAAGTACGACCCCGACTGGACGCCGCGTCTGGATGGCAATTATGCCCAGGTCTCCTACGGCCACGACATCGAGAACATCTGGCTGCTCATGGATGCCTGCAACGCCATCGGCGTCTCCAACTACCCCTTTGGCGATCTCTACACCACCCTCTTCGACTACTCCCTCACCTTTGGCTACGACGACACCGAAGGGGGCGTCTACTACACCGGACCCTTCAACGAGCCCGCCACCAATCGCGACAAGTCCTGGTGGGTCCAGGCCGAAGTCATCGCCAGCGCCCTGCACATGTTCCGCTTCACCAACGATCCCCTGTACCTCTCCGTCTTCGAGAAGACCTTCGGCTACATCGAAAACCACATGGTAGACTGGGAAAATGGTGAGTGGCATCATATCATCACCCCGCAGGGAACCGTTCAGGGCAACAAGGCCAGCCCCTGGAAGTCGGGCTACCATAACGGCCGCGCTATGATCGAGTGCATCGAAATTCTCAGCGCCTGGAAACCTTGACGCCCAACCCCTTCCAGCGGTACAACCGATCGCAGCGCCGTATAACCGCCCGGGTTGCACGCGGCGCAGACGAATCATCGGTTCAGTCTCGATCCTTCGAGGACAATGGCCATGCCTCGCTCGACAGACCCCAGCGCACGCAGCTTCAGCCTGACCTATCGCGATCGCTTCAACATCAGGGACAAAGCAGAGGGCTTGACGGAACCGTCGGGCCTCGCCCTGTCCCATGGCAAGAAGGCGTTGTGGACGATCAGCGACGATACGAAGAAGATCTTCAAACTGAGCCTGGATGGAAAGCTCAAGAAGAGCAAGTCGTTCGCCATTGAGGACTCGGGACTGGAAGGCATTGCCCTCGATCCCACTGGCGACTTCCTGCTCACGGTCAGAGAGGAAACCAACGAGATTCTCAAGATCGAAATCGACTCCCATCGGGTCGAAAGCCACCCCCTCGCCGACATGGCCGGTTATGACGCCATCGCTCACTATTTCGCCAACGACAGGGAAAACAAAGGCCTCGAGGGCATAACCTGTAACGACAGAACCGCAGCGATCTTCGTGATCAAGGAAAGCTATCCCGCCCTGCTGGTAGAGATCTCGCCAGACCTGCACGCGATTCAAAACCATCGCGTGATGACCAGCGAGAGCGGCTTTCGAGATGCCCAAGTCGGTCCCGATGAACTCGATTTCTCAGACCTCTGCTACGACCCAAGCCGCGACGCCCTTTGGATCGTCAGCGACATGGCCGCCAGACTGTTCCTGTACGACTACAAGACAGACAAAGTCATCGGCACCGCGAAGCTCACCTACAAACGAAAGGGCAAAGACCGGGAAATCGAGAAGGCCGAAGGTCTCGCCGTTGATCCGGACACCAATCGCCTCTACGTCGTCAGCGACGAAGAGGCACGACTCTACGTCTTCGAAATCCGCTGCTAACACACAAACACAATCGAGAGCAAAACCCAGCGCCTCACCGAACCCCGGGCTCCGCAAAGGATCAAGCCGCTCGCCTCCGCCCGCAGCAATCGCCAGTGTTGAAACAGTCAAACGGGGTTGAACAATCCCCCGAGGCTCTATATCATGGCCGCACAGTCGCGATTGCGCGAAGACAAGCTAGCAAGGCTTTAGCAGGAGCCAAACCATGTCAGACCTGAAGGATCGTATTGGCAGCATTCTCCAGCAACCCCAACTCGCCGGCCTGGCCACTGTTACCGACGACGACAAGCCCTGGGTGCGATACGTCATGACGATAGCCGATGAGAACCTCGTGATCCGCTGCGCCACGTTCATCACCGCACGCAAGGTCAAGCAGATCAAAAAGAACCCGGAAGTCCATCTGACCTGTGGTATCACCAATCCCCAGGAGATGGCCCCCTACATTCAGGTCCAGGCCACCGCCCAACTCGATACCAGCAAAGAAGCCCGCCACGGGTTCTGGACCGAGATGCTCGCGACGATCTTCGACGGTCCCGACGATCCGAAGTACGGCGTCCTCGTCATGACGCCCTACCGCATCGAGTTCTGCACCCCGGGCAATCCCAAACCGGAGGTCTGGACCGCTTCCTGACCGGCTATGACGCATTCGCGCGCCCACAGGACGCGAAAAGGGTCCCAAACGACACCGCCCTGCTATTCGAGGCGCTTGCGATAGAGGCGCGTCTGGAGCGTGTTCTGCCAGGCCGTCCAATTCGCATCGCTCAGCTCGCCTTCGATCGCCGCGTTGACTTGGTTCATCTTGGCGTCGAGGTCGTCGAGGTAGTAGACCATGAAGGCCTCGGCGGTGGCCGGCAGCTTGGGCGAGCCAAACTCCAATTGCCCGTGGTGAGCCAGCACAATGTGACCCAGTGCATCTATCACGTCCGGGCTGATCTCGCGCCCTTCGCCTCGCAGGGCGTCCGCCTTCTGCTGGATCATCACCATCGTCTTGGTGATGTGTCCAATCAACTGGCCCGAATCGGTATAGGAAAATGCCATGTCATAGGCCAGTTCCTGCGTCTTGCCCATATCATGCAGGAACACCCCGGCCAATACCAGATCGCGCTGGACGTGCGGATAAAGCGGCAAAATGGCCTGGGCGACGCGCATCATGCTGTGCGTGTGTTCGAGCAGGCCACCGATATACCCGTGGTGGACTTTCATCCCGCCCGGGGCCTTGCAGAAGTTGGCCATCAGCTCCTCGTCGGCCAGGAACGCCTCGGCCAAGGCCTTGAGGTCCGCGTTCTGGATGCCCGCGACGACCTGCTTGACGTCGGCGAACATCTCACCGACGTCGTTGGTCGTATGGGCCAGGAAATCGTCAACGGACACCTTGCTCGAATCGATCGGCGTGACGGTGTTGACGACGAGTTGCAGATTGTCCTGATACAGCTCGCTTCGACCCTTGATATGCACGAAGCCGGGCTTGGGCAGCGACTTGTAGACGTTCTCCGTCGCCTGCCACATCCGCCCGTTGAGTTGCCCGGTCCGGTCGCCGAGGAACATGGCGATATAGAGGTCGCCGCGTGTGGTGCTGCGTAAAATGGGGTCGCGCACCATGTAGATATCGTTGATCGTCTCGCCGGCGGCAATTTCGTTGATGAACTTGTGTGCCATTATGCTCTCCGATTGGGGTCGCGATTGTTGCTGTCGGAGCCATCATAGTGGCTCCGGGAGCATCCCGCAAGCCGCGTCGTCGCGCCAATCGCTACGGCCTGCCCTTCCAATCGGCGACAACGGCCGTTACGTTGTCGTGCGCCCCAGCGTCGTTGGCTGCCTCGATGAGCTTCTTGCAGGCCGCTGCCGGGTCTTCTTCGGCCTTGAGCCGCTCGGCGATCCCCTCGTCGTCAATCATATCCGTCAGTCCGTCGGTGCACAGCAGGAAGCGGTCCCCGTACTTCAGGGCCAGCGAACGCACGAGCGGCTCGATGCCTTCGGGCATCCCCATGTATTGGGTAATGACCCCGACCATGCTGTGGTCGTCCGCCTGGTGGGGCTCGATCATGCCGGATTCGAGCAGCTCGGCCACGACGGAGTGGTCGGTGCTGAGCTGTGTGAGCCGGCCGTCGCGGAGGCGATAGATCCTGCTGTCGCCCGCATTGGCGGTGTAGAGACGACCCTCGCGCAGGAGGATCAGCGCCAGGGTGGCCCCCATCCCCGCATGCTCGGACACGTCGCTGCCCTCCTCGTGGACGTCGCGATTCTGGTCGTGGATGAGTTTCTTGAGCGTACGTCGAATCGACCGAGGACTGCGGCTCCTGAGCTTCTCGAGGGCCAATTCGATCATGGCCGGCAGGTCCCGGGCGACGATCTCCGACGCGGCCGCCCCGCCGCGATGGCCTCCCATGCCATCGGCGACCATGAAGAGCCCGGCCTCCGGCTCGACGGCAAAGGCGTCCTGGTTCTCCTCGCGCACTTTGCCGATGTCGGTGGCGGCTGCCCAACACAGCGCCCCCAGCGTTCCCTCGGTGGCCTTCGATTCATCCGGCATTGGCGGTCTCCACATCAGGTCAGCACACCAGGCACTGCTCGCACCAGGGGCAATAGGTCCAGAACTCCGAGTCGAGCGACCACCCGCAACGGCCGCAGACTTCGCGGAACGGTCGAACCTGCCAGGGCTTTCGCACCTTGCGCCGGCACCATGGGCAGTAGCGCATGAACCGCATAAGTCCACCCCTGCAGTGTGAGCAACGGCTGTGATAGCGCACGCCCCTGGTCTGCGTAGACGCGGGCGAGGCGAATCCGGGGCCGTAACACCAGGGGCAGAACCGCCATTCCGGAAGCACGCCTTTGTGGCAGCGCGGGCAGACGTGTTCGAGCCGGGTGGTGCTGTCATAATCATTGCGGCGGCTGCCGCACCACGGGCACAGCGCCATGCTCTCGGCGATGGGCTCGCCGCAGTCGACGCAGTGGTGTGCGAGCCCCAGTGCCCTTTCGTAGCGATTGACAAATGCCCGGCGTCGCGCTTTGCGCCAGTCGAGGCGGCGGCGTTCACGGCGTTGGGTGCTGAACGTGGGGTGCAGGCGCTTGGGTATCGCTTCGATCAGGGCCATGCGCATATCATCGGCGTTGGCGAAGCGGCGCTGGGGATCGATGGCCAGAGCGCGTTTGAGGAACATCTGGAGGGCCAGGTTGGTGCGCTGTTGGAGGCGTCGGTATCCACGCGGCGGCCAGCTAAAGGGCCAGCGTGGGAGCACGCCTGTGAGGTACTCGTAGAGGATCAGGGCCACGGCGAAGCAGTCGCTCTGGTAGGTCGGGCGACCGTAGGCCTGCTCGGGGGCGACATAGCCAGGGGTGCCGAAGTCGTCGACGGTCACCATGCGGCCCTTGATCTTGAGACTGATACCGAAATCGCCCAGGGCGACGCGTCCGTCGGGGAACAGGAAGATATTGTTGGGCGTTACGTCGCAGTGGGCGACGCGATGGCGATGGGCGTAGGCCAAGCCGTCGAGGACCTGGAGGACGATGGCCAAAATGCGCTGGACAGACATGGGCCGCGAACGCTCCTCGAGAACACCGACGGACAGCTCGGTGGCCAGGACCGCGTGGCCATCGATGATGTCGGCGTTCTTGATGGGCATGATGTGCGGGTGGCGCAGTTTGGCGACCAGACGGACCTCGCGGACGAGCTGGTCGCTGTCGCGCTCGCCGCGCAATCCCACGAGGGGGATCTTCAGGGCGACCTTGATCCCTTCTACGGTGTCCTTGGCGCGCCAGACTTCGCAACTGCCGCCGATGCCGAGACGGCCCTGGAGGCGGTACTTTCCCAGTTGCCGCCCAGCGACCAGCCGGCCAGGCTTGTGGATCGACGGCGTTTTCCGTGCCTTGCTCAATGCCAGACTCCTGCTGTGATACCGGCCATGGCGCCCGGCCTCTTCCGTGAATCTGCCCACGCGGCCGTCATTCTATCGGCGGGCAGGCGTGGCGACAAACAAATCAGGGGGCGGGTACGCGGTAAAAATTGGGTTTGTTTTTCCGGCCCACCCGCGTTTTCGGCCCAAAAACCGCGACAATTGGGTTCGTTTCGCATTCTTTCCTCGCTTCGCAGGCGTAGCGAGCTTGGGACTTCGAGCTGAGCGAGTCCAAGCGGCCAGGGCCGTGAGGGGCCAGGATGAATTGGCTTTGATTGGGTTTGTTTTTTCGGCCGATCGGGGTTCTTGGGCCAGAAACGGCACAAATTGGGTTTGTTTGGCGCGAATGATGACAGTGCAGACGGACGGGGAGATCCGTTCGACTGCGCTGCGCTTCGCTCAGGACGGCTGCGCCGATTGGGTTTGTTTGGCGCGATTGGCCTTGGCTCGGAGCGGCCGTCCGACCGGCAAAACGGCAGGCGACCCGGACGGGCGCTGCCCGAATCGAAGGCCATCCGGGCACCGGCGGGGAAGGCTTGGGCCTTGGGACGGGAGATCTCTCGTGCCCAGGGCGACTCGGCGGCCAATATTCCCAGTGTTTCCATAGTCATTGACGGTCTCTTTCTTTTGTTCTCTATATATCAGACGCTTGCGGCGGTGAAATGTTCCGTAATTCGGGCTAAATGGCGATCTTTCTTTGGCGTGGGTGGGGAAGGCGTGCGGTCCCTTTTTTTGGCGAGCAGGAAAAGGGACCGCACTCCGTGGGGGCTGCCGTGAGGGGTCGGGATTAGAATCGGGCTTCCATGCCTACGAGGACGTTTCGTCCGGCGGCGTCCATGCGGCTGTGGGCGGTGCGGTACTTCTTGTCGAAGATGTTCTCGAGGGCGAGGGTCATCTTGACGTTTTCGTTGAAGCGGTATCCGCCTCGGAGGTCGAAGACGGTGTAGCCGGGCAGGCCGTAGTCGCGGAGCAGTGGAGACGTCGAGTCCTGCGGATCGCTGCGATAGCCTACATCGCCGTTGAGGCGGGAATCGCTGACCTGGTCAAATCTGTCGACGATGTCTGTGGCGAATTCGGCCCACCATTTGTGCTTTGGCTTGGGATCGTCGTAGCGGAGCTTGAATATGCCGCGGAGCGGGTGGGTGTGACGGAGGGGCTCTTCGTCCTGGCCGGGGAACTGCATGCGGCCGTAGTTCCACATGGCTCCGGCGAAGAGGCGCCAACCGCTCAAGTCCTCGTACAGCGAACCCAGGTTGATCTCGCACTCCAGCTCGACACCGGTGACGTAGGCGTCGCCGTTGGCGGCGTTGACGAAGATGTTTTCGTCGGGATCGATGGTGCTGTTGCCGTCGAAGTCGTAGGACGTCAAGCCGTTGTAGGTGCCGGGCACAGGCTGCTGGAAGTTGCGAAAGTCGGTGTAGTAGCCGGTGACGGTGGTGCTGACGAGGTCGCCTCGGATGCGGGTGGCGAGTTCGTAGGTGTCTCCGGTGACGGGGTCGAGCAGTCCGTTGGGGGCCAGGAGTCCGTAGCCGAGCTGACGCAGACCGAAGCTCGGGGGGAACAGGCGATAGCCCCGGAACCAGGAGCCCGTTACATTCCAGGACTCGTCTATTTTGTAGAGGAGGCCCAGGCCTCCGGTGACGGCGTCTTCGGTGAAGGTGCCGGGGTCTGTGGTGGCGACGTTTTTGGGGGCCGTGGAACCGGGGATGGTGTAGAAAACGTTGTCGTCGGCCTTGAAGCGGAAGGTGTCGTATCGGGCGCTGCCGATGAGGCTGGTGCGCGTGGTCAGAGACCACTGGTCCTGGACAAAGACGCCCACATTTTGCCAATCGGTGTCGGGCGAGGCCTTCTGCTCGCCCGTGGCCGGCGTGGTGATGGTGAATTGTTCGTCATCGGGGCTCTCGGCGGCATCGAAGTGGTAATGGAGGCCCGCGGTCAGTTCGTGGTGGGGGGTGAGGAGCTTCTTGATCTGCATGTCGGACGAGTAGGTGTCCCAGCGGGCGAGGCCTTGTTTGTCCGCGTCGAGCCATTCTCGCTCGTCTTCCTTGTATTGGTAGTATCCGCGCCATTCGAACTCGTCGGCAAAGGGCAGGACGTAGGACCGGTAGCCGGTAGCGAGGCCCGTGCGGTCGTTGCGATTGACCTGGTTGGTTCGATAGGAGCGATAGACGGCGGGTCGATGGACCACCTGGGAGCTGAGGTCGAGGAAGTGTCCCTCTGCCAGCTTTAGCTCGCCTTTGAAGTCTCCGTTGCAGTCCTCGCCTCCGGATGGGTCAATCTCTCCGACGTCGCCTCCGACTCTCATGTCATCGACGTCGCGTCCGCTGAAGCCGAGGATATAGCGCAGATCCGGTGTGGCGCCCCATGCTTCGGCCCGTCCGAGCCAGTAGTCGGCGGCGGTGCCGTATGTCCCTTTGAGACGCCCGCCGAGCTGGTGTCCTTCGGCGGTGTAGTCCAAGGGTGGTTGTCTGGGGATGAAGTTGATGACGCCACCAAGTGCGTTGGTGCCATAGAGTACGGAGGACGGTCCGCGCACGACTTCGATGCGCTCGATGGATTCGGCGTCGATCTTGCCGTACATGTCGTCTCCGGCGAATCCCCCTTCGCCCCACATGGTGGTGAGGGTGTTGCGGTCTACGAGTGCGAGGATGTTTCCGCCGGAGAGTCCGCGCAGGACGGGATCGGAGGTGGTCGCTGTTCTTTTCTCAATCCAGATGCCGATGCGGTCATCGAGCGTATCCAGTATCGACAACTGGTTGCGTTCTTCGATGTCGTTGACGTCGGCGACGGTGACGGAGCGGATGGAATCGAAGGCCGTCTCCTCATCTCCGGTGGCGGTGACGACGATATCGTCGAGGTAGGCTACGGCGTTGGGATCTGGTTGATCGCCGGTGCCGGCGCGTGCCGTCACTTGCCCCGGCAAGGAGAAGAACACGACGGATACGAGCACCACTGCTGCCTGTTGAGTCAGTCTGAAAACCATATCTCTCCCTTTCACATGATGCCACAGTCCGGCCCCATGTCCCTTGACGTCGCTGGGCCGCGGGACTCAGGGAGAATGTGAGCATGGCCGCACACTCGGGGACTCGCGGTGTCGAGGTCTCCCGGGTCTTGATACGTATCATTGGGATACGCACGCTTCTCGCGAGGAAGTGTACGGTGGCGCTGGGCGTTGGGCAAGGAAGAAGTCCAGTTGTTTTTGGGCCGGTGCTTGCGGCTGGTGGTTTTGCGGGGGGCACGTGTGCCCGGGGTAAGGGTGGGCTTGAGGACAGGTTGGCGCGGAAGTGGTTTGGCGGTAGGCTGACGTGGGGCGTGCGGATTTTTTGCGAGTTTGCGACGGATTGCGGGGGCGAGGGGAGAATGAGGGGTGAGAGCCAAGGCTGACAGCCGGCCTGATGCGGATTCAGACGGAGATGGAATGCGGAAGGACTGCGAGAGGTTCGTGGTGAGCAGCGCTCGGGGGGGCGACGACCGCGCCTGGCGCGAGCTTTTCGATGCCCACGTGGACTGCGTGTATCAGTTCTGCCTGGGACTGACGGGCGGCGGATCGGGCGGAGGAGGTGACGCAGCAGGTTTTCATGACGGCGGCGCGGCGGATTCACCGGTTTGCTCCGCAGCGTGGGACGTTCCGTGCGTGGCTTTTGGGGATCGCGAAGAACCGGCATATGGCCCTGGCAAGCATGGAGCAGCGCCGGAGGCTGCACGAGGCGCGGGTTGGGCAGGCGCGTGGGCAGACGATGGTGCCAGCGAGCCACGATTTGAGGGTTCACGAGGCGTTGGCGCGTCTTCCTGGGCGATACCGCAAGATCCTGGAAGCGAAGTACCTGAAGGGTATGGCGCTGAAGGAGATTGCGGAGATCGAGGGTGTGACGGTGGAGGCGACGGAGTCACTGCTGCGGCGGGCGCGGCGCCGATTCGCGCAGGTTTATGAGCGCGAGCCACAATGATGTCCGTTGGGGCGGACAGGAGTGTTCTATGGACGAATTCGATGTGGAGAACCTGATCGAGCGCGGCTTGTCAGCACAGCGGCCACGATTAGAGTTCAAGGACTAGTTGTTGAGCGAGTCGACCGAGGCGCTGCTGCGAAGCGCGCGGTTGCAGGCCCGGTGGCGGAAGGCGGGCCTGGCCGCGGCGGCGGTCCTGGTCGGGGCCGTGTCGTTTCTTGGTGGCCGCCTGTCGGTGCCACGTTCGCTGACCCAGAACGCGGACCCGGCGCTGCGGGCGGCCGCTGAGAACGCAGCGGTTCAAGTGCCGGACGCCCTCGTGGCGTGGCTGGATGCGGCCAATCTGTTTCGGCAGTTGGGGATGGAGGAGCGTATGGCCCGGGCGGTGGAGCGGGCGGGCAAGCTTCGGCCACGCGGTACGGCCAGCGGCGCTCCGGTCGTCGCGGAGCGAGAAGCTCCAGTGGCTTTGGCGGTCCTGCCGCGTCTTTATGAGCCGGCCGGAGACATCAGCGGGATCATGGCACATTCTCTTGGAGGTTATCGTTATGCAAACGAGCGGGATTAAGACATCGTTGTGCTTGGTCTTCCTGTGTCTGGCGGCTGCCGCTGGCGGCGCCCAAAGGAAGGCACCGAGTGTGCTGGAGCGGGTGCAGAACGTGGACGACCCCGAGCTGGGAGAGTTGATTCGCGTGGCGATAGAGAATCGGGCGAAGGTCCACATGGCTAACCAGGAGGAAACACTGGAACTGATCCGCAAGGTCACGCTGGGCTACACTCAGATCAAGCTGCTGGACCAGCAGATCGCGGAGGTCGGGCGCAAGCTCCAAGCGAACGCGGGGCCACCGGAGATGCGCTATGAGCTGCTGCTGGCCAAGGCCGAACTGGAAGCGAAGCTCACGGAGGCGGTGGCGAACCTGAGAGAACTGATGGGCATCATTCCGAAACACCCGTTCGAGGAGCAGCCGATCGAGTCACTCAATACCTGGCTGCGTTTGAGTCCGATCGATGGGCGTGTGTATGTGCTCGATACGGCGAGACCGTATCTACAGTACTGGGCCCACGCGGCGTGGAGGTCACTGGGGCTGATGTCCGAGAAGGACGCGCTGGAGGTGGTTCGGGAACGGGCGAAAGACGCGAAGCGGCTTCCCATACGCGTCGATATTCTGCAGACGGGCGCAGCGGCAGAGAGACTGCGTGGACGCGTGATCGAGGTGATCGGTGACTGCGGCGCCCAGATGAAGGCCGAAGTGAGTCTTGAAGGGGCAGATTGGAGGGGCCGGGGGGAAGCGCCGTTTTATGTGAGAGACGGTCAGATACGGACGTTCTATCCGGCGCCCGTGAGGAGGCCGGACGGCGGTACGACCGATCTGCTACACTCCGGTCTTGTCAAACCGTCCGAGCTGGAGCAGCATATCCTGTGGCGCATCACGTTTCGTTGGAATTTGCCGTTCACGTTTCGCATCGAGTATGACCGAGGGGGCTTCGACACGGCGCAGCGTCTCACGGATGAGATCAGGGGGATCGTGAAGCGTCTGGACATAAGCGATCTGGTGGACGTGAACTCCGTTTTGGTGGAGCCGATTCCGGAGGCGATCTTTGTGGGCAAGTGGCGGGCGATGACACCTGGGGAGATTCAGGAGATTGAGATACAATCGAAGGGCAAGACCCAACTACTCATGAGGAAACACTCGGATCGGCAGGCCCCGATGAGTATGGTATCGGCGCCGTGGACGCTGGCCACCAGGGATGTTTTCATAGAGACCGGGTACCTCGTGATGTACCGGGGGCAGATGGACGACGAGGGTCATCTCGTCCTCGGGCGGGGACAGATCTTTCCACATGGCACTTGGCACCATCAGGGTGGGCCGCCGATCGTCTTCGAGAAGGTGGAATAAGGAAGGGTGGCGGTTGCCATTCGGGGCCGGTTTTTGCTAACATCGATAGGAGCAATTTAGGAAGCAAGGGGCAGGGGCATTGCAGGTTGCCGATGGGGGGCGGTCTGGGATGTTCCTCGAGTCCTTGAAGCTGTCGCACGACCATTTCTTTGGAAGGAGAGGAACCATGTTGAAGAAGAGCGTATTGCTGCTGGCGGTGCTGCTAGTGTGGCCGGTTTCGGCCTTGCCGGGGGCGGAGATCGTTGTGGTGACGGAGACGGTGGACCGGGATTTGGATGGGGTGGCGGACGACCAGGAGTTGATCGACTGGCTGGCCGCGGAGGGGCATTCGGTGGATGTGCAGCGGGACCACTGGATGACCCTGAGCGAGGAGAAGATCGCCCGGCTGAATGCGGCCGATCTGATCATCGTGAGTCGCTCGGCCGACAGCGCCAACTACAGCGACGGCGATGAACCGGACCAGTGGAATTCCGTGGAGACGCCGCTGCTGCTGATGAGCCCGTTCTTCGCGCGCAACATGCGGTGGCGTTGGGTCGATAGCGAGACGGCGACGGACTCCACGACGTACATCCACGGCGAGGCGGTCGATGTCGATCACCCGGTCTTTAGAGACGTGCCGCTGATGACGCTGGATCGGATCGACCGGACCGATCCGGGAAACGTGGTTCAGATCGTCGATCCGTTGGTGGGCAGCGGCATTACGCCTTTGATCGACACGGATGACATGGGCAACGGCCGCCTGATTGCACGGGTCGTCGGGCAGGCGTTGGGCTGGGTGGCGGAGTGGGACGCGGGCGTGGAGTTCTACGACGGGGCCGGTCAGTTTGCCGGGGGGCGACGCATGTTGTTCTGCGCGGGGGCGCGCGGGGTCGACGGCTCCCGCAAGGGTGAGTTCAACCTGACGGTCGACGGCCGGCAGATGTTCCACAACGCGATTGACTATTTGCTGGGTCGGGCCCACATCATTGTGGTGACGGAATACCGGGACTGGAATATGGACGGGCTGCGGGACGATCATAACCTGGAGACGTTCCTGGTTTCGGAGGGGCATACGGTTGATGTCCGGCCGGATAACTGGCGCACGTTGGATGCCTACAAGATCGCCGAACTGAATGCGGCGGATCTGATTATTATCAGCCGGACATGCTGGAGCGATATCTACAGCGATGGCGACGAGGTGACCGAGTGGAATTCGCTGACGACTCCGCTGCTGTCGATGAGCCCGTTCTTCGCGCGCAACTTCCGGTGGCGATGGGTGGACACGGACTATGCGACGGAAGACACGCCGCACATCTATGCGGAGGCGATGGACCCGGCTCACCCTGTCTTCCGAGGCGTGCCGCTGACAGCGTTCGATCCGGCCGGCTCGGCGAACGTCGTCCAGGTGATCGATCCGCTCGTCGGCGCGGGAGTGACGTCGTTCGTCGCTACGACCAACATGGGAAACGGCCGACTCCTTGCCAAGCCGACCTCTCTGCAGATGGGGTGGATCGCTGAGTGGGAGGCGGGGGTGGAGTTCTACCAAGGCGCCGGTCAGTACGCGGGCGGCAAGCGTATGATGTTCTCGGCGGGTACACAGCAGGCCGAGTTCGTCGATCCTGACACACACCAGATTGTGACCTGCGCTCAGGGCGAGCTGAACCTTACGGCCGACGGCTTGCAGATGTTTCGCAA
>Ga0272442_10004623_pt1 | contig 18748 bp, 15 predicted proteins | sample SSMForm2O_FD_200262 | JGI IMG/M metagenome (GOLD analysis project Ga0272442, IMG submission 200262) | Marine sediment archaeal communities from Little Sippewissett salt marsh, Falmouth, MA, United States - SSM-Form-2O | ecosystem: Environmental > Aquatic > Marine > Wetlands > Sediment ... | reverse complement strand
ACGATGCCCCATTCGCAGACGAGTTGGCCGGTCGGCTCGTTGGTGTTCGCGTCCGACGTCCCGAGCTGGGCTTCCTGGTCTGCATCCCAGCCGTCCGCGTCGTCATCGATGTAAAGCACGGACCTGAACACGCTTATCTCGCCGACGCCGCGGCGGAGTTGGATGCCGGCGGCCGACGGCGTTGATGCGAGCGGAACATCGAGGAACAGCGTTGTCAGGATATCCTGGCCCGTGATCAGGTTGCCGTAGAGGTTCGATGCAACCACCATGTAGTTGGTGTCGTAAAGATCTACGTAGAGGGACGCGCCGGCGTGGTCATAAAGATCCAGCGCGTAGATCAGATTGTTGGTCAGCCACATACGATCGAGATCGATATTCAGCGACCCGGTATCGGCGGCAGCGCCTGCGTCCACGTGCCAGAGCAGGCTGTTCGTATCCCAGTCGCCGGCGGTCTTGTAGGCGCGCACGACCCACGGCGGCCAGGTATAGATCAGTTCGTTGGATACGGTGAAGTAGGCGTCACCCCAATTGAACACGGCGCGCGAAAGTGGGTTCGAGTCCACGCTGTCGATCCAGGCATCGCCGTCGGTATCGGCGACCCAGGGATCTGTCCAGACCGCGCTTTCACCGAGGTTATCGAGGTTGTCGCTGTCGTAGTCGAGCGCTGCGTCGGCGCCGCTGTCGGGGTCCAGGCCGAAGAAGTTCTCGAAGTCGTCGGACATCCCGTCGCCGTCGGAATCCGGACCGGCGCCCATGGCGATACCGATTACGACAAGCAAGGGAACGCAGGCCAGCGCGAGGCCGGAAAGAAATTGCTGTCGGCGGGTGAGACGGGCCCAATGTTTTCTTATGCGCTCTGTCATTCCGTCACCCCCAGTTCTTCCTGCTGCGCCAGGAGCAGTTTACGTCGCTTCGCCAGCTCAGCCAGCTTCTCGCGGGTCGGCAGGTAGTCCCGCGCTTCGGCCAGCGCGGTCAGCCAGGCCGCTTTCAGGGCGGCGAGATCTGTATCGGCGTCGGCAGTAGCCTGTTTCTGGACCTGCAGTTCCTTGATCTCCCGCTTCGCGGTATCGATCTTTGACTGCCGTTCGGCGATCTGCGAGTTGCGGGAGCGGGCCTCGACGTAGGCGTCACGCGCTTTGCGTGCCGCGTCAACTGCGGCCGCGCGCTGTTCCTTTGGTGCGACCTTCACCGCGGCGATGGCATCACTGCATGCCTGCTTCAATGCGGCGAGGTCGGTATCCGCGTCGGCTATGTCCTGCTGTTCGGCTTCGAGGGTGCGGATCCGCGCCGCCGCGTTGTCGATGTCGGACTGGACGTTAGCGACTTCGGGATGCGCCGCTTTTGCTTTCGAGTAGGCCAGCCACGCGTCACGCGCGGCCTTGCGCAGCTCGTAGGCCTCCTTCGAATTCGGAGTACGGGTACTGTACTCCGCAAGATCGGCGTTTACCTGGTCAAGTTCCGCCTCTACGGTTGCGGCGTCGTGCCCCATGGCAGACGCCGTAACGAAGAGCAATACCGTGCCGGCACATACGAGCCGGCCTGTAGAAGACACATTCATCCTTACCTCCATAGTATTCTTAAAATGAGTGAGGCCCGGCACAAAACTTCGAGCGACCGCCGGGCAACGCGGTTCCTGACAAGCGATTAAACACCCCGACACTACACTATTGGCAGGGGCTTGTCTATCGAGAAATACCCTGAATTTTGGTGTCAGGTTTTCCCCTACAGACTGTAGGGGTGAACCCGACAAGGCGGCTGTCGGGCTGCAAGGCTTCAGCCTTGTGCGGGACTTCCGCCTTGAGGCGGTACTCTGACACGGGAAACCCGCGTCTGAGTTCCGGTTTCGGCCGGAAGTTTTGCCCCGGCTTGAGCCGGGGCGGTCTCGCCGGGCTGCGTCAGATATCGGCAAATGGTGTTGCGGGCGACCAGGTAGGGCTAAGCAGTGGTCACGATGAGAAGGGCCATCAGGATGAAGAAAGCGCCGAGAAGGAGCTTCGCGGCCACCACATTCCTCTTGCTGAAGTCCGCCAAAGCCTGCGTGCTGAGGCCGATATGTGTCAGAAGAAAAGCGCCGACGAGCGGTATGACGAACATCGTGTTGTAGCCCAGAAGCAGCGCCCATGCCCTGGCCGATTCAGCCTTTGCCGCACGCGCGACCATGGCCAGCGTAGGAACATAGACCTGCCCCGTGCACACCGATTCGAGCGCGGTGACAACCACACCCAACCCAAACCCCACGGCCAGAAGCGCCCCTACGCCGCCGCCCTTCGTCCCGTCCCGCCTCAGGGCCTTCGCCCCGCCGCGCACAAGAGCATGTATCCTCATCTTTACCTTGTCGGGTAGCTGCAGCATGACCTTCCCGGCGTCGTGCGCGGCGCCGTAGCGGACGGCATCGACGAACGATAGCAGCGCCAGTACGGACAGCATTGCCACCAGGACCGCCTCGACAACCCGCTGCACCGTCGGGAACCCGTCGAATGAATGCAGAACGTGCAGGAGTCCCAACCCAATCGCCGTGTAGGTAATGAACGATGCCAGGCAGTAGGCCGAGCCCGTAACCAGCAGCCGCCACTTTCGCACTTTCGAGACCGCGAGCATGGAAATAAGGAAGACGAGCGTACCGATCGCGCACGGGTTCACTCCATCAACGAGGCCGCCCATCAGAACCGCGGCAACGGTGAAGTTCCTGACCCGCCGCTCGAGGATAAGGCTCGCATCCGCTGCCGCCTCGGTCGCACCTGCCGCGGCAGGCCCGGCCGGATCCTGTTCCGATGCTCGCCCGGCCGCCAGGCAATCCCTGACGAGCGGTGCAATCTTGTCACGAATAGCATCCAGCCCGTTGAGAAAACCGCGTGCGTCGACAACCATGCAGACGGACTCGTTCTCTTCGATCCCGAAAGCTTCCTGGTACTCCACCAGCCGCACCACGTTGGTCTTGTGAAACAGGTCTCTCCTGTTGACCCGGTAAAGCCCGGCCAATTCCCGCTTGAGCGCCGGCAGCACTTCGCCGTCAACCTTCGCGCAGGCCGGACACCCGGCCTCGAAGAAGTAGTCTATGACAACCGGGTCTTCGATGGTGGGAACGGACGTCACCGCGGGCTTCGGTGGTGTTTCGGCCGGCGGTTTGACAGCCTGCGCTTTGCCCGTGATACGTATGCCGCAGTACCGTCGTTCGGGATCGTTGCTGACCAGGTAGATGGACTTGCGCACTTCGGAGTTGCGCCCCTTGAGAGAGATGGTCACGAAGAACTGCGTATTGGTGCCCGGCTTGATCCGTTTCGAAGCAAGCTTCGTCTTTGCCCCGCAGCAGCCGACGACCCTCTTGATCTCGAGAAGAGAGTCACCCCTGTTCCAGATCATGAACGTGCGCTGCACGCTGCCCGTGTTGGCGGCGGTACCAAAGTCGAATTCAGATGGATCGCACTCTATCCGGGGAGCGGCATGTGCGGCCGTCACCACACAGCCGACAGCCACAAACAGCGACGCAATAGTTGGCTTACCCGGCAGCGACATTTTCCACGGCACCCGTGCCCTTGACGCCCTCTAGAAACTCGATCCCGTCCTTGATTGTGAGCATGTTCCTCTTACTCCACCAGCCATGTCAACGTGTCGACAGGTTTGGCCTTCGCCCAAGTCCGGACCATGATGCAGAATCCTTCTTCGTAGTCACGCTTCTTCTCATGCGCCCTCATCAGGGACCAAAGGCGGTCCGGCGTCAGGGAATCCGTGGGACCGGTCCACGCCAGCGCGCGGAACGCTTCGTTGATCTCTTCAGTCGTTCCCAGTTTGTCGACTACAGCGCCGCCAGCTCCGGCGGAACCGACGGGTCGTCCGGGAAGTTGCCGCCGCCGTCCGGCCTCGGGATGCGTCCGGCAATGATGTCGTCATACCACTTGTTCTCGATCGGCATGCCCGCGCCGATCTCCTCTCGCCATTCCCGCAGCCGCTGCAAAAGCGCGGCCGCCTTCTCGGGATGCTGATCGGAGCAGTCAAACGACTCCGACACGTCGTTCACGAGATCGTACAACTCCGTACGCCCGTCCTCGTACCATTCGATCAGCTTCCAGTCCCGGCAAAGGCCCGTTCGGCGCACGATGCCCGATGTTCCACGGCGCGAAGTAGCCGCAGTGATAGAGCGCGCCGTTCGCATGGCCGCCGATGTTCACATCGAACCCGTGGTCGGTCGGCAAGGATCCTTCCCCACCAAGATGCCACTTTCCAACGTGCCACGCCTGGTATCCGGCTTCCTTCAGAGCTGTGGCGATCGTGCGCTCGTCGAGTCCGAGAGCGTGACGGTAGCGCGGACCTATAACCCGGCCTATCCCCCGGCCCCCGATGAAGTTCGGGATATCCACCCGTACCGGGTGACGCCCCGTCAGCAGCGCCGCCCTGGCCGGCGAGCAGACCGAACTCACGGCGTACGCGTTATTCAGCTGCACGCCCTCGGCAGCCATGCGGTCGAGGTTCGGTGTCTCGTAAAACGTCGAGCCCGTGCAACCCAGGTCACGAACGCCCAGGTCGTCGATCAGGATCACAATGATATTCGGCTTTGGACCGTTACTTGTCACTCCCCGTCCTCCTTTAGCAGTCGGCACCACAGGTACGGGGCATCATCCACCAGGATAACGGCCAAAGACAAGAAGCAAAACGGCCCGCGAATCCCCCGCCGACCTTACTCCACGACGATCTGGATCCCGTCGCTGTTGCCCGAGGTGTCGGTACAGACGACCCGGTGCTTGCCCCGCTCGAGCGGCCAGAAGACGGGCCGGTCGGCTCCCGCGTCACAGAGCAGCTCGCCGTCCACGAACCAGTAGAGCCGGCGTGCCGCGATGCCCGAGACCGCCGCGAGCTTCAGCTCCTGCCGAACGCCCGGCGCGCTGTCGAACAGGCAGAACGTCTCGCCGTCGGCCGGGGAGGCTATGCGCAGAACGTCCGGGCCCGGCGCGTTGCCGCTCCCCCATGCCGCGGATTCCTCCATCCCGCGCGTCCTCAAGAACTTCTCGATGTCGGGCGGCCAGATTTCAGTCACCCGGCCCGTGCCGCCGGACCCGGCCCGCCGGTGGACATCGCACTTCTTCGCGATCGACAGCCCGGGCTGGTAGTGGTCCGTGACCGTGGCCGGGCAAGAATCGCTCGGCACCGCTCCACTTCGCGCGCACACTTTCCTCAGCTTCAGTCCCCCCGGACGGTCGTACCACGGCGAGTCACCGTCGGGATAGATCCGCCGGAAGATCTCGCCGGCCACGGGCGCGGCCGCAACACTGCCCACGAGCTTCCTCGACGACGCGTTGTCGGGGTTACCGATCCACACGCCCACCACGTACTCCGGGTTGTAGGCAATCGTCCACGCGTCACGGTGTCCCGTCGATGTTCCCGTTTTCCACGCTACCCTCGGCAGGGCCACGTCGGCTATGTGACCGCTTATGTCAAACGCACGCTCGTTCCCACCGAGGATGTCCGCAATCATGTAGGCCGTCTCGGCCGAGTAGACCCGCGTTCCCGCGTCGCGGTCCTCGTCCTTGAGAACTCGCACCGGCACGTACACGCCGCTCCTCGCCAGGCACGCGTACGCGTTCGCCAGCTCGAGCAATGTCGTCTCGCACGTCCCGACCACGATACTCAGGCCGTAATGCGCGGCCGGCTTGCCGAGCGTCGAAAGGCCCAGTCGTCTCAGGTCCCCAACGAAGCTCTCCAGTCCCAGCCGCCGCACGCAGCGTAGCGCCGGGATGTTCAATGACTCCACTAGCGCACGCCGCACGCTGACCGGCCCATGGTGGTTCCGGTTGAAGTTGCTCGGGCTGTAGCCTGCGAAGTTGGCCGGCACATCCGCGATCATCGCCGCCGGCGTGTACATGCCCTGCTCCATCGCCGCCGCGTAGGCGAACGGCTTCAACGTCGATCCCGGCGAACGGCGGGCCGTCGCCGCGTTGACCTGCCCCGAAGCGGCGCGGTCCCAGAAGTCCGGTGACCCCACCATCGCGCGCAGGCTGCCCGATCGCACGTCAATGATCACAACCGCCCCGCCCCGGACGCCAAACGCCGAGAGCTCGGACACCCGCGAGCCGAGCACGCCCTCGGCGATCTGTTGTAGGTCCATGTCCAGTGTCGTCTCGAAGACTCCGCGCTTCGGGAAACGTTCCAGGACGAAATCGCAGAAATGCGGCGCGAGGAAAGGGAGCGGCTCGCGCCGAACCGCCATCACCTGCCTGCGTGCGTTCCTGTGCTGCTTCCTCGAGATGTACCCGCAGGCCCGCATCCGTCGCAACACGTAGTCACGCCGCTTCAGGGCCCTGGAGAGATGGCGGTCAGGCCTCAGCCTCGACGGCGACTGCGGCAGACCCACGAGCAACGCCGATTCGGCGAGGCTCAGGTCGCGCGCGGATTTCCCGAAGTACCTCTTGCTCGCCGATTCGATGCCGCGCACGTTCGAGCCGAATGGCGCGCGGTTCACGAACTGCGCCAGGATGTCTTCCTTTGTGAGTCGCTTCTCGATGTCCAGCGCGTTGTGGGCTTCGACGAGCTTGGTCCACAGGTTGCGGCGACGTGGCTCGGTCAGCTTCACCACGAGCGTTGAGATGGTCGAAGCCCCGGAGACTACCCGGCGGCAGACTACGTTCTGCGCCGTGGCACGGCAGATGGCGAGCGGATCGACCCCTGCGTGCTCGAAGAAGCGCTTGTCCTCGGCGGCCACCAGCGCCTTGACCGCCCAGTCCCCCGTCTCCGCCAGGGGGATCGGCTCGCACAGGATGTTGTCCCGGCCGAGGACAACCCTCAGCACCCGCCCGTCCGCGTCGTGGATCTTGCTCGCCGCACGGTAGTCGGCCAGGTCCCCGTCGTATCCCGGGATCAGCATCCACGCGGCCACGGCCAGCACGCCCAGCACGGCCGCCGCGGCCACGATCACCCGCAATCTTGTTCTGCGTCTTCGCATCATTGCCATCCTACCTGTAGCGCGGTCTTCCAAGGCCGCGCATCTGCTGCCTCCACGTACTGAACGGCGTTGGAACGCCGTTCTACCTGTAGCGCGGTCTTTCAAGGCCGCGCATCTGCTGCCTCCACGTACTGAACGGCGTTGGAACGCCGTTCTACCTGTAGCGCGGTCTTCCAAGGCCGCGCATCCCCCGACCTCGGGCCGTACGATTCGCACCGATCACGCGGATCCTTCCCCGGCCGTGCACGCTCCGGATCGATGAGTCATACATGCAGGAAGCCGAAACGGCAGGCATCACGAAATCGCCAACTGTCACCGCGCGCACCGCGTAGTAATACGACTTCTCGCCCCTGAAGGCGCCCGTGAACGCGATCATCCTGTCATCCCGCGCGTCCGTGTGGTTCACGGGGAGGGTCTGCTTCCCCCGGATCCAGCTGACCACCCGCGACGTCTTCAACCTCGCGTTCTCGATTTCCAGGCCCGCCGGCAGGAGATCCTCGATCGCCATGTTGTCCAGGCTGCCACTGGAACTGACCGTGGTCTTCACGATCAGCAGATCGCCCTGCTCGAGGCCGAGCGGGTCCACCGCGTTGCCCTCGGTATCGCACAGCGTCCGCCGGACCGTGACGCCCTTGTCGGACTCCTTTACCTCGCCATCGGCGGGAACACCTTCGGATTTCCAGTAGTAGTAGATCGGACCGGTCCCGGTGTTCATGATCCGCGCGGCGGTGGCGGCACAACCCTCCATCGCCACGTGGAATTCCGTTTTGTCCTTGAACTCGGATGGCTTGCCGACATCCCACGACACCCGGCCCGATATCAGCTTCGAGCCCACGCTCAGCGCATCGCAGTACTTGCCCAGCGCCATCAGTACCATGGCGTTGTCCTGCGTGGTCGGCCACCGGCCATTCGTCTGCCCCGCCTCGAGCCGCTTCGCCAGCAGCGGAACGAATTCGTGGCCGGGGTCCAGCTCGAGGAGGGATGACAACAGCAGCGCGTCGTTCCGCACATCCGAGCGAAGGCTGCCTCCAATCTCGCGGAGCCGGGCCACGCTGGGGGTCGCGCCGATGCTCCCCAGGAACTCGAGCCCGTCACGGCGCCTGCCGGCCGCCACCAGCGCCGCCCCCAGATTGATCTGCGTTCCCCGGTCCAGCTTGTCCTTCTGCTCCAGCAGCCGGGCAACCGACCCGTGCTGCGGCCGCTTCGCGAGGGCGAGTACGAAGCACGCGTACGACCTGTTGTAGAGCTCGCCTCCCGGGTTCGCGGTCGCCTCCGGGTTTGTACGGCTGGAAGTGAACTTCTCCAGGTACTTCAGCGCATCGTCCAGCCTGCCGTCCGGCACGCCGTAACCGGCGGCCTTAGCTTCAACGAGGAAATGCGAGGCATAGACCGAGCCCCACTTGTAGGTGCTCCCGCCCGGCCACAGGCCGAAGCCTCCGTCGGTGCGCTGCATCGACAGCAACCGGTGGATTCCCGCGCTGACAAAGTCCGCTATCGCGTTTCTGTCGAGCCAGCCGGGGTACGTCCGCTCCACCAGCTCGGCCAGGTACAGCAGGGGCAGCGATTTCGATGTCGTCTGCTCCAGGCACCCGTAAGGGTAGCGCATCAGGTAGTTGATGCTTCCGCCGAGCTTTATGCCCGGCATCGGGGAAAGCCATATCTCCGTGTTCCCCGTGCCCTCGAGCCACTGGACCGGCATTGCCAGCTCCGCGTCTTTTGCCGGCGCGACCATCCCGCTCCCGTGGAACGTCGCCAGGGATGCCGGCGGCCGCACGGATATCTCCACATCCTCCTCGTAGAGCTCGCCCCCCATGGCCACGGTCAACCGGCAGCCCGCATTGCCCGGAACCGACAGCGCGTCGAGCCGGATATTCACGTTCGTGGCTTTCCCAGCGGCCACGAATACGCTGTTCGTCACGCTCGCCTTGCCCTCCTCGCAGGACAACGGTCCGCTGCACGACATCACAACCCTGGCACGGCCGTCCCGCCCCGTCTCGTTGAATACCCGTACCGGCATTGTGAACGAGTCGGACGGCGCCACGAACCGCGGCAGGCTGCTCCGCACGATCAACCGCCGCTTCACGGCCAACCCCCGCGCCGCGCCGCCGCAACACGACTCGTTGACTGCCACGGCCATGACCCTGAGCCGGCCGGTGAACTCGGGCACACGGAGCCGCACCATGCCCCTGCCCTGCTCGTCGGTCGTTACGCCGGAAGACCAGAGCGCAACCGGCTTGAATCGACGTGCCTTGACCGGGTTGAGCCGTTTCGCCAGGCCCGGCAGCTTCCCGCCGCCACCCGGCGCCGACGGCGCGCCCAGGATGCGGTATTTGACCTCCGGCATCAGTTGCGCATACAAGTCGTGGAGCTGGACCCCTGGAAGACGCGGCCCCAGGAAGTAGGCATGCGGGTCGGGCGACGGGAACGCAGTGAGAGCGCAGATGCCCTCGTCCACCGCCGCCACCACCACTTCGGCCTCCCGGCCGGTCCCGGCCGCATCGGTGACGAAGACCGGTATCTTGAGCTCGGTCCGGGGCCGGATCTCCGGCGGCAGCTCCATCTTCACGGTCAGCTTCCGGGAGGACGCATCCACCACGATCGGCACCCGTCCCGCGGCCCTGTGCCGGCCCCATGTCTTCTCGTACAGCGCCGGACGGATCACGCTCACCGAACAGTAGACGTTCGGCTCATAGCCGCGCAGTACGGGCAACCTGATCTCCGCGGTGTTGTTGGTCATCTCCAACACCTGGTGACTGAGAACGCGGTCGGACTCGATAGTGACCAATGCCTTGCCCGTGAACGGAGACCTGATCACCAGCGCCGCCGTTTCGCCTGCACGGTACTCTTTCTTGTCCAGCTCCAGCTCCACGACGTCCGGCGCTTCCATGGATCGGCTGGTCCACGTCTGGCCGGCTGTCCCGACCGAGAAGTCCAGCGAAGAGGACGACTGCGACACCGGCTCGACGACCGTAAAGCGGAATCGTCCGGCATGCGCCGGCGTGAAGCGCACCGATCCCAGCCCGGCGTCCGGCTCGATCTTGTTCTCCATCACCGGGACCGCCTGCTCCTCCGAACAGTAGGTGTACCGTCCGTTCCGCCGCTTGAGCACCGAGCCCCAGCTGATCTTGTCCACGCGCGTCTCCAGGCGAGTAGCGCCGCCTTCCTGCTCCCCGGCCGGGCTCACGACGACAATCTCGAAAACGTGCGGCTTGCCCGTTCTCAGCCCGGTGACCGGGCGCCGGATGCCGATGTAGAACGGGTATACGTCCATGACGCCGCTGCCGTATGCCGTGACGCCGCGCCCGCTCATCTCGGTTACCGTCCCCACGACAAGCGCCTTGATCGCGGCCGGCGGGCGCCATCTGGCCGACGGCATAACCCGGAAGACAGCCTTGCCGCTCGCGCCCAATCTTCTCTTCCCCAGCGATCGCTCGATCGTCCTGAACTTCCGTTGCGGGTTCCCGAACGCAAACCCCGCCCACTTCGCCGGCTTGAACGGATGAGGCATGAAGCTGACCCGCGCGTCCGCCGGCAGCCCGGACGCCGGCCGCCCGAACAGGTGCTCGGAAGACACCGTGAAAGCGAGTTCGCTGCCGACCGACACGCGGCCGCCGGGTATGCCTATCTCGGCCCGGATCGTCGGCGGCACGAATTCCTCGACGGATACCACCGTTTGCCCGAGAGCCTCCGCCGCGCCCGGAACGGCCGCCTCCAGCCTGTACTTGCCCGTCGGAACAAAGTCGGCCCAGGCAATATCGAAGTCGGCGGTGCCGTACCTGCCCAGTACCGCGTTGAGCGACCTCTCGATCTTGCCGTCGGGCCGGTACACGTTCAGCTTGATCGGGAACGCGGCGGGGCATGTCACACCGGGCCCGCGTACCACGGCCTTCAGGTGCGCGGTCTCGCCCGGCCGGTATATGCCCCGGTCCGTGAAGAGATACGCCTCGTACCCGCTGTCGAGGTACGGCCGCCGACCCACCACGCCCTTGAGGCTGACCCGCGAGCCGTCCAGCCACAGGAACGTCAGGTCGTCGCCCTTTTCCACGGTCACCACGAACGGATCTCCTTCGACGCTGCCCTTCACGAAGTCAAGCCGGGCAATACCGTTCGCGTCCGTCTCCCCGGTCGTCAGCAGCTGGTTCTCGAGCGACAACACGTTAACCGTTGCGCGCCGCACGGGATCCAGCGTCCGGATCGAGTTCGCCCACACCAGGAAGTCCTTCCCGGACCGCTTCACCGTCAGCCCCGTATCGCTCACGATGACGTAGTGCGATGACTTGACCCCGCCCTCGCCCCTGGCCTCGAGATAGAACACTCCCGACTTGTCGCGCAGGTACGGGCGAAGGCTGATGTTCCGCTCCACTATCTCGTTCCGCTCCGAATCCAAGGCGATGTCGAGCTCACCGACAGTGCCGCTGATGCCCTGGTGCGCCTTACCGTAGAACCGCGAATATTTCCCGGCCTGCCGGGCGGCAAGCTGCACGAGATTGTTCGAGTAAACCCGCTTGATCGTCACCTTGCAGTGCTTGATGTTGACGAATCGGAGCGGCACCGTCATGCCGCCTTTCGGCGACATGTAGTGCCCGCTCGCGGCGAACTGCAGCGACGGGCGGGCGTCGGCGAAGTAGACTGTCCGCGTTATTTCGCCCCGCAGCGCCGTGCCCGTCCTGCCCTTCAGCCCTTTCCGGAAGGTGATCGCGTAGTTCCTGCCCGCCTTGAAGTTGCCGATCAGCCGGCATTCGTGGCCTGTGCGGTACGTGTAGTACGACTCCACGCTCGTCTTCACGTGCGGCTGCACGCTGATGAACTGGCCGAGCGTTGACGTGTCGACCGGCGCGTTGAACATGATCTTGACCGACCCGGGCCCGAAGTAGCCCAGCACCGGACTCAGGTGCTGAACGCGCAGCTCGCGCGTGAGCATCACGTCCCGCCGCACGTCTGACTGCAGTGCGAGCGGACCGCTCGTGCTCTGCAGCCCCGCCCTGACGATCACGACGAGTCGGTTCGTCGGCGCCCGATCAAGCATGACGTTCAGCGTCTTGCCGCCCGTGCGCGTGTGAATCTTGTACGCGAGCTCCGCGCCGTTCGGAGTTCGAACATCCAGGTGGGCTTCTACCTGCGACGGCGACACGTCGTCACTGAACCGGAGCCCCAGCTGCACCTTGCGCCAGTCGGCCAGTAGCGTCTGCGACACGTGGCGTAGCTGGAGCGGATCGGAACTGAAGCTGAAGGTGCGCGGCCCGGTCAGCCCTTTCGAGTCCAGGCTCCGCAGGCCGTCCGAGAAGTCCGCCGTGAATTCCGTGCAGCCGCGCCAGCCGTCATCGGGTCGGAACACCAGCTCGTCGGCCTCCGACCAGCAGAACGATCCGTTGACCGGGGGAGAGAACGTCACGGGCCCGTCATCGAACCATTTCCCTATCCCGAACCCGGACACCATGTCCGCGGAGAAACGCCATTTCAACGACGACGTCGAATGCGATGGTACCAACGCGTCCTCCGGAGAGATCAGCTCGACCGTTACCTTGCCCGGCCCGCGCGGCCTGTGACAGTGCCGGTAAACGGCGTAGCCGTTCAGGATCAGGAACGATGTTGCCAGTATGGACCACCTGTTACGTGCCAGCTTCCTCAGTATCCGCATCTCCGACCTCCCCGATTCGAGTGCTTCCGTATCGAATATCGGGGAAGAGACTGGCAAACGGGCTGGTCAGCGGAGTGACAGGCAGGTGAGAAGGTATGACAATATTGAGGCAGTCCGAAGGCCGTTCCCACCGTGGCGCGCGCATCTTGCCCGCGTCTCACGGCGGCTCCGACCATTGCGTTCGCGCCCTAGCCCGGACTATTCATCAACTTCGTAACGAGAATGTGCAGATCGAGCAGGTCGTCCTGCTCCAGTGTCACTACAATCTTGCTCATTGCTTCGCCCCCCCGCCGGCCTTCCCCAGCGCCTGCCACGCCCAGGCGAAGAGGACAAGGAACAACAAGTCGATGATGCAGAACGGCTTCCACATGCCCGGGATCCCCGCCGTGAGCCAATGAAAGAACACGACGCCGCAATACGACACTTTCAGCAACATGCCGTATGGAATGAGATTCCTGTTCTTCGCCGGGTAGAGGGCGATCGCGACGAACATGGCGGCGAAAACGACGAGCAGTGCCGCCGGGAAATGGATGTAGCCCATATGGTTGGGCGGTGTGACTCCGAACAGCCGGAATACTGAAGCGCCCGCTACGAGGAAAGCCGCGCCGAGAATGCCGTCGTACAACGCGGCCACCATGAAAAGGCCCGAGATCATCTTGCGTGCTTTCATTTGCCTACTCCTTTGTGCGGCGCTGACTCCGCATCGTCTCCTTGAACCGACTCCTGCGCCATTTCGTAAATTCGTCACTGTACAGTTCGACGGCCAGCTTCCTGAAGCGGTCGTGCAGCTCCTCGACCGACATGCTCGCGGGTCGGAAGTTGATATCGAACAGTGTGCACTTCTTCCAGTTCACCGGCTCGAGCAGCCTGTCCTCGCGTTCCAGTCTCTGGTAGAGAGGTGTGCCGGGGAAAGGGGTCATCACGGTTATCTGCACCTCGTATAGCTCGCAATCCCGAACGAACGCGAATACCTCGTCGAAGATATCCGTCTCGGCGAACCACTTGAGGTGCTTGTCCTTGAAATTGGCCAACAGCTCCTTCCAGTAGGAATGGTTGACGAAGCTGTTGTCGTCCGCGAATTCGATGAACGGCTTCGGCCATATCCGGAGTATCGCTTCGATCTCGTCCAGTACCTTCGCTACCGGCTTCTGCTTGTACTTCTCCGTGAGGACCACTGAACTGGCGCAGAACTCGCAATGATGCGGACAGCCCCGGCTGGTCTGTACCGTCAACCGGTTGTATTTCGAGATATCAAGCAGGTCGAAAGCCGGTGCAGGCGCATCGGCCATGTCGTAGTCGTCGGGATCCGAACGGTAGCACGGCGCGAGCTTGCCGGCTTCTGCATCCTGCAGTATCCGCGCCCACACGGGTTCACCTTCGCCAACGGCGACTGCGTCGCAGTGCGCCGCGGCTTCGTCGGGAAGAGCGGATACGTGCGGTCCGCCGATCACCACGGGCACACCGGCGGATCGGAACCTGTCGGCCAGCTCGTAGGCTTCGTCGATCTGCGCGCTGTAGGTCGAGATGGCCGCAAGGTCAAGTCCTTCGGGCAGTGGATCCACATCCCTGGCGTCCGGCACCTCCACGTAGTGCAGGTCGTGCGTCCCGGGCGTCATGCCCGCCAGCGTCAGCAGGCCCAGGCTCGGGAGCGATGCGATGGTTTTGCTTCTTTCCACGAAGCCCGGCAATGTGAGGCCGAGCTCCAACAGTTCCGTGTCGCAGACGCGGATGCCGCTCAGGGGGAACAGTCCGATGTTCATTGCGTCAGTAACCTCCATGTAAACAGCGCGATGCCGATGGTGACCGACGTCGCAGGAATGAAGAACAGGTGGCGGAATGCCGGCTTCCACGCCGAAAGGTAGCAGACCGCGGGCATCAGCACCGCCCCCGCGAGAAGCAGGATGGACGTCGCCCGCAGGCCTGCCTCCAGGTCGAGCGTTACTGCCGTCAGCGAGAATCCGAGATTGATGATACCGATCCCGAAGAACGCAACGTGGGCCAGCCTGATCATGCGTCGCCGCCACGAAGTGTACCCGCCCAGCCACTCCTCGCCGTGGAAGAACAGCCCGGGGATCGCCCCGGCCAGGCATCCCAGCAGAAAGCCGATCCACGCGGCGTATAGATTTACCGTCATGTTGCCGTCCTTCCTCCGCGGAGGCCCGGGCGGTTCTCGTCCAGCAGATGCATCGTCAGATGGCGCAGCCGGTCAACGGCCCGGCACAGCCAGAAGCCAACCCCATCAACACAATGCCGACAGCCATTCGCCCGACCGCAATGATACCCTTCGCCACGATCCGTCGTCCCGTTTCAGGACATATCCCCCGGGCATAGTGTATGAGCGGCAGCCCGCAGATGTGCTTCTGCGACGTGAACTCCTCGAAGAGATGACCCGTCGGATACGCGAACCGCCGCCAGGTGCCAAGCGACGTCTCGTCAACCTTGTACTCCACCTCCTGCAGCAGCATGTTCTGCGTGGGTGCCGGCGGCATGCTTGTCCATATCCTGGGCATCCGGGTCTGGGTCCCTCAGCTTGACTCCGCGCTAAGTTTCGTATATGATCTCTCAAGAATCGAGGTAGAAATGTACCGGATCCAAGGCCAGACCATGAAGTAGCCCGCCTTCACAGCGTGGAAGGCAGGCTGCGGTCTGCCTTCTGGAAAGACGGCCCAGTAGGCATAGACCTGCTGGGCTTTTTGTTTGGGGGTCGTCTAATTGGTAGGACACCAGGTTTTGATCCTGGCAATCCTGGTTCGAACCCAGGCCCCCAAGCCATTCACTCAAACGTATCATTGAGCTCAGAACCGGCGTCGTTGCTTCTCGAGAATAACCGCGTAGCTGCGCGCGATTTCCGGGCCTTCGACCACGACGAAGCCGCACTTCTTCGCCGCAGCAACCGACATCTCGAATGAAGGCAACGGCACCCGGCCCTTGGGCTCGGCGACGAGCACGCGGCTCTGCGGCCTCAGCGCCGCGTGCAGTTCCATGAAGAACTTCGACCGATCGGGTACTTCGTGAACCACGGCGAACGCCAGCGCGAAATCAACACGCTCGGCGAAATCGGCGACGTCCAGGGAGTCCGGTTGACACAGCCGCGTCTCGATGCGGTCCGCCAACCCCTTCCGGCGCGCACGCCGCACGCAGCCGTTAAGCATCTTCTGTTGCAGATCGACACAGATCACGCGGCCGTTCGGACCTACCATCCGCGCCAGCGGCAGGCTGAAGAAACCCATCGCACAGCCGATGTCCAGCACACACATGCCGGGCGTGGTATGTGGAGCCAGGATCTCTTCCGGGTCCTGCCTGAGCCTCCTGAGTGGACTGGCCATCAGCCACCCGACCCAAACCGGGCAGACATGGCGGTCGTGGGATGCTGCGTTCTCGGTCATTGTGCGGAAATCATACCAGATTCACGCGTCGAGACAAGTGTCGTGATGGAATTGAACCGCTGTGTCCGCCGGGCTATGATGCGTTCCCAATCGAGCCCCCACACCCTATACCCTATCATTCCTTAGGCGAGCATCTAGCACGAGAATGTGCAGGTTGCGTCAGATCAAGGGCTTATCGTTGGATGCCGGACGAAGGCGTGCCGGCTACTTCTGTGCGTCATAGATGGCCCTGACGTCCGAGTCCGAGAGAGCACGATCGTAGATCATGACCTCGTCGATTGTACCGCTGAAATGGCTGTGAGCCTGCCCACGGTTGTCCCTGCCAATGAACATGTCGCCGCGGATCGGTTCGCGCGAGTAGGCCATGAGAGGGCCTCTATCCACTCGTCTGCCATCAACGTAGATGCTGCCCTGGTTGGTCTTCTTGCTGAAGCTAAGAACGATATGATGCCACCGTTCCGCCGAGAAGGAGCCAAATTGATCCCGGTAGAACTGCAAATCGATGTCACAGGTGTTCAGGTACATTTTCGAACCGACAAACCTCATGCCGTACTGCTCCCCACCGCCGAAGTTCCGCGTCAGGATCGTGTTATTCCGTGTTCCGGACAGATCGGCCGGTTTCGCCCACAGCAGGATGGTCATCTCGTCGACCACGGTCGGCGCCACGCGTGCCGCGGTCACAATGTAGTCGTCCACTCCGTCGAAACGGTACGCGCCGCCGGCTTTGCCTTCCCGCGTCCACCGCGGCCCTCGGGCCACGCCGTGGCGCTCGTTGCCGCTATCGTCCACCACTTCCTGTCCGGCGTCGTTATCGAACGAGTAGTGGAGCACCAGGCCTTTCATGGGAACCGTACCGGTAAGAATGCTTATTTCGGCAATGTGCCGCGTATCCACCTTGATTTGTCCAAACAGTGTCTTGAGCTCCAGCGGGGCGAGATCCAGAACGCCCTTGATCCTGTCCCCGTTCTGCAACTCGAAGGACGCCCGCTCCCGGTCCTCGTCGATCTCTATGGCTCGGATTTTGCTCAGCGGGATTGCCATCTTCGCGTAGGAAGTCCTTAGCCCTATCGACTCAACCCCTGGAACGCCGATGATGTGCGAGCCGTCTACAAGGTCGATACCGAGACGTAGCGGTGGCGGCTCCGTCTTCTCCTCTTCCGCCGACCCCGTCGGAACCGGCAACAGTGCGGCCAGAACGATGGCACAATTGTATAATCTCTTCATGGTGTCCTCCTAACGACTCTCGCAAACGTAGTACACTCCCCATGCATTGGACGTCTCTCAGCACCAGGTTGTTCCCCAATCAACAAGTCCGACCGTTGAATCCGTGTCATCTTCTTGCTTCGGGTTCTCATTGACCCCGCATGAACTCGTCGACTGCTCTGCGTGACTTGAGGATCACGACTTGTTTGTCGTCACTCAGCTTGTCTAGCCTGGCGAGGATGCCGGGTCTGCGTTTGCGACGGTATGTCCAGATCCATTGCAGGTAGCTCCGCTCGAGTCGTTCGGGACAGCCTTCCGTCATGTCGGTTCGACTGCGGCCCCGCCAGCGGAAGTAGCGCTGCAAGGCGCCGCGCAGGCATGTCAACGTCGGCAGATCCAGGAAGATCACCGTGTCGGCGGCGGCGAGTCGCACGTCCATCGTTCCGCCGTAGTTTCCGTCGATGATCCATTCCGGCTGCTTACAGATCTCCTCCTGCAGCGCGCGCCACTCGCCCTTGTCCAGCTCCTGCCAGCCCGGCTGCCAGAACAGCCGGTCCAGATGGTGGACATGAAGGGACAGCCGCTCGCCCAGCTCCGTCGCCAGCCTGGACTTGCCGCTCCCGCCGCAGCCTATGATCATTATCCTCTTCATCACCGTCGCCGACGCCAGCATCATAACAGTTAGCCGCGCGCAAACAAGCGCAACAGAAACTGTATGACAATACTGGGCGGAGTGCTATGCTCCCGGCACGGTGTCTGTCCCTGAGAACTCACGGCCATAGGCCGACGGAAAGAAGCGCCCGACATGACGGCGGAGATCGCGTTCGAATGCCCGCACTGTGAAGCCGAACTCAACCTGGAGGATACGTCCGAGGTGGTCGGCCGGACGGTCCCCTGTCCGAACTGCTCGGCTCCCATCGATTTTCCAGCCAACCTCGTCGAGCCTGCAACAGCGGAACCGGAACAAGAGATGCCGGCCCCGCCTCCCTCTACTCCAACTACCCTTTGTCTACGATGTATTGGCACTTGAGAAGTAGCAGCTAGGCGTACACGGCGGCGGACACGACCGCCAGTATGCAGGCCAGCTTGGCAAGCAGGACTTTGGGCCGTATCTGTATGGTAATCGTCGCCACGTTCCTCTGCTCGCGCAGCCGTATCCGCTCACCTGCGCTTGGTGCGCATCTTGTCGACCAAGGTTTCTGCCCTGTCCAGCATCTGCCTCACGCCTTTGTCCTTCAGCCAGTAGACTTTGTGCCTGCCCCTGGTGACATAGCGGACAAGGTCCACTTGGCGGAGATGGCGCAGCGTCACCGAGATCGTCACGGCGGGAATCCCGAGTTCCTCGCTGATCTCTCCCGGCGTCCGGCGTCCCTCCCCAAGGCATCGCAAAATCAGATACGCGGTGGGGTTCCCCAACACCCGGAAAAGACGCGAAGCCCGGTACATCGTCTCCGGCATGGCCTCTTTCCGCAAAGGCTCTCTATTCTTCCGTTTTGACATCTTTACTTGAGAGTACCGAGTTCTCAGCATCAGCGACAAGGTCTTTTGGTGGCGAGTTTGGCGCGCAGTTGTGATGCTTGAAGGGAGAGC
>Ga0272442_10004622_pt1 | contig 18749 bp, 19 predicted proteins | sample SSMForm2O_FD_200262 | JGI IMG/M metagenome (GOLD analysis project Ga0272442, IMG submission 200262) | Marine sediment archaeal communities from Little Sippewissett salt marsh, Falmouth, MA, United States - SSM-Form-2O | ecosystem: Environmental > Aquatic > Marine > Wetlands > Sediment ... | reverse complement strand
TGGAGGTGTATCAAGTTTCATAATTGTATCTCTAGCTACCTCTCTTCCTGCCTCCCTTGCATCCCATTTACGGCTCATTCCAACAGCTGCTTGAACATCAGCCAGTCTTCATCCCATCCTATACAGTTGCTAATCTTTCACTTTCTTGTTTTTCCATTATTTTTAATATTTCTCTACGAGTATTTTCCATTTCAACTTCAATTAAACCCTTATTTGCCAGTGCTGGAATAATTGCTACTAGAGCATTCTCTGTATCTGGAAAAATATAGAACAAAACCTCATAATCCTGGAGTCTGAACTCCATCTCACCCAATCCTGCTTGAGAATATTCTCTTATTACTCCAAATACATCATCCATTGCACGTTTGATGATGTCCCATAGTTCCATTACATGTGGATCAAACTTGGATTGATCAGGCATTACACTTATCATATTCTGCCTTGCAACCATACAACCAAGTACATCATCTAATTTCAGCAAGTCCTCTAACACAAAAGCAATAGGGTCATCCTGCATCCTTACCACCATTCCTATTAGTAATAAAAATGTAAAGTTTGTTTAAATACTTTGTTAAGGGAGAGCTAAAATAAGCTTCAATAAGTTCTTTAACTAGAATATTATTAATAAATTGTTGATGTCTTAGTATGAAATTTATAGATAAAAAAACAATTGAAATCGATAGAGAGCTATCTGATTTAGATAAATTTGCAATTGACTTTACAAAAATCCTAAGAAAACATGCAGATTATGTTATCATAAGCGGGTACGTAGCCATATTACTCGGAAGAGCTAGAGCCAGTGAAGACGTTGATATAATCATTCCAAGAATTGATTTTTCAACATTTAAAAGTATTTATAGTGATCTTAAGAAAAACAATTTTTATTGCTTAAACGCAGAGAAAGAAAAAACTGTTTATTCTTATCTAGAGGCTAATCTAGCAGTTAGATTCGCTAAAAAAGATACTGTCATTCCCAATATTGAGATGAAATGGGTTAAAAGTAAATTTGATAAAATTGCACTTGAAAAAACGATAGACGTCAGAATTAAAAATGAGACGCTTTGTATTTCTCATTTGGAAATTCAAATAGCCTTTAAGGAAGAAGTTCTTAAATCACCAAAAGATTTACATGATGCTGATCATATAAAGGATGTAGCGAAAGAACATCTGGATAATAAATTAATCCAAAAATATAAGGAGATGTTGCATGGGTTTTATTGAAGAAAACGAAAAAGAAAGAAGAAGTTTTGTTCATAAATGGGCAGAATACGTCCGTACTCATAGCGATAAGGATTGGTCAAAACAACAGAATGTAATAATTAATTCTGGTTTAAGGTCTGCATTTACAACACGTGAACAATTTTTTAGAATGAAAGGAGAAAAAAATTACGTAAAATATTAAGTTATAATAATATTTTTTAATATTTTGAAGTTGAAACTAAAAAGCTTATTAGCTAATTAACTAATAAGTTAATAAGTTTACAAGAACTTGATTCCTCCCTCAGTAATTGTTATATCTTGTGGTTTCAAGGAGTGTTTTGTTGCTCTCATCTTTCTAATAGTAAGTTTCCTTCTATCCATGGTTGTATCCAAATCCATTAGCAATATTCCATCTACTAGAAACTCAGAAATCGTATCACGAGAAAGACTGCGACTCCCCTCAAGAACCTCACTTGTGACCATTGCGGTACAGTCAGCATTACTAAGTATTCCCATTATCCGCCTTATATGGGTTCTAGTAGCAGGAACAGAGCCAGATGAATATTTTTTTATGGTCGAACCTCCCTCAGAAGGAATTATCTCATGGGTCCCACTTACCATGACCGGTATCTCTGCAACAGGGGTAAGAGAATCCAAGACTACCCTTGAATAGTTACCAGATTTAAGTTCATCGTTCATATCCTTATGTATATTGGTTTTATCAAGATCCAGATACATAAACTTAAGCTTACCTGATTCAACGTATTGTTGGAAACCAAAACCCAGCTCATTTGCCTGTTTAAGGATATTTTCTATGCGCTCATCAGATGTCAAATAAAGGCATTTTTCGCCTTTTTTCAATCCTTCAAGCAAATAATGGAAACACATAATTGTCTTACCGGAACCTGGTGTTCCAGAGACAAGTGTCACACTATTGCTTGGAAAGCCTCCAGACAATAGTTCATCTAATTTACCTATCCCTGTATTAATTCTGTTAACATGCTCATTTTTTGAAAATTTAACATCTTGACCAAATTCATCCATACTATCATACACTCCTGAGTAAAATTCCTCCTTATTCCTCTCCAGATTCCAGTTATATTCTAGGAATTTAAATATGTTCCTATATTTAAAAAGATAAATATATCACATCTAAGTTTTTACCAGCATAAAATATGTTAAAAGTTTCAATTCTTGATGGCTATGTTGATGAGCCTACTTGTCTTGGTGTTCCACCATACATTAGTCCATATCCTCGTTATATTGCAGGTGCTGTCTTAGATTTTGACAGATCTGCAAATATTTCATATTTTACTATTGACCAATTAAGGAATAACAAGAGCTTACATGATTTATTAATAAAATCAGATGTTGTAATTGCTATTGCTGGAATGTCAGTTCCCGGTAGATATCTATCAGGTTTTCCTGCAAGTCCTAATGAACTTGTATCAATTATGAATACTCTATCCAAACCAGTAAAAATTCTATCTGGCCCTGCTGCAAAATTTGGTTTTGGAATGTCAGGTGGACATAAAACCAGGGATGTTGAATCAGTTCGTAATGCATTTGATTTTATTGCAAAAGGTGATGGAGAAATAATAATTCGCAATTTGCTGGATTCTAATTTCAAAGATTTTGATTTATCAGAATGCAGAACTAATGCACATTCAATTTCAAATTATTCAATTAAAGGTGCAAATATTGTAAATAAATATCCGTTTTATCCGGATTATTTAATTGCAGAAATTGAAACATACAGAGGATGCCCGCGAAGTATTGTTGGCGGATGCTCTTTTTGTAGTGAACCTGCTAAAGGACCTCCAGATTTTAGACCAATAAAAGATATTGTTGATGAGATTCAAGCTTTGTATAAATGCGGAGTTAAACATTTTCGAATTGGAAATCAACCTTGTATTTTTTCATACATGGCAAAAGATGCAGGAAAAGAAGAATTTCCAAGATCAAATCCTGAAGCACTTGAAAAACTGTTCAAAGGAATCAGAACGGTTGCACCAAATCTTAAAACACTTCACATTGACAATGCAAACCCTGGAATTATTGCGAGATATCCAAAGGAATCAAGAATGATTGCTAAAACAATTGTCAAATATCATACATCTGGTGATGTTGCAGCATTTGGTGTGGAAAGTGTCGATCCTGAAGTTATCAAAAAGAATAATCTGAAGGCAACTGCCAAAGAAGTATTAAGTGCTGTAAAACTTTTAAATGATGTTGGAGCAAAACGTGGAGATAATGGTCTTCCTGAGCTCTTACCGGGTCTTAATTTTGTATTTGGTCTTAACGGTGAAACAAAAAACACATTTGATCTAAACTATGATTTTCTATGTAAAATCCTAGATGAAAATCTTCTTCTAAGACGCATCAATCTTCGTCAAATAATTCCAATTCCCGGGACAAAAATGTATGAATTAGGGAGCAAGATTGTTTCTAAAAACAAAGCTCATTTTCAAAAATTTAAAAGAAAAGTAAGACAAAATATTGAACAGCCACTGCTTAAAAATTTATTACCTGCCGGAACTGTTTTAAAAGATGTTTATACCGAAAAACATGATGGAAAGCTTACATTTGGAAGACAGATTGGTAGTTATCCATTATTAGTTGGAATTCCAGGTGTTCTAGACTTAAATAAATACAATGATGTAAAAGTTGTTGACTATGGTTATAGATCAATTACGGCTGTTCCTTATCCTCTAAATATTAACACTGCATCCAGAGAAACACTTGAGTCTATTCCAGGTCTTGGTAAAAAAAGAGTAATAAGAATCCTTGCAAATAGACCTTTTAAGGATTTTAAAGAGCTTGGAAAAACTCTAGATGACCCAGATTTAGTTAAAAATCTCCAAAATTATATTACTTTTTTCCACTAGAATTTAAATATCAGATGACCATATCTTTATTTGTGATTTTATGAAAGGGGGCTCTATATCAGTGGGAATTGTTATTTTGTTGCTGTTTGCTTGTTTTCAAGTAGGCGCAATAGAAATAAGCAATGAAGAATGCAGCTGTAACAACATTGTTGATGATCCAATTATAAAAACAAATTCAGGTGATTATGCTCTTGGATGGCTTGCGACTAGTTTAGCCGAAGAGCCAAATGCACAAGAGCCAATTGTGCTTGAAGGAAACGCACCCAGTTCTTGGGATTGGCGAGATAAAGATGGCATAAATTGGAATACACCAATTAGGGATCAAGCCGAGTGTGGTTCCTGTTGGGCATTTGGAGCAGTTGCATGTCTTGAGGCGATTTATAATATTCAAAATAATGACCCAAATCTAGATATTGATCTATCCGAGCAGTTTCTTGTTTCATGTTCCATGAGTTTTCCGTATCGTAATGAGGGATGCTGCGGTGGATATATGTCAGATACTCTTATTTTTATGAAAAACAAAGGAACAATTCTTGAAACCTGTTTTCCATATGAAGCAGTAGATGCGGATGGTCGTGATGCAGAAGATTGTTATACTAATGACCCAAGTCATGACCCTGTAAAATGTACTGATAGATGCTCTGAATGGCAAAGTCAGATAATAAAAGCAGGATCCTATGAATTTTTATATGGCATGGATTCAATTAAAACTGCAGTATCTTCATACGGGCCTGTAATTGCAGCATTTTTAGTTTATTCAGATTTTAAAGAGTATGAAGGTGGCATATATCATCATGACCACGGTCAGTTCTTAGGTGGACATATTGTTTCCATCGTAGGTTATAATGATGCAGAAAGTTACTGGATTTGTAAAAACAGTTGGGGCCCAGATTGGGGAGAAGACGGTTACTTTAGGATTGGCTATGGAGAATGTGGAATTGATTCAAACTGTGCATACTTTCCTAGTTATACAAAGACAAAATCCTATGTTATAAATCCAAGTGTCTTTCAGATTTTGCAAAAAATGCCATTTCTTCAGTATCTTTTAAGAAATATTTTGACAAACTAAAAAAATAAAAACAGTATTCAGGTCTCAAAATGCAAATAGAAGATATTGAAGAATTTGAAAATAAAATTAATTACAAATTTAAAGATAAATCCTTATTAAAAATTGCACTTACTCATAAAACCTATGCTTTTGAAGCAACAAGCCCTCTTGAGTTTAATGAAAGATTAGAATTTTTAGGGGACAGCATTTTAGGATTTACCGTTGCAGAGCAGCTGTATAAAAGCAACAGATATTTTTCAGAAGGAGAACTCACCCGTCGAAGGGCAACATTGGTAAATAATTCATTTTTGGCAAAAAAAGCAAAAGAAATGGGAATTGGAAGTTACCTGCAATTTGGACGTGGTGAAAAGAAACAAAAGGGAGATAAAAATCCTACAAATCTTGCAAATGCACTGGAAGCACTTATCGGTGCAGTATATTTGGATTCTGACCTGGAAAATGTCAGAAATTTCATATTTATTAATCTCTTTGAGACAGATTATAAATTCTAATTTTTAATATTGCCCATTTTATTATAAAAACTACTCAAATTTATAGAAAAACATTTAAATACGAAGTGAACATATATATAATTAACAAGTGTTAAGTAAGGGGGTAAGAAATGAAGAGAGTATTACCACTTATAGTGGTAGGAATTTTAGTCCTAAGTGGACTTGGAGCTGTCGCTTTATCTGATAGTGAAACGAACAAAATTGAAAAAACTTCTTTTAGTTTTTCACAACCAATTGTTAAGGATGAAAAAGAGTTTATATCATTAGATATACCAGAGGCAAACTCTTTTATTATGAAGCAGGGAAAACCTATGCTTCCAAGCTATGAGCACACATTTACGTTTCCATTTGGTACAACAATAAAGAATGTAATATGTACACCAAAGAATATTCAAACACAAACTGTTACAAAAGAAGTAATGCCTACTCCAAAAGCAGTAACAGAAGGACGTACTGTTTCTCAAAATTCAGAAATTGTTGATTATGGTACTGATCCATATCCAGACTCCTGGTATACATATGATGTTGGATGTGGACGATATAATGGAGATCTTAGTATAATTGTTGATATAGAATATTGCCCAGTTAAGTACCATCCAGCAGTTAAAACAATTGAAGTAGCAAAAGAAGTTGATATAGTAATCGAATATGAAACTACTGAAATACAACAAACATTTCTTGAAAACTATGAGTTATTAATTATTGCACCAAACGAGTTCAGTGATGAAATTTCATCTTTTGTTACATATAAAAATTCAAGAGGAGTACCAACCAAATTCACCGGACTAAATGAAATTTATGGTGGAGCTGGCAGAGATGACCAGGAAAAAATAAAAATGTATATAAGAGATGCAATAGAAGACTGGGATATAAGTAATGTTCTTTTAATCGGCGCTTGGAATGCTGACGAAGCAGGCGGCACTAAATATCTAAAAGTACCAACAAGACAGACAAATGTTGTTAGTACTGATCCTGATGACGATGAAAAGTTTGTAAGCGATCTCTACTATGCAGATATCTATGATGGAAACATGGACTTCTGTGATTGGGATGCCGATGGTGATAATAAGTTTGGGGAGGTATTAGACTCTAACAATATCGATGAAGTTGATCTGCACCCTGATGTATACATAGGGAGAATTCCAGCTAGAAATGGTGGAGAAGTAACAACCGTTTTGAATAAAATCAAAACATATGAAAACGGTGAAGCATGGAAAGAAGATTGGTTTACAGATATGGTAGTAGTCGGCGGGGATACCTCACCAGATTATGAAACAGTTGAAGGGGAATACATAAACAATAAAGTAATAAATATGATGAGTGGATTTTTAGCCGAGAAACTATGGGTTACAAATGGTAAATTAACACAACCATTTTTAGGAGTTACAAACATTAAGAATGCAATAAATCCAGGTTGTGGATTTATTGATTTCTCAGGACATGGAAACACCAATGTATGGGCAACTCATCCAGAAGAAAGTCATGAGTGGGTACCAACACCAACAGGGTTCCTTTTAAATACACATATACAATCGCTTTCAAATGGAGACAAACTACCAATAGTTGCTGTTGAGGCATGTTCAACTGCAAAATTCAACAAGGATGCTCTAACCTTTAACTATGCATTTCTACAAAATTCAGGTGGCGGAGGTATCGGGACATTTGGAGCAACCGCACTTGGATGGGGATATGTAGGAACAGGTATATCTCAAGGTTTAATCGGTAAAATGGGTCTAGATACTTTCAGAGCATATCGATATGATGAAGCAATAACCCTTGGTGAAATGTGGGGTTGGGCTTTGGAAAGATATATCGGTGGAGATATGGAAGCTCTCGACTATAAAACAACTGAAGAATGGACAATGTTTGGAGACCCATCAATGCAAATTGCAGAGGAGTCAAATCCTCCATCAAAACCTACCACACCAAATGGACCAACATCTGGAACAATAGGAGAATCCTATACATATACAACTTCAACAACAGATCCTGACGGAGACGAAGTTTACTATCTCTTTGACTGGGGAGATGGAACAGATAGTGGATGGATTGGACCTTTCAACAGTGGAGCTCAAGCATCTGCATCTAAAATATGGAATGCAGAAAACTCATTTGAAATAAAGGCTATTGCAAAAGACAATCATGGTAAACTTAGTGTCTGGTCAGATCCATTAACAGTTACAATGCCAAGAAGTAAGGCTGTATCAATGCCATTTGTCACTTTCTTAAAGAGCCATCCAAACCTATTTCCAATATTGCAACAAATAGTACAGCGACTTGGACTATAATATTAGTCCAACCTCTTTTTTTATTTTTTTAAACAATAAACCGAGATTGTTTCATTTTCAAATTTTTGGCTTTTGATTATATCTGATTTTAATTTACTTTTTTTAATTGCTGAATCAAGTTTCTTTTTATCTGACTGAGAACTAAAAATTAAATATGCTTTTCCATCTTTTTTTAAAAACCTTGATAAATCTTGGATAAATCTTTTTGTTGTTTCTAGTCCAGATTCTCCACCATTAAAAGCAGTATCTATCCAACCACCAACAAGATCCTTTTTTCTAGTTGGAAGATAAGGAGGATTAAAGATAATTACATCAAATGTTTCAAAGTCAAGGATTGGTTCAAAAAGATCACCAAGCCTCACTTCAAAATTCCCTAGAAGTTTTTCTTGGTTTATCAAATAATTCTTTTTGACTAGTTCAACTGCTAGAGGATTGATATCTGTACAAATTACATTTACACCCTTTCTGCAGCATTCTAAAGCAATTATTCCGCAACCAGTGCCGATCTCAAGAACATTATCCTCTTTTTTAAATTCTATCGAATCTAACATTAGATAAGTGTCTTCAGCAGGATCGTAAACCTCAGGATGAACTTCTATTGACAAATCTTTGTAATGAAATGTTTTTAATCCTTTCTTGTTATACACAAATTACATAGATTACTAGCATCTTTTAAAAAGTTTTATAAAGACAAATGCACTGACTAGAGTCATGCAGGAGAGAACAAAAGCACAAATTACAATTGGTCTGCTTGCATTTTTTGCAAGTGTATGGATATTATTTGAGCAATCTAAAAGCTATTCAAATCCATTGTATACAGTTGGAATAATTATTCTACTACTTGTTGTAATGCTTGTGCTTGCATATGTTATTATTTCAATTTTGGATTGGGTTAATATCTTTGATTTAAAAACAAATGCAATTCTTACCCTTATCGTGCTTGTTGCATTTATGATAAATTTAACAATTTATCTGTTGTTAAACTCAACATAAAAAAATTATTTTTTATTTATTTTTTTAAGTATACCGCGGAGGTTTTCTTCACTTTCTTTCAATACAGTTTCTGCAATTTTTCTATCTGTTTTATCTTTTATTACAATTGTTCCTCCACGTCTTCCGTCTTCAAAGGTCGTTGGAACAATACTTATTCTAAAAAAGAATTGTTCTTTATTGATTTCAAAGTCAATATCTTGGGATAGTTTTTTTCCTTCAAGTGCCTCTTGGATTCCTACTAATAGCTCTGAATGATCCTTAAAAATTTGTGATATGGCATTATTAATTGTTTGTCCAATTAGTTCTTCTCTTGGAATTTTTAAAAAGTTTAAAAATGAATTATTTGCCATTGTAATCTTCAGTTTTGAGTCGAATACCAAAATAAAATCTGATGTATAGTTAAGCATATCATGTATTGGAACCCTTCTAGATGGGAAAAAAACCTTTGCAGGTCCAAAAGTAATCATTTCAACATGGCCAGATATCCTCATTATGTCAAGATATTTTGCAACAGAATTTCGGTTGATCTTAATCTTTCTGGATATATCAGTTACCGTCATTCCTTTTGGATTTTCTTGAAGAACTTTCTTAATTAAGGAGATCTCGTATTGGTAACCATCCATTAATTGAGTATATTATGGTATATATTTATGCATTTCTCTTTTGATGTGCATTTATGCAATGCAAAGAGCGAAATATTTATATACTAAATATTGTATATCATCATTGCAAGGCGTTTGTGCCATGCAATGGTGAGGGGTAATATGAAAGACTTCATCTACAAATCAGTAACGGTTTTATCTTCTGGAAAAAAACGGGTCAAGTTCACTACTAGCCCTAACGTTGCTGAGAATCTTGGGGGAGTTTTAACGTGCCGATCAAGTGCAACCGTGCATCCCATTCCGATTTTAAAAAGCTTATCGGCACCTTATTTTTACCAACCCATTAAGAATCATCTCTCCTTATTTCCTCCTAGAATATAAGGATAATACATCCCCCCTCCCCACATCCCATCTCTCTTTTTTATTATTACGAATGTCATCAACAACATTATAAAAAAATTCTATATTACAAGTTTTTGGGGAATTAGAGTGAAGGTAGCAATTATTACAATGAGGCCAAAGCTTGCAGATAAAGAGGCGAACCTAAAAATTATTAAAAAACATGTGGAAAAAACAAAAGCAGACATGTATGTTTTTGGAGAACTCACTCTCTGCGGCTATCATGTGCAAGACGAACTACGTGATATTGCCGAAACCGCAGATGGACCTGCAATAAAATTTGTAAAGGATCTAGCAAAAAAACATAATTGCTACATTGTTTTTGGAATGCCCATAAAAGATTCTACTGTTAAAGGTTTGATTTATAATTCATCAATTCTTGTTCATCCAAATGGAAAAGCAGATATTTACAACAAATGGTTCTTACCAACAGTTGGCCCCTTTGAAGAAAAAATATTCTTTGATGAAGGAGAAGGCTTTACCCTTTGCGATACAAAATTTGGAAAAATCGGACTCATTATTTGTTATGATATCTTTTTCCCTGAATTATGCAAAGCATATTCTCTGATGGGTGCAGATATAATCATTTGTCTTTCTGCAACACCATCTGTAACACGTAAATATTTTGAAACACTTATACCTGCTCGTGCAGTTGAAAATACTGTATTTTTTATCTATGTAAACTTAGTTGGAACTCAGGAAAACTTAGTGTTTTGGGGCGGCTCAGAGATAAGAGATCCACTTGCCAATCAAATCCTTAAAGCACCGTACTTTAAAGAAAGCGTTAAGGTTTGTGACATTGACCTTAAACAGCTTGAGTTTGCAAGGGCAAACAGACCTGTGCTACGAGATATAAAATCTGAAATTTATCAAGATCTTTACACATTGTCTAGGACCCATAAATTAGATACAAAAAAATGAGTATAAATAAAAATTTACAAAAACTATATACAGGGTAAAAGTATTCGGAAAAATCATCCCTTATTTTTATTTGCGGGGAGTCACACTATGAAGGGTTACAAAGAAAGGGACATTCATAAACTTGAGTTAATCGCAGTTAAAATTAGAAAGCATATAATTGAAATGCTATATAGATCAAAATCAGGTCATCCTGGTGGTTCTTTATCGGCAGTTGATGCACTTGTTGCCCTTTATTTTGCACATATGAAGCATAACCCAAAAAGACCAAATGACCCAAATCGAGATCGTTTTATCCTCTCCAAAGGTCATGCAGCTCCTGCACTATATGCAACTCTTGCAGAAGCCGGATATTTTGATGTTAAAGAATTAAAAAAACTTAGAACAATCAACAGTATGCTCCAGGGTCATCCAGTATGCACCTATGTTCCAGGTGTTGAAGCATCAACCGGATCTCTAGGCCATGGCCTATCATTTGCTAATGGTGTTGCACTTGCAGGAAAGCTTGATAAAAAAGATTACAAGGTTTATGCAATGATGGGTGATGGAGAAACAGGCGAAGGACAGATTTGGGAGGCAGCAGCAACAGCTGCTCACTACAAGCTTGACAATTTAACTGCTATGATTGATAGGAACTTTTTACAGATAGATGGACGCACAGAAGATGTATTAAAACTGGAATCAGTTAGAGACAGATGGAGTTCTTTTGGCTGGAATGTAATTGAAGTCAATGGTCACGATATTGAAGAAATCCTTGAAGCATTAGCAAAAGCAGATACACATAAAAGACAACCATCTGTAATTGTTCTTACAACCACAAAAGGAAAAGGTGTATCCTTCATGGAAAACAATGTTGACTTCCATGGCGTGCCGCCCAACGAAATGGAAAGAAATCTAGCAATTGAAGAACTGAGTCTTGTTCAGAAAAAACTGGAGGCATTAATATGAGTGAAAAGAAAATGAAAAATCCTCGTAATGCCTACGGTGAAGCACTAATTGAGCTTGGAAGAAAACATAAAAATCTATTAGTTCTTGATGCAGATCTTTCAAAGTCTACAAAGACAATAATGTTTGCAAAAAAATATCCTAAAAGATTTTTAGAAATGGGAATTGCTGAGGCAAACATGATTACCTGTGCGGCAGGTCTTGCATCTTGTGGAAAACTTCCGTTTGTTTCAACCTTCGCAGTTTTTGCAACAGGACGTGTTTATGATCAAATTAGAATGGATATTGCCTATTCCAATGCAAATGTAAAGATATTTGCAACACATGGTGGAATAAGTGTCGGTAAAGACGGTGTCAGTCATCAGATGATTGAAGATATCGCACTTATGAGGGTTCTTCCAAACATGACGGTAATTGCCCCAAGTGATGCAACCCAGACTGGTAAGATTGTTCATCTTATGGCAGAAAACAAAGGTCCTATGTATGCCCGTGTTGGACGTGCAGATGCACCAATCATCTATGAAAAAAAGGATTTAGCCGAAACAAAAATCGGTAAAGGAATGACTGTTATAGATGGATCAGATTTAACATTTATTGCAACCGGAACAATGGTTGAGCCTGCACTTGAAGCACAAAAAGCTCTTAAGAAACAAAAAATCTCTGCAAGAGTAATTGATATGCATACGATTAAGCCTATTGATGAAAAACTAATTTTGAAATGTGCAAAAGAAACAAATGCGATAATCACTGCAGAAGAACACTCCATTATTGGAGGACTTGGTGCAGCAGTTGCAGAGATCTTTGCAGAAAAAAATGTAAATATTAAGTTTTTAAGAATGGGTATAAAAGATAGATTCTGCGAGAGTGGCAATCCCGCTGATCTTCTGGAAAAATACGAGCTGAACGAAAGGCACATGGTTAAATTTGCCAAAAAAATGCTGTAATCTTTTTTAAAATACAAATTTTTTTATACGTTCCTTTTGATTTGGTATCAGGAATGGGATACGATGGATGAGATAATTTTATTTTTATCTATAGTAATAACTGGATTGTCAGCACTGTTATTTGTTGTTTCAGCTGCTTCATATATTAGATTAAAAGCAGGTAAGCTTTTGATTATTAATCTTGCATTTCTTGCATTTATAATTAAAGGTTTTCTAACTATATTTGAATATATCACTCAGTCAAGAATAGGTTTGATTCTTGATCTGATAATTATTATTTTACTATATTTTGCTGTAGCAAAAAAATAAGGATTAACAAACTTACTTACTAGAGGCATTGGATGGGTGCAAAAGAGAGTAGTTTAGAGTTGAAAACCAGAAGGGTTATTTATAAATATATCCTTAAAAACCCTGGTATACATGAGCGTGAGTTATCACGACGAATAAAGATACCTCTAAGCACAATTGATTATCATCTTTATTATCTTAAAAGAAAAGAACTGGTATTAACCAAAACAGATGGGCACTATACCCTTTTGTATGCATCTGGAAAAGTAGGTGAAAAAGACAAAAAGATTTTGGCAGTTTTAAGGCAGAAAGCACCCCGTAAAATTATTATTTTCTTACTTTTAAATACCTTTTCTTTTCATAGAGATATTTGTAGTAGCATTGGTCTCGCACCCTCTACAACCTCGTTTCATCTCAATAAATTAGTTGAACTTGACTTGATTACCAAAAATGAACGTGGAAGAGAAACACTTTACAAGATAAACGAGCCAGAGTATATTTCAGATCTCATTATTACATATAAAAAAAGTTTTTTAGACAATGCAGTAAATCGTTTTGTTGATACCTGGGCAGATATACATCCTAGACATTTAAGAAAACAGAAAAAGAAAAAATAAACTAATTTTCTTTTCCTTTTCTAAACATAACAACAGCAGCAATTGCTATAACTACGATTGCGCCAATGATTGCATATTCCTTGTATTGCATGATTCCTTCTATAATCTCTTCAAGTGAAGCAGGGAAAAACGAAATTTGATGCTCACTAAAATGAGGAATGCTTATCAGAATCTGAACACCCTGTGCGCCGATTGTTATCAAATATTCAGGGTGCGAGCCATCATCGTTTGGATTTAAAACATCTGATATATCATCAGCCATCTCCATAGGCTCTCCATCATATTCAATTACAAAATCCTTTGAAAAATCAAAAACACCTTCTTCAAGATTAACTACTATAGTTCTTCCACCGCTGGTTTCATCACCATTAACCAAAAAGGATAGATTATCCTCCTTGGCATTAACAACAGAGATTGTAACATCATTATAGATGAAAATAAACTTTTCAAAATCTGTCTGCTGCTCATTAGATTTGATTACGAGTTCCCCGCCAATCGTATTGTTTTTTATTCCATCATCGATTAAATCTCTGTTATCCTCCGTTAAAATTGGTAAAATTGCAGGCTCTGTGGTTTCACTTGGAATAAGATTTATATTTACTACAGTAGCCTCATTTACCCAAACAGTTACATCACTGATGGTTGTTGTTTGATATCCTTCTTTACTGATCTCCATTGTGTAACTACCTGAAGATATTTGGATGCTATAGTTCCCATCCTCATCTGTAAAAGTAAATTTACTTGTGATTACATCACCTTCATCTGAAATAATTACGTATACTCTTGTTTTATCTATTAGCACTCCTGAAGAGGTTACTTGACCATATATCTGCCCTTCATGTGTAACACTATTATCAACAGTAAAAGAATTATCGGAAGAATCTTCTGAAACTATATTTTCATAGGTTCCATCTGAATTTTTGTCTTCCTTTAAAATTACTTTTATAAGGTACGGATAACCACTCTGAACATTATTTGTATCCCAATAATAAAGGTTGTTTTCGTCCAATACATTTTCCGTGATTGTTTGCCACATATTATCTTTATATTTATATTGGATTGTAACCGCATACGGATTTAATGGCGGGTCTGAAATGCTCCAGATAATTGTATTTGTGTTTGACCATGTATCTCCGCCATTCGGGGACAATAATTCAATATTTGTTTGCTCGTCTTTTATTAAAACACTTATTTGCGAGGATAAATATCCTGTTTTACTTGCTGTAATAGTATAACTGGTGTCAGAACTAACAGAGGGAGCAGTTAATGTTACGATTCCATTTAAGTTAGTAAGAAATGTGTTTCCATTGAAAATAACTGAGGCGTCACTAACAGAAGCACCATCAGCTGATACAGTTACTTGGAATTCATTTCCCTCATTTACAGATGACTGCGTTGAAATTGAAAGTTGTTCTAGCGTGACCTTATTAATTTCAAAGTTTGTTGATTTCATATCTTCAACGTTACCTGAATAATCAACAGAGTAATAGCTGATAGTATGAGTCCCATCATCAGAGATAGCAAGTGGAGATTGATAAGTCTGCCAAGAACCGCCATCTAAACTGTATTTAGTAAAAAAAATCGAGGATTCGGAATCTGTTGCGCTGAGAGTAACAGTGACATCGCTAATGTACCAATCATTACCATCTTTTGATCCAGAGAGCTGGGCAGATGTAACGGGTGGAGTTGAATCTAATCCTAAGATTTGTAATTCATATCCCATTCCTCTTGATATCGTAAAATCTTCATCAGCAGATGAAGTATAATTTTTATAATTTTGATTGACTGCATCCCATATGCGAACTTTAATACAACCACCGATGCTTGCCATAATTGAAGATGCAGTTGTACTATAACTTTCATACCAACCAAGCATTGTCCATCCTTCAACAAGAGGAATTACAATGTTTGATAACGGTTCTCCAGAAACTGTAAAGGAGCTTGAACTATTTACATGGATATACAAACCAAAACCATCCTCTATTTGGAAATCTTCGAAACCAGCTTCCACAATATAACCTCGATATGTTTGTTGATCTTGGTCCCACCTAGAAATTGACAGACAATCTGTAATATTTTCAGCTAACTCACTGGCCATATAATTATTTGCAACAGGTATTGTAATTAGATTCCACCCCTCTAAAAAAGTAAATTCAAAATCAATTGGGGCTGCATTAGTAGAATTAGAAAAAATTAAACTAGCAGAAAAGAAAACAAGCAGAGTGCACCCGATAATTTGAATTTTTTTCATTTAATCCCTCCAATTCTTAATCAATCATCTAATTGTATTAGACGATTATTTTTCCAATGCGCTTGTTCTAATTAATGATTAGTAATTACAGTTTATATATAGTTTCTAGAACAAAAATCGAATTGAATAAAAAAGAAAAAAAAAGAAAAATCTATAGAAGTAACTGATTATAAATCAATTCTATAGACAAATTCCAAAGATCTACTATTTTTTAGATCAACGAAACTCATACGTGGATCTCTATTGCTATCAACATTAATTGAATTACCTAATGGAATGAAATTCCATGGTTCTCCGTTAATAGCTGTTTCTGCTGACCATTGACTGTTGTCCTTTTTTGCATACATCAAATCAAATTTTATTGGTGGAGGTCCACTTCCTTGATGTTTAGCAAGTTTAGTATAACCAACATGTATTGCATCAGAATCATCAATTTTTATTGTTGGACAAAAGACTTGAGTTCCATCTGAATCAACTATTTCAAACTCGAATACACCATTATCCTTTTTGATAGCATATTTTAAACCAAATCCACCATATACAATGTTTGGCCTATCATTACTATCAATATCCATTGCAGTCTGGAATGAATATAAATCCGATGTATCAATTACTGTTACTTCAAATAAGCCATTTACTGATTCAGCATATTTAACGTCCCTGTTTGTAATATCAATATATGATATATGAGCTCTATTCTTTGAGTCAACTGCTATTGAACTAGATACCCCAACATTTCCATCTGAGTCAACTACAAATACCTCAAAATTACTACCTCTTTGTCTTGCATATTTTAGATCTTTATTTATTCCATCATAATAACTAATATGAGGAGCATTTAAACTATCTAGATCTAAAGAGATATCATTATGCTCTGTTAGACAACTTGCTGGATCAACGATTATTGGTTCAGCCCATAGAAGTTTGTTTCCTTTAAGATACATTAGATTATCCTTTCCATACGCCACATGGAATTGACCCATAGTATCAATTTTTGCTGATACATAATTACCTGTAACACCAGAATCAAGTTTTTCATCAAACCAACGTCCTTGGATTTTTGATGAGAGCATTAAATCGTTTGATTTTGTAATATAAAATACATGTTCTGTATTAGTTTCATCTAAAACAAGAGATGTACTACAAATTTTTGATTGTTCTGCATCATTAATAATCTCTCTAATCCATGTAAATCCTACACCTTCTTTCTCCAGACTAAGTGAAAATGCACTTACTGCACTTGTTGTCAAAAGTATTACCACTAGAACACCAGCTCCGATTTTTACGATATTTTTTATGTTCTTCATTTTTTATCACGCCTCGATTTTACATCGTTCTTTTTTAGAACTGATATTTCTCATTTTTTGCATATAAAAGATTTGGAACAAAAATCGAACAATTAATATAGAAGAATTAACGGGATATAACGATAGTAAGAATGTCTCCGTCTTTTAAAACATGATCAAGCCCCACCTTTTGTATATCATGCTTGGCAGAAGGACCTGAAACAGCTGCATATCTAAATTTGTCCTGAAAATCACGATGAAGTTTCTTACAAACTGTCTCGACAGTGTCCCCCTCTTTTAGAATTAGAGGATCATCCATATCTGCAGGTTTTCCTACAGGTTTCATATAAATCCTAATAAAAGAAAGCTCTGAAAAAATCAGTTCTTTGAGTTTATTAAGACCTTTGCCTTTTCTTGCAGAAATAGGAATTACCTTCCAACCACTCTGCTTAATATTCTTAATCTTCGACTGAAGGGTTTTTTCAGAAATTAAATCTGTCTTATTAATTAGAACAATTGCAGGAACATAAATTCTATTCTGAATAAATGCATCAATTAATCGATCCTCAGTTAAATCCTCTCTGATTACAATATCTGCATTAATTACATACTCTGAAGATATTGATTTAGCTAATTCCTCAGTAATTTTTGTAAGCTTTTTGGTTGCATTAATATTAATTCCACCCTGACCTGTCTTCTTTACAACAACATCAGGTTTTTTCTGATTCAAACGCAACCCTGCTCTATGCAGTTCATCAGCCATAAGATCAAGATGATCCTTATGCTGTGCATCAATAATAAACAAGATCAAATCAACGTTTCTAACAGCAGATAAAACCTCACGGCCACGACCCTTTCCCTCTGAAGCACCAGAAATCAAACCAGGTAAATCAAGAATTTGAATATCTGCACCATTATGTTTTAACATACCAGGTATTGCATCAAGAGTTGTAAAATCATAACTACCGATTCTGCTTTTTGCATCAGTAAGCCTGTTGATGAGAGTGCTTTTACCAATACTCGGAAAACCAATAAGAGCTACAGTTGCATCACCATGTTTTTTTATTGCAAAGCCTTTTCCTTTTGCACCTGTGCTTTTTCTTTTTTCAACTTCAGATCTAAGTCTGGCAAGCTTTGCCTTTAGCTTTCCAATATGATGCTCTGTTGCCTTATTTTTTTGAGTATTGAAGATTTCATCTTCAATGTTTTTGATTTGTTTTTCAATTTCAGAAGTATCCATAGTCCTTGATTAGCGAAATAAACAAGGGTTTTATAAAAATAGTTATTAATTGTTAATTTCAGGATTTTACTATCTATCTTTATATATCAAAACAGTTATGTTGTATTATTGAAGGGATTATAATGAAAGGGTTAATCTTTTCAAGTATAATGATGAGTTTTTTGTTAACTGCAGCAACATATAACATCAGCTTTAATGAAATTTTAGATGAAAAACCTATGAATATAGGTTTAAAAAAAGAAACATTGAAAGAGATCGATTCAAGAAATATTTTGTATGTTGGTGGTGATGGACCGAATAATTACTCAAGAATCCAAGATGCAATAGATA
>Ga0272442_10004620_pt1 | contig 18749 bp, 15 predicted proteins | sample SSMForm2O_FD_200262 | JGI IMG/M metagenome (GOLD analysis project Ga0272442, IMG submission 200262) | Marine sediment archaeal communities from Little Sippewissett salt marsh, Falmouth, MA, United States - SSM-Form-2O | ecosystem: Environmental > Aquatic > Marine > Wetlands > Sediment ... | reverse complement strand
TGGGAGCCGGCGCCGCGGAAGGCGCAATTGACGCTTCCAATATATTGAAGCCCGCTCTTGCGCGGGGTGAGATGCACTGCATCGGCGCGACAACGCCCGGCGAATATAGAAAATATATAGAGAAAGATCCCGCGCTTGAAAGAAGATTCCAGCCGATTATGGTCCAGCCGCCGTCTGTCGCGGAAACGGTTGAAATATTAAAGGGACTAAAAACAAAATACGAAAATCATCACAAGGTTATCATTCCCGACGCTTCGTTGTGGGCAGCCACTCTTTTCGCGGAACGTTATATATCTGAGAGATTTTTGCCCGACAAAGCTATAGATGTGATGGACGAAGCCTGCTCAAAAACCAAATTGTTCAAAAAGAATCCACATTCGATAGACGCGGAATTGGATAAAAGACTTTCTATTGTACAAAAAGATAAAAGCGAAGCTGTAAAATTACAGGACTTCGAAAAAGCTGCCCAACTTAGGGACAAAGAAAGAATTTTAAAAGAAGAAATAGAGTTGGGAAGAAGAGTTGTTGTAGACGTTCAAGATGTTGCGGAAGTCGTATCAAAGTGGACGGGAGTTCCTCTTCAGCAGCTTCAGGAGGAAGAAACCGCAAAATTGCTCAAGATGGAAGAAGCGATACATAAAAGAGTAATCGGACAAAACGAAGCGGTTGTTGCCTTGGCTAAGACAATAAGGCGTTCTCGTTCGGGACTCAAAGACCCCATGCGCCCGATAGGAGTATTTATTTTTTTAGGTCCTACCGGCGTAGGCAAAACGGAACTTGCAAAAGCATTGGCGGAATTTTTATTCGGCAGCGAAGACGCGCTTATACGGTTAGATATGTCGGAATTCATGGAAAAATTCGCGGTTTCGCGGTTAGTGGGCGCGCCGCCGGGTTATGTCGGTTATGAAGAAGGCGGCGAACTTACCGAAAAAGTTAGACGCAAATCTTATTCGGTAGTTTTATTGGACGAAATCGAAAAAGCGCACCCTGATGTTTTCAATATCCTGTTACAGGTAATGGAAGAGGGAAGATTGACCGATAGTCTTAATCATACGGTAGATTTTAGAAATGTAGTTTTGATAATGACTTCAAATATAGGAAGCGATACTTTGATAAAAGGTTCGAGTTTGGGTTTTAAATCCGCTAGCGATGCGGCCGATTATCAGCAAATGAAGGATAGATTAACGGAAGAATTGAAAAAGGTCTTTAAGCCGGAGTTTTTGAATAGGGTGGACGAAATGATAGTTTTTCATTCGCTTGCGAAAGATGACCTAAAACAGATTGTGGATATAATGTTGGAGAAAGTAAAAATCCGATTGCAGGAATATAGACTGGATTTAAAACACACTTCTAAAGTCAGCGAGTTCTTGATAAATAAAGGGTATGACAAAATTTACGGAGCGCGTCCGTTAAGAAGAGCAATACAAAAATTCATAGAAGACCCGCTTGCTGAAAAGATATTAAAGGGGGAAATTTTACGCGAGTCTTCCGTAGGGATTCGCGTAGAAAATAACGAGTTGAAATTTTCCAGCAAAAGTCCGAAGAAAAAGGTGCCTTTATCCCGCAGAACTCGTAATAATACAAATATGCAAAAACGCGTGCGGGGTTCGGGCAAAAAACCATTAACAATCACATAACTAATACAAGAAGTCTCCTAAGAATTGGAAGGGCTTTTTGATTTTAAAGTGAAAAATCTCATTAAAAATACGATTCTCTTTTTCTTAATTTTATTTTTTTGTCCTACCCTGATTTTATGCCAAAATACACAAAATCCTCTAAATTGGCAATTTAGCATAAAGTGGGAAGATGTTCTTCTGTCCGAGATCCCGCTGGTGGACACGGAAATTCAAATATTAGACGGGCACGCAAATGCGCTTTTTCTTTTTTATAAATCCGGAAATTGTGATGAGGTCTTATTAAAAGCCGAAGGTCTCATAGAAAATGGCAAGATCCATTTGAATAAATGGAATGAAAATATAAGTCAGATTAACGGGAATTTTGCCATAAAGGATAACAAATTATATATCGGTCCGCTGACAGGAACGTTGAATACGGTGCCCTTTGACGCTCAAGCAGAAATGGACTTAGTTTCTCCGTATCCTTTCTGTGCAAATATCAGCGCAAAAAGCGTGTTTATTGAAGAAATATCTTCTTTTGTTCCCTTCTTGAAAGATTACATCGCTTTTAAATCTCCGGCAGAAGCACGATTTGATATACAAGGCGATTTACTTAAAGGCCCTTTTGCAATAGATGCATTTTTTCGGGAGATGGCTTTATATTCTATTCTTATGAAAAACGTAAAGGTCTCTTTCATCTGGCTTGATAATGAAATAATACTTAGGAATTTTCAGGCAAATCTGGAAGAAGGGAAAATTTCGGGCGAAGGACAAATCATATTAAATCAAAAATGAAATGGATATATATGGAAATACTTAGAAATATATTGATATAAATTGCCTTCAGACAATGTATTTCCACCTTATATCTACTGTATATCTATTATATTTCTATCTATTTTCATGACTTACAAACAATCCCTTGAGTGGATTTATGGTTTAGAGGGGCATGGTATAAAATTAGGTCTTTCAAATATCAAAAAACTTCTTAAACATTTCGGTAGTCCCCATCTTTCATATCCGGTTATTTTAATTGCCGGCACAAACGGCAAGGGTTCGGTCGCATCATTTATCGCAAATATATTATGCTGTGCCGGTTTAAAAGTAGGGTTATATACATCCCCGCATCTTATAACGATAAGAGAGAGAATCAGCATACTTCAAGACGATAAAAGAACGGATATCCCACGTACTGCTTTTGCGCGTCTTACGGAAGAATTGAAAAAGGAAATCAAAAAAATTTTCGATTGCCCGCCGTATTCCCGCCCGACTTTTTTCGAAGTTTTGACGGCGCTTTCATTTTTATATTTCAAAAAAGAAAAGGTAGATGTGGCGGTTTGTGAAGTAGGTATGGGCGGAAGGCTTGATGCGACAAATGTTACCGAACCGATACTTTCGGTAATAACGGGTATAGGGCTTGAGCATACGAATTATTTGGGTAAAACGCTTTCATCCATCGCAAAGGAAAAAGGCGGAATCATAAGGGAGAATACGCCTCTGGTTACGGGCGCCGAAGGCGAAGCGCTCAATACTCTAATTGAACTCTCAAAAGAAAAAAATGCGCCTATTTTTATATACGGCAGGGACTTTTATGTAAAGCGTTGCGTAGAAAAAGTTCTATCCCAAAACTTAGACATAAGGGGAATAAAGAATTCTTATCCTGGTGTCCTGCTGAATTTAAAAGGCAAATGGCAGCATTCCAATGCGAGTTTAGCAGTTGCCGCCTGTGAAATTTTGTCCGAAAGTTTCCCTATTAAAAAAAAGCATATATATAAAGGATTAGAAAATACTACTTGGCCGGGGAGATTGGAAGTTATGGGAAAAGAGCCGATTTTTATGCTCGACGGAGCGCATAACCCACAAGCGGCGAAAATCTTAAGGGAAGAAATCATAAAATTTAAAAATACCCGCCTACGCTCTTCGAGCTTCGGCAGGCAAGTAAAAATGATTTTCGGTGTTTTAAAAGATAAAGATAGACAACAGATAATGAAAGAAATTTTCCCCGTTGTAGATGAGGTAATTTTGAGCAAACCCCAAAATAAAAGAGCAGTGCCCCTAAGCACGTTAAAAAGAGAAGGCAAGTTCTATAACAAGAATATAACGGTAAGTAAAACTCTTCTCGCGACAATTAAAGAACTTAAAAAGAAAAAAAACAAAAACGACATAATTTTAGTGTGCGGTTCTTTATATCTTGTAGGTGAAGCAAGGAGTGTACTTCTTAAGAAAAAACAGGATGGATAGGTAATGGTTTATAGTTGACAGCAAAAACAGAACTTGCCATATTTATCAGATTGTATTAAAACTGTATAATACATATTAACTGGAGAAGAAAAAAGATGAAAGCCCTCGCCAGAAAAATCAAAAGGTGCATCTGCTCACTACTTGGTAAAGATCTCTACCTTATTAGAACGGATATAAATGTTGCAAGGGAGAGGTTTGGCTCGCATACGGGGGGTGGGTGGGATATTGCTATTAAGCCAATCAATAAGAATTCTATCGTATATTCATTTGGAGTGGGAAAGAATGTTTCTTTTGATATAACCTTAATTGAAAGATTCGGTCTCACTGTTCATGCTTTTGATCCAACACCAAAATCGATAGAATGGGTTAAAAGGCAGCACTTTCCGGTGAATTTCATAATGCATGAGTATGGTATTATGGACTTTGATGGAAATATGTCATTCAATCCGCCAGAAAATCCCAATTATATTTCGTATAGTATTATCGATAAACCTGCAACAAAAGGTAGATCAATATCATTACCAGTAAAGAGACTTTCAACGATAATGAAGGAATTGGGGCATAGCCGGATTGATATCCTTAAAATGGATGTTGAAGGCGCAGAATATTGCATTATTGAGGATATGGACAAATCTCATATTTATCCAGAACAGATTCTTGTCGAGTTCCACCACAAATTTCCCAACGTAGGCGTAGGTAAGACAAAGGAAGCGATAAGAAAACTCAGGAGGATGGGATACGCTTTGTTTTATATTTCTGCTACACGTAGAGATTTTTGCTTCATCTACAAACCCAACTAGACATTGTATTGAGTTGACTATTTCGCTTTGTTCTATCGCCAGAGGCAAAACGTAATTATAAAACATGTATTTTATCTTCTTGAAAATCAAAAAAGATAAAAATACTGATGGAGTAGAGATTATTGTAGTTACGAACTCCGAAAACCCATGGTCCCCCTATTATCTTGACGTAACATCGGGTGAGAAATGTAGGGGGAGCATCCTGCAACCCGTTTCCCGATTATTTCTTACCTCGCTATCATCGCTCTTACCCTGTCTGCGGCGTGTTCGGCGTGTTTGGCAATTTGTCCGATTAAGTTGCCCAATTTAAGCAAATGATACACGGACAAAGGGTCTATCTTTAGATTAAAAATCTTTTTCGCGAATGTTCGTCCTATCTGGTCGTCTTCCCATTCTTTCTGGTGCACTTCTTTTATGGTTTCTTTTATTTTATCGCGCAATTGGCTCGAGCCGTAAAACGAAACTATTTCTTTGACGTGGGATATTACTTTTTCGAATAATTCTATACATTCGATAACTTTATACAGATGTTTCAATAAATCACCTTTGACTTGCTTGGGCACTTTTGTTTTTCTAAAATGCAGCCATACCACCGCATCCTCCGCGAAGTCCAGTATTGAATCTTGTTCGCTTAAGAGCCGTAAGAATACTCCCGTATCTACAGGAAGGAGTATTTCTTTAGGCAGATGCGCTGTTATATTGCCCTTGATGATGTCCGCTTCATGTTCTAACTGGATAACTTTCTCGCTTAATTTTTCACTTTTATCAAAGTCGCCTTCACAATAAGTCGTTATGCATTCTTTCAAGACGTTCATACCTGCTTTTATTTTTTGGGCATGTTCCAAAAGTTTATCGAACGGGGAAACTCTCAGCATCCCCATCATAGGAATTCTTGTCATATCAGTAACCTCCCTTTATATCTGCCCTAAACTGGTCCGCCACCGTTTCAATGGCAAGACGGTTCAGGGCTTGAATAATTTCATTAAACATAAATATACTGGAATAGTCAATAAAGCGGTAACCGGAACCGTAAGAAACCAGGAATAGATTATTTTCCTTACTACCCCCAAATCTATTGCATCTAACCCTTTTGCAAGTCCAATACCGACAACTGCTCCCACGACCGCATGCGTGGTAGATACGGGCATACCGAGTTTTGATGCAATCAGCACTGAAGTAGCTGCTGAAAAATCTATTGTAAAACCACGGGTATTGCTTAATTTTGTAATTTTGCTCCCTATTGTTTGTATTACTCTATATCCCCATGTACTAATACCCAAAGCAATACCTATTCCCCCGAAAGCCAAAAGCCATACAGGCACAGCTACATGGGAACCCATTTCCCCTGTCTTTATTATGGAATATATGGCGGCTACAGGACCGACAGCATTTGCCACGTCGTTAGCTCCGATTGAGATAGCCATATAAGCCGATGTCATGACCTGGAGTCTTCTAAAAATACGCTCTACTCTCCCGACTTTTTTGGTAAGCTGCCTGTTCCATAACCATAATGAAACAATAGTTAAAATCGCTATAAATACAGCAAATAGTAATTTATCCCCTTGTAGTAAACTGCCTAATTTGGTCTTAAACATGAGGGAAAAAAATATGATAGAAACTGTAATAATTATGAAGAATGGAGATGATATTGCTGCTGCCTTTCTTCTATTTCTTGATTTTAAAATGAATTTCACTATGAACTTAAAAATTATAAAGGCAAGCAATCCTGCGAATATAGGGGAAGTTATCCATGCAAGCGTAATCTCTCCCACTTTTAACCAGTTGACCATATCTATGCCTCCGTAAATAAGGCCAAAACCTATCAGCGAACCGATAATAGAATGAGTGGTTGATATGGGCAGGGATTTCCAGGTAGCAAAAGTAATCCATAGTCCCGAAGCAAGAAGCGCAGATATGAATCCGATAATTGCCACTTCGGGGTCTTTTATGAAAGCGGGGTCCACGATCCCTTTTCTAACCGTATCAGTAACATGTGAACCGATGAATGTAGCTCCCACAAAAGTAAGTATAGATGCTATAAGTATTGCTTGTTTGAAGGTGATGGCTTTTGCTCCCACAGCAGAGCCCATGGAATTTGCCGCATCATTTGCGCCTATATTCCACGCCACATATAGTCCCATGAGAAAACTGCTGAAGAGGAGAATAAGATTTATATCCATATTAGATTAGGGTTTTAAATTCAACTTTATTTTAACACAGCAAAATTATAATTTCTTTAAACGCTGCGTGTATAGAATCGACAGAACAAATAAATAAATAATATTTGTATAAACAAATAAGTCACCAAAACGAGTATAGAAAGTTTTGATATTATAAGGTGTAATTTTTTCTGTCGCGAAACCCTGTGCTCCGCTGGTTTTTCCGTTTTCATCCAATATTTTGTAAGCTCTTCCGTAAGAATCTATAAATCCGCTTATGCCGTTATTAGCCGCTCTGACTATAAATCTTCTGTTTTCCACGGCTCTAAATACGGAATGCGTGAAATGTTGCCATAAGGCGGGAGACTGCTTGAAGTGAGCATCATTCGTGATAACCACTAAAAAACTGGCGCCCTTATTTGCAAAATTTCTTGATAAGTCGGGGAATAAATCTTCGAAACAAATGAGAACAGCAAAAGACGGGTTACGGGATACGGTTAGCGGGATGCGGAAAATAGTATATTCTTTTCCTTTGCTGAAGTTACCTATTTGTGGAAAAATATCGCCCAAAAAGAATAAAAAATTTTTTAGCGGGACATATTCTGCAAATTGAACAAGCCGCAGTTTATTGTAAATTTGTCTTATTTCTCCCTCAGGCGAAATAAGTAATGCCGAATTATAATCCTTGTTGTTTTGTCGGGTAACCGCTCCGAATAATAAAGGCGCGTCTAAATAATAAGAAAGATTTTTCACTTTTTGGAATAAATCGCTGTGAATATTCACCCGCGCACCAGTCCCGAACCACGTTGGGTTCGGGACGGTGCGGGGTTCCGCTCCACTGTGGAACCCCGAAAAAAGAGAAGCCACCGCTGTAAGGCGGTGGAGCTTCACATAATCGGGGTATGAAGTTTCCGGCCAAATAAAGAGTGAAATGTCGTGTTCTCTTCCCGCATAGATGCTTAATTCGGCATAAGTATTTACGATTTGTTCGCAGTATTCTCTGTCCCATTTAATATCCTGCGGGATATTACCCTGAACTGCCGAAATTTTTATTTTTTGGCATTCGCATTCCCCGGTATCCGTGGAAATTGTGTTCCGTCCCCGCGCTGCTGCGGTTAGTATTATCAAAACAGATATGGCGAAACATAGAAAAGACCTTGAGGTTTTTCGCAAAATTACATCCGCAATTGCCGCATTGAGCATAACAAGCAGAAACGAAACTCCGTAAACGCCGGTTATTGAAGCGATTTGTATAAGCGCAGTGTTTTGCCATTGCGAATAACCGAGCAACGACCAAGGGAATCCTATTAAAAAATATGTTCTTATAAATTCGAACATTATCCAAAGAGGCGGGGCTATGAATAATAGGGGGTAATTTGTGTTTTCCCTGAAAAGTTTAAGGAATAGTCCGAAAAGACCGAAGAATAGAGCAAGATAAGCGGACAGGACAATATAACCTAACAAGGTTACATAGTTGAGCCACCAAATGTGACATAGCCAAAAGACAAGTCCCGCCAAGTAATAAAAGACAAATATTTTTTTCGGCGGCAGTTCTTTTATTAAAAACAAGGGAACAAGCGCAAACCACGCCAAAAACGAAAAATTAAAAGGCGGGAAAGATAATATCAAAAACAATGCAGATAATATGACTAGAATAAAAAATTTCCTATAATCTGTGTAATCTTTTTTAATCTGTGTAATCACGTTCTTAATAGATTTTTAATAAGAACCATTATAACATCAATAGCATTTTGGCTTGAAAAGTATTATATTTATATGAGGAAACTAAACGGATATACATGGATATATGTACCTGCCCGCTTCTTGCAGAAGCAAGCAGGCGGGGAAATACGATAGAAATACATTGTAGTTAAGGCAATATATTTCCATGTATATCAATTTATTTCTACGGTATTTCCATGTGCTTCTGTTTGATTTTTGATATTTAATTTAGATATAAAAAGGAGCAATTATGAGTTGGCAGATAAAAACGAAAGACGGGAATATTTACGGTCCCGTTGATTCCGAGATATTAAGCAAATGGATTCGGGAAAAGAGAATTCTGGATGACGATTTTGCTTGGATAGCGGATAGAAACGAGTGGGTAATCATAAAATCCCTTCCGGAACTTAAGTTTTTGTTCAAAAGCGGTGCGGCAGAGGCAGGAAAGCAGAAAACAGCCGAAGCGAAAATCCCCACGCCGAAAGAACTGGCGGATTTCCTTAATGACGACAAAAAAACGCTTACCGACCAGGTCATAGCCGATGCCTGGCGCGCAATGCTTGCTAAAGGGATATGGTCTATTGTCGGCGCGGTTTTGCTATGGATAATACTGATAATTTGCGCAGGAATATCTTTGATGCCGGTATTTATGGTTTTTAAAGTAATTCCTCAGCTTTCTCCTATTTCTTTTATTATCAGATTGGCGGTAAATTTCGTATGGTATCTCTTTGTTGCGGCTTTCAATTTAGGATGGGCTGCATATTTTTTAAAAATAGCGCGCAGAGAAACAGTTAATGTGGGTTCTACCTTTGAAGGATTTAAAGGACAATATATCTGGCGCGCATTCGGCGCTTATCTATTAATGGCTTTGTTAACTGCTCTTGCAACTATTGTTTCTTTCGGAATTTGGGGTGTTTATCTTACTTTGGCATATGTATTCTCGTACTTTTTCATTTTTGACGAAAACAAAGGTCCTTGGGAAGCGATGAAATCAAGTTTCGATATTAAAGGATATAAGTTTAGAATTATAGCGATTCATATAGTATGCATGCTCCTCGGGATTTTATTTCTCGGCATAGGCCTTTTCGTCACCATGCCTTTAGCATATATTGCTACGGCGTCTCTTTATTATCGTATCCGCACAGGCCGAGTATCCGAAAAACATTTAAAGACAAGGTCCGCCGAATATCTTATGGTTTTAATCGTTTTTGTTGTTATAATCTCCGTAATAATATTGGCATTTGCGATAACATTGAAGGAAAAATTCCCGTTGCTGTTTGAACACATAAAACCGATGTTGGAAAATTTACCCAAACCGCAAATACCGATGAGGTAATTTCATGAACGAACAATTAGGGCTGGTGCTTATAACGGAGAAGTCGCTGGGGAGGTCAATAACAGGCCACATAATAAAAGAGATTTTTTCGCGCGGGATAAAGCCGTTGGAACTTCTTGAAGCGAGGATGTATGCCCCAAGCGAGAAATTGATTCAGGAATATATTAAGTTGATAGTAGATGAGCAGTTTAAAGATTATTTGCAGAGAGAGTATATAGAAAGAAACAGAGATTTCTTGCGGAAAAGGATTATGCTTCTTCTTTTTAAGGGCGAAGACGCAATATCGCAGATAAAAGGAATCGTGGGACCCATAAGCAGAAGAGTTGACGGAACATTGCGCAATTCTTTCGCGGAATTCAAAGAAGACGAGGATGGCAATATTATCGGTTTTGCCGAACCTGTGGTTGTGATTATTCCCCATGAAAAATGCGCAAAGGATGTTATAAGTTTATGGGCGCAGTACAGCCAGTCTGACGGGGGTTTGTTGGAGAAATTGGTTGACTGGGAACAACTGCTTCCAAAATGGGACAGCCAGGAATATGAGACACTAAAATACAGAGACGGCATTACTTCTACACCGAAAGAAATGCTTGAAAATATTCAACAAACACTTGTTCTCATCAAACCGGATAATATTTACACCAAGTCGCACAAGGTGGGCGCGATAATTGATGCTTTGTCCGGTCCGGGATTGAAAATGATAGGCGTTAAAGCGGTAAATATGTCGATAGAAGAAGCGGTTGAGTTTTATCAGCCGATAGAAGGTAAATTGATAGCAAGATATGGAGAGCAGAACGGTAAAAAAGCTTTCTCTGAAATTATTAAGTTTATGACGGGTTTTGACCCTTATAAGATCTCCGAAGGTGAAAAAAAGGAAGTGCACGGAGGGAGACAACAGCAATCGTTAGCGCTCGTGTATCAGGGGCCTTTTGCGCTTGAGAGGATAAGAAAGAAAATCGGCGCGACCGACCCGCTTGAAGCCGAACCCGGTACGATAAGAAGAGAATTCGGGCACGACATAATGAAAAACGGCGTCCACGCTTCCGACTGTCTGGAAAGCGCTAAGAGAGAACTAAAAATTATAGATATTCAGGGGACGTCTCTGAAGAATATTGCAAAAGAAGTTTTTGGATAATTTTCTAACTAATTCCGTTTGGAATTCCCGTGAAAAGAACTCTCAAAATTCTCATCGGCTACATCATATTTATATTTATTCTCGTGTCAGTCGCTGTCTTTTTCCCTCCAAAGGTGTCCAGTATTTATTTATCATTTGCCATATTGGCGATGGGGATAGTAGCAATTGTTTGCCAGAAGCAACTTCACCACGGTATGTTTGTAGAGATGGGATTCCGATTGAATCGTAATGCAGCCATTGGTTTAAGTATAGGCCTTCTATTCACAGCTATCGTACTCATTCTTAATTTCTGGTTACCAGTACGATTAGGGCTTATTGAAATTGTGCTTAATGAAAATTCACCAGCAGTTAGTAAAGAGGTCTCTCTTATGTTAACAGTTTCTATAATAGTTGTTTTGGGTGGAATCATTATGTTTATTGCCTGTCTTTTTGGGGAAGAACTTGCCTTCCGTGGTTACATCTTACCAAAACTTGAGGAAATTTTTGGCGGAGTTAAAGCTATAATACTATGCTCGGTAATATTTGGATTATGGCATCTTCCTGCCTATTTCTCTATATATTCAGGTGGAGCTGCGGAACAAGGATGGACTTCAGTAGCAGTCATGTTATTGGCTCACGGGATTTCAGTAGTACCAGTTTGCATTCTATATTTGACTACCAGAGAATTGTATGGAGTGTCTTTATACCATGCACTTGTTGATGTATTCCAGTATTCGATTGTAGCCAATCCAGCGATGGGGGAAATATCCAAAGATGCTATTTATCGCATGGAGATTTTAAACGAACCTGTAATGGAAATTGTTGGTTGGGGATGGCAAATCCTGGCTATTTTTATAATGTTGGGATTGTGTAGATTGGTAAAAAATGTGGTTATAAGTTACAACATTCCCGCGACTTCAACTGTTAATAAATAAAATGAATACTATGATTGCAGCAATTCCTTCGGAAATATATTATCCAGTCCGAACATGCAAAAGGGGTCTATTGTTTTCTTTATTCTGACCATTTCCATGATTCCTTCCCTGCCATACATCATCTCAAGATATTTGTGTTTTAGTTTGCCGATGCCGTGTTCCGCGGAAACGGTTCCGCCGTTTGCAACCGCTTTTTTCACCGCTTCAATATAAGCCGTCTGAGCACGTGCCCTTTCTTCTTCATTTTTAGGGAAGAAATTAAAATGCAGGTGGTTTTCCCCTATATGTCCGAAGATAACATATTCGACTTCGGTTTTTTTCGCCATTTTCTTATAAAAGTCAAAAAACTCGGGGAAATAATTTTCAGGCACGGCTAAATCCAGAGAAACTTTTGTTTGTTTGAGTTCCCTGAAGTATTCGTTTATAAGTTCGGGAAGTTTATGCCTAAAATCTATTAGTTTATTGTAATCGCGCTCGTTCTCGCCTATCCATGTGTCCGCCAAATTATATTCTTCCAGAAGTTCCAGCCATTCTTCTAAATCTTTTGCCTCCTGCTCTATGTATAAAGCCGATTCGCACTCGGGGATATTCGGGAAGGCTTGTCCGCCTATTTTTTGGTGGCGGGATTTTCTTAATATGCCCAAACTGTTTTTTTCGAAATATTCCAACGCATAAACATTAAATTTTTTGTCATTGCGAGCCGAAGGCGAAGCAATCTCTTTTTTAATTCTCTTAAGAAATTTTAGCGTTTCCTCATCTTTCTCAAAGAATAAAATCATAATTGAACGCGGAGGAAGTGCGGGTATCAGTTTTAGTTCTACTTCCGTGATAATACCCAAAGTTCCTTCGGAACCTATGAATAAATCAATCAAATCCATGCCCGGCCGCGAAAAATAACCGGCGGCATTTTTGGTGTCCGGGCTTCTGTATTCTGGAATTTTTACTTTAAAAAAAGAAGATGTGATTACGCCGTTCCCATCAGCGATATATTGCCTTCTTTTTATATCCAAAATGTTTTCGCTAGACAAGGCAACTTTTATTCTTTCCACATATTTTCTTGTGGCGCCGAATCTGAAACTATATTCACCCGAAGCGTTTGTGGAAACGTTGCTCCCGATAAAAGCCATTCTTTCCGTTGGAAACGGAGGATAAAAGAGATTGTCCTTCCCTAATTCTTTTAAAAAATCATCAACTATTACGCCTGCTTGCAGGGTCGCCCGGGAATTTTTTTTATCAATCGAAATAATGCTGTTCAGTTTTTCCAGCGACAAAATCGCTCCGCCCTGGGGAATCCTTCCGCCCGTGGTCCCCGTCCCCGCGCCCGATGCAGTAATAGGCATTTTATTTTTTTTCGCGTCTTTTATCGCCTCTAAAACTTCCGATTCATTTTTGGGAATGTAGACGACATCCGCGCTTCCAAACTTCAGGTTGGAAGTATCTTCTAAATAACTTATAATCTGTTCGGGCTCTTTTTTTATAATCATACTGAAAGGTATTATAATAAACTCGTTTTAAAATTGATATAATTCGAAGTATTCGGAGGAATACAAAATGCCAAGGATAGGAATAATCGGAGGAAGCGGTCTTTATGGAATAGAAGGGTTCGAAAATAAAAAATGGGTTAGAGTTGATACTCCTTTCGGCAAACCATCTGACGAATATTTGATAGGGAAATTAAACAGCGAGGAAGTTGTTTTCCTGCCGAGGCACGGACGCGGGCATACCGTTCTGCCGTCGCAGTTAAATTACAGAGCCAATATTTTCGGAATGAAAAAGTTGGGAGTAGAATATCTGATATCTTTCTCCGCAGTCGGCTCTTTCAGAAAGGAAATAAAACCGCTTGACTTGGTTATTATAGACCAGTTTGTCGACAGGACTAATCAGGCAAGAAGAATGACATTTTTCGGTGACGGGGTCGTGGCTCATATTTCTTTTGCCGAGCCGATTTGCCCCGTTCTTTCGGAAGTTTTGTACTCGACGGCCGAAAAATTGGCGGCTAAAAATAATATCACCGCGCATAAAGGCGGGACTTATTTGAATATAGAAGGTCCTGCATTTTCCACCGAGGCGGAATCTTTCCTTTATAAAAGTTGGGGGATGGATGTAATCGGTATGACAAATATGCCCGAAGCAAAACTTGCAAGAGAAGCCGAAATATGTTTTGCGACTGTGGCTATGGTAACGGATTATGACGCCTGGCATGAAGAGGAATCCGTGGTTACCGTTGATATGATAATACAAAATTTGAACAAAAACGTGGAAGCGGTAAAGGAACTTATACAAAGTGTTGTCCCGCATATCCCCAAAGAAAGAAATTGTCTTTGCGCGGGTGCTTTGAAAAACGCGATAATCACTCAAAAGGAATTAATCCCGGACGAGAAAAAAGAGGAGTTAGATTTGATTATCGGGAAATATTTGATTCCATAAATGGAAGGGTTGTTTTATGTACAGAAAAGTGAAAATATTATTATTTTTTATAACACTTCTATTATTTCCCGATTTTTTATTTGCCGCTGCCGTTACCGTTGACCCGAAACAAACTTATCAGACAATCGAGGGCTTCGGCGCTTCCGTTGCGTGGTATGAAATTTCTCTTGCCGCCCATCCGAACAGAGAAGACCTTTACCATTATGCTTTCCGAAATCTCGGTTTAAGCATATTACGAATTAGAAACGCATATCGTTATAAAAAAGAGGAAAGTTTTAACCCCTACATATCAGAAATCGTGAAGAACATGTACGAGTATTCGGACCGCAGTCCCAAGATACTTATGAGTTCATGGTCCCCGCCGCTGGAACTAAAGAGCAATAATGCCTACAAAGGCGGGACACTTAAAAAAGATAAAAACGGAAAATTTATGTATGATGCTTTTGGGAAATATTGGGTTGATTCTCTGAAGGCCTATAAAGAAGCGGGCATTGTGCCTGATTATATAAGCATTCAAAACGAACCGACTTGGGGCCAGTGGGATAGTTGTCTTTTTAAGGAAACAGAAACAACTGATACTGCCGGTTACGACAAAGCGCTGGAGGCAGTTTATAAAGCGTTAAAACCTTTAAAATCCCCTCCGAAAATTTTAGCGCCGGAGGAGCACGGCATAGGATACAACGCTTTTCAGAATTTTGCGGAAAGATTCAATAAAGACTTAATTTACGGTTATGCTTATCATTTGTATCACGGAGGCGACGGGGGAAGCAGCAATCCCGATTCTTTTAACAGGAATTTTGAAAGAATTGCAAAAAATTATTCCGAAAAGCCGATTTTCCAGACGGAGTATGACGTAGGAGACTGGTTTAACACGGCTTGGATTATGCATAATGCTCTTGTCCACGGAAATGTTTCGGCGTATTTATATTGGGCTTTGGTTTGGCAGGGCGACAAAGCGTTGATACAGTTGGAAGATTTGGGTAGACCTTCAGAGTGGACGACATCGGAGGGCTATATACTGACTCCCTATTATTATGCGTTCAGGCAATATTCGAAATTTATTTCTCCCGGATGGAAAAGAATTTCCGCAGAGTCCGATACGGAAAGTTTGAAAATATCGGCATTTATCAGCCCCGGGAAAGACAAATTAACAATAGTCGCGCTTAATACTTCGGATAAAGATTGTAAAGTTTCTATAGACGAGAAGGATTTTAGAGCTCTGAATGGCGGGATATTCCGGACTTCGGAAAACGAGCGCGGAAAATATGTCGGACTATATAATGAAGATGCAGTGTTGGATTTTCCGTCTCGTTCTATCACGACGTTGGCGTTGGACATAAAGTTGTATTAAACGATTTTGTCAATTTTTATTCAGTTTGCTACAATCTTGCCTTGACTATGAAAGAAAACCGGGTTTTTGAACTTTTCAAAGAAAAAGGGGCGCTTTTGGAAGGGCATTTCCTGCTAACGAGCGGCCTTCATTCCTCCACGTATCTGCAGTGCGCCAAAGTTTTGCAGTATCCGGACATAGCCGAAAAATTATGCGGTCAACTTGCTAAACAGTTTTCTAAAAATAAAGTGGACGTGGTGATTTCTCCGGCTATAGGCGGATTGATTGTAGGGCATGAAACCGCGCGCGCTTTGAAAGCCAGGGCCATATTCGCCGAAAGAGTCGACGGGGGAATGCTCTTAAAACGCGGTTTTCAGTTAAACAAAGGAGAAAATGTCCTCGCAGTTGAAGATGTTATAACGACCGGCGGTTCTTTAAAGGAGATTGTCCAACTCGCAAAAGAAAAAGGGTGCAATGTCGTTGGCGTAGGTTCGCTTGTGGACAGAAGCGGGGGCAAAGTAGAATTTGGGGCTTGTCCCGTTAGAAAAGGATTTTCTGATGGGGTGAAAAAATTTTCACTGCTAAATCTTGAAATACAAAATTACCCGAACCAATCCTGCCCTTTGTGCAGAAAAGGAATACCGATTACTTATTTAGGAAGCCGGAATAACAAGTCCAAATAATAGAACTAATGGGCGCTAAAAAATATACCATAGGCGTAGATTTCGGGACAGATTCCGTAAGGACAATTATTGTCGACGTTAACGACGGCAAGGAATTGGCAAGTGCCGTTAGCTTCTATAAGCGATGGGCACAAGGGAAATATTGCTCGGTTGGGAAAAATCAATTCAGACAACATCCGCTGGATTATATAGAATCCTTTCGGGAATCCGTAAAAAAATCTATTTCAAAATTGCCGCGGGATAAAATATCTAAAATAGCGGGCATTTCTTTTGATACTACCGGTTCTACTCCGTGCGCGGTAGATAAAGCAGGACTACCTCTTTCTTTAAGGAAAGAATTTGAAAATAATCCCAACGCAATGTTTGTTCTTTGGAAGGACCACACCGCCGTCGAAGAAGCCGAGGAAATCAATTCCGCCGCAAAATCGTGGAAGGAGGATTACACGAAATATAGCGGCGGAGTATATTCTTCCGAGTGGTTCTGGGCAAAAATTTTGCATATCTTGCGACAGGACAAAAAAATTCAAAAATCCGCGTTTTCGTGGGTTGAGCACTGCGATTGGATGCCGGCTTTGCTTACCGGCGTAAACGATGCGCGGCTTATCAAAAGGAGCAGATGCGCCGCCGGACATAAGGCGATGTGGCATGAATCTTTCGGGGGACTCCCGCCTAAAAATTTTTTGGAAAAAGTCGACCCTCTCTTGGGAGAAATTCGCGAAAAACTTTATAAAGAAACATATACTATTGATTGCAGGGCCGGCACATTGAGCAGGCAGTGGGCGGAAAAATTGGGGCTTCCGGAAAATGTCGCCGTAGGAATCGGAGCGTTTGACGCGCATATAGGCGCTATCGGAGCCCAAATAGAACCGAATATGCTCTGTAAAGTTATAGGAACTTCAACGTGCGATATTATGGTTGCTCCCGGGGAAGATATAAAAGATAAACTTATAGGAGGAATCTGCGGACAAGTGGACGGGTCCGTTATTCCCGGTATGGTCGGGATGGAGGCAGGGCAATCCGCTTTCGGAGATGTATATGCTTGGTTTAGAGACGTAATTTTATGGCCGATTGAAAATTTGTTCGGCAAAGATTTCCCGGCCGGCAAGAAAGAGAAAATAATCAAGAACATAATTCCCGAACTTTCAAAAGCCGCCGCTAAACGGCCTCTCGGAAAAACAGATATCATAGCCCTTGACTGGATTAACGGCAGGCGGACCCCCTATGCAAATCAGTATCTTAAAGGTGCAATCGCAGGTCTTAATTTCGGCAGTGACGCCGTGGCAATGTTTAAAGCCCTTGTCGAAGCAACGGCATTCGGAGCCAAAAAGATTGTCGACAGGTTCACCGAAGAAGGCATTAAAATTAAGGGTGTAATAGCGCTCGGCGGAGTTGCCAAAAAGGCGCCTTTTGTTATGCAGGTTTTGTCGGATGCCCTCGGCATAAAAATCAAAGTCGCGCGTTCTGATGAAGCATGCGCTTTAGGCGCGGCGATGTGCGCTGCGGTGGCAAGCGGCGTTTATGATAGTGTCCAGCAAGCGCAAAAGAGGATGGGAAACGGATTCGAAAAAGAGTATAAGCCCGATATAAAAAAACATGACTATTATAAAAAACTGTATAATAGGTATTCAAAACTTGCTGAATTTGTAGAAAAGGATTTCACATATAAAAATGGCTAATTATAGAAAGTTAAAAGAAAAAGCTTACGAGGCCGCTATCGAACTCGTTAAACAAAAATTGATTATTCACACTTTCGGGAACGTAAGCGAATTGGACCGCGCTAAGGGAGTCTTTGCGATTAAGCCCAGCGGCATTCCGTACAAAAAACTTAAGGCGAAGGATATGGTAATCGTTAACCTTGAAAACAATGTTGTTGAAGGCCGGTTAAAACCTTCTTCGGATACCAAAACGCATTCTATGCTCTATAGAAATTTTGCCGAAATAGGCGGAGTGGTCCATACTCATTCTACTTATGCGACGGCATGGGCGCAGGCGGTTAAGCCGATCCCGATATTAGGAACCACGCACGCTGACTTCCTGCCGCAGGAAGTTCCCTGCACGCAAATCATGGCTGACGAACAAATCAAAGGCAATTACGAAGAAGCAACCGGCAGACAGATTTTAGAAGTCTTTAAGAATATATCTTATAAAGACGTAAAAATGGTTTTGGTTGCCTGCCATGGACCATTCACGTGGGGAAAGAACGCAAAAGAAGCCGTTTACAACGGCGCAATGCTTGAAGAATTTGCAAAGATGGCATTTCTCACTTTGCAAATAAATCCGCAAGTTTCTTCTTTGAAAAAAACTTTGATAAGAAAGCATTACGAACGCAAGCACGGCAAAAATTCGTATTACGGACAGAAGTAAAGCTTAACATTTTTGTGGATTT
>Ga0272442_10004616_pt1 | contig 18762 bp, 18 predicted proteins | sample SSMForm2O_FD_200262 | JGI IMG/M metagenome (GOLD analysis project Ga0272442, IMG submission 200262) | Marine sediment archaeal communities from Little Sippewissett salt marsh, Falmouth, MA, United States - SSM-Form-2O | ecosystem: Environmental > Aquatic > Marine > Wetlands > Sediment ... | reverse complement strand
AGAATCGGCTCGAGCGGCGCGAGCGCGTAGCCGATGCGCTTGCCTGCCAGGTCGTCCAGTTGCTCCACGCCGCGCTCGCGAAGCGCAACGAGCCCGCCCAGCGGACGATCGATCAGCGCGCCGACGGAGACAAGCGGAAGCTCCTCCGATCGCGCGATGAGGTAGTTGATCTGCGGCGTGAGCGCGAACTCGACGGCTCGCGCAGCCGCAAGCTTCACCGGGTCCGACGGATTCGCGGGCACGAAGATGTCGATCTCGACGCCTTCTTCCGCGAAGTAGCCGCGATCGAGCGCAACGTACAACGGGATGTGATTCGCATTGGGGAAGAAGTCCAAGCTCACCCGGACTGTCGCCGCACACGGCGCCGTCAACAGGAGCCCGATCGCTCCTACCAAGCAGAGAATCCGCTTCACCTCAGCCCCCTCGCGAATGAGACGTCGCCGGGCGCCAGTGCACCACCCGCCGCTCGATTATCCGGATTGCCCCAAACAGCAGCAACCCGAGAAGTGAGAGCATGACGATGGCCGCGAACACAAGGCTCATGCGAAGCCGCGCATTCGACTGCAGCATCAGGTAGCCCAATCCCTGGTGGGCGCCCACCCACTCGCCGATCGTCGCGCCGACGACGGCCAGCGTCGTCGAGACGCGCAGCCCGGAGAACAGCGTCGGCAGACAGGCCGGCCAGCGCAGCTTGCGGAAGATCTGCATCCGCGTCGCGCCCATCGAGCGAAACAGGTCGACGGCGCCCTCCGACGGTTCCCGCAATCCGTCCGACACGTTCACCACCAGCGGGAAGAAACTGATCAGCGCCGCCACCGTCACCTTCGGCCATAGTCCGTAGCCCATCCACACGATCAGGATCGGCGCGATGGCAAACACCGGGATCATCTGCGAGCCGATAATGAGCGGGTACAGCGCCTTGTCGAGCAGCGAGGAGTAGAAGACGGCGATCGCAAGGGCGATCCCGCCCAATGTACCGATGGAAAGTCCCAGCGCCATCTCCAGCAATGTCACCCCTCCGTGCCAGGCCAGCTCGGCGAAGTGCTCGACAAAGGACACGGCGATCTGGCTCGGCGCCGGCAGGATGAAGTCCGGCACATGCAGTCCACGCGCCACGATCTCCCAAATCGCGAGAAGCACGAGCAAGAGAACGACCGGGGCGAGCCAGCGTGTCCAGCGACGGCTCACGGCCCCTCCTTTCCCGCCATCAGCAGGCCGAGCAATTCAGACTTGCGCGAAGCCAGCGCCTGCGAGCTCCGATCGCGAGGCCGTGCCAGATCGACCGCTTGGTCCAACTGGACGCGGGCCGGTCGCTCCGTCAGCACGAGCACGCGATCCGACAGCAGCAACGCTTCTTCCGTGTCGTGGGTCACCAGGAGCACCGTCTTCTTCAACGCGCTCCACACCCCGATGAGCCAATCCTGAAGGGTCGCCCGCGTCAACGGATCGAGCGCGCCGAGCGGCTCGTCGAGGAGCAGGATGTTTCGATGTGCCAGAAACGCGCGGATGAGGGCCAGCCGCTGCCGCATTCCCCCGGAGAGCTGATGCGGGTACGACGACTCGAATCCGGACAGTCCGAAGTGCTCGAACAGCTCGACCGCCTCACGCTGCGCATCCGCCGGCGGGCGCCGGTCGATCTCCGACGCGAGCACGGCATTCTGAAGCGCGGTCCGCCACGGAAGAAGGGTGTCATCCTGGGGCAGGTACGCGGTCGCCCATGACTTGATCCCGCTGTCGATCGCGACGTGCCCGGCATCCGGCGTGTCCAATCCCGCGATGATCTTCAGGAGCGTCGTCTTCCCGCATCCCGACGGCCCGACAAGGGTTGTCCACGTCGCAGCGTTCACTGAGAACGAAACACCGTCCAACACACGAATCGCAGCAGCCGATGTCGCAAACGTCTTGCTCACGCCCTCTACGCGAAACGAATCGACACTCATGGCAAAAGCTCCCCCGACAGAATCCCACTGCGCGGCAATCCGGCAACGAACCCATCATGCCCTTCGTCCTGCCATCAGCTTCGATTGTACCCTTGCCGGGCGGTGTGTTCCTGGCTGGGCGTCTGGAGGGCCGGGTGCCAAGTCCTAGGGTGTATCGGCGTCGCCTCGAGGGCGACGCCTGCGCCGCCGACCTGCGTGCCTTCGGCCTCGCCCGCGCGCTTGGCGGCACGCGCCTCGTGCACGGCCTCCGTGCCGTTCCGGCTCAGATGCGTGACGAACAGGCGAGGCGTGCCGTACGTGAACGGCCACATCATCCCCAATTGCGTATACATCTCGAATCGGCGCTTGGACGCGAAGCGTCGTGTCGCCGACGCGGATCACGTAGTGCCACGACTCCCCCATATACCCACGCTCGACGACGACGCCGTGCGCGCCGGTCGTACTGGAGAGCGAGATGTCATGCGGATGGATGGCGTACTGCCTTTCCTCGGACAGCTCCGATGTGTCGATGGGGCCGTCCGCGAGCAGCACCCCGCCACTTGCCAGGCGAAGACCCACGATTCCTTCTTCCTGCTCAATGGTCCCGGATACAAGATTCGCATCCCCGACGAACCGTGCGACAAACGACGTGGTCGGTGCCTCATACAGTTCCTCGGGACGTCCGCACTGTTCGACGCGCCCGTCCGACATCACGATCAACTGATCCGCGAGGGCCAGCGCCTCCGCCTGATCGTGCGTCACGTGCAGCACGGTGACCCCGGTCTCCATCTTCACGCGCTTCAGCTCGATCCGCATCTCCTTGCGCAATTGCGCGTCGAGGTTGGAGAGCGGCTCGTCCAGCAGCAGCAACCGGGGCCGGGTGACGAGCGCACGCGCGAGCGCAACGCGCTGCTGTTCTCCGCCGCTCAGCTGGTGCGGGTGCCGCCGTTCCAGGCCGTCGAGCCGAACCTGTCGGAGGACCGCAGCAATCGTGTCGACATCGACTCCGCGCCTGCGGCGGCGCCTTGCCGCGCGAAGCGGATAGCCCACCGTTCGCTCGACCGTCATGTGCGGCCAAAGCGCGTAGTCCTGGAAGACCATCCCGATGTGTCGATGGTTCGGCGGAACGAAGACGTGAGGACGGTCCGAGAACAGCCGTTCGCCAACGAGGGAGATCTGCCCGGAATCGGGGATCTCGAGACCGGCAATCATTCGCAGCAGCGTCGTCTTTCCGCACCCCGAGGGGCCCAGCAGGGCGGCCAACTGCCCGTCCCCAACCGTGAAGCCCACATCGTCCACAACAGGTTGGGCATCGAACGTCTTGGACAGATGCTCGAGCGACAGCGCCGCGCGCGGGCTTGCGTCCTCACTCACAGGATCCCCTTTCGCACACCGGCAAGACGGCTGACGGCAATCTGCCCGATTGCCGTCAACAAGAGCACGACGACGGCCACGGCCGATACCACTTCCAAGCCGCCCGCCTCAGTCTTCAGAATGAACATGAGCACTCCAACCGTTTCCGTTCCTTGCGTGTAGAGCATTGTGGAGATCGGAATCTCTCGAAAGGCCATCAGGAAGACGAGCATCCATCCGGCCCACGCTCCTCGGCGCACCATCGGAAAGACAACGTCGGCGAACACGCGTGCCCACGTTCCCCCACTGAGCCAGCCGGCTTCCTCAAGACTGGCTTGCATCCCTTCGAGGACACCGCTGATCGTACGCACTGCATACGGCAGAAACGCCGCCGTGTAGGCCACAAGGATGATCCACGGCGTGTTGTACAAGCGAAGAACCGGGTTCGTCCACGCAAAGATCATCGCCGCGGCGACCACCGGGCCGGGAACGGCCAGCGGCGCGGTAGCGAGGAAATCCAACAGACGCCGACTTCGCAGTCGCGTGCGGTGCACGATGTAAGCCACCGCCAACCCAAGCACGGATGCACACGTTGCCCCTCCGGCGGCAAACAGGAAGGAGTTGCGGAGTGCTCGCGCGCTCACACCGACGGAGAAGATCGAGCGGTAGTTGCCCAGGCTGAGATTGCCCCACGCAATTGGGAGGCCCCACGCCTTGAGAAGCGAGGAGAGGCAGATCATCACCAGGGGGCCCACGGCAAACAAAAGAAGAAAGACAAGGATCAACGCGGCTGCCGGCCAGCGCCAGCGCCCCAGAGAGTAGGTCGCGATCGACCGCGCCGGGTTTGCGCTCACGTCGTACCGATTCCTCCGAAGGATCGCGTTGTGAATCCAGAGCGCAAGCGCGGTGATCGCAATCAGGAAGATGGACAAGGCACACGCCATCCGCACATCGTAGTGACCGAGCGCCGCGTAGATCTGCGTCGTCAGCACCAGGTGTCCTGACGGCATTGCCAGCAGCGCCGGGACGCCGAATCCGGAGACGCCGTGAACGAAGACGAGGAATGCGCCCGCAAGAATGCCGGGAAGCGCAAGAGGAAGCGTCACGCGCCGGAGGGTCCGAAGGGTGGAACTCCCTGACATGATCGACGCCTCTTCGCGAGACGGATCGGCATTCCGCAACGCGTTGGCCGTCGCCATGTATGCGATGGGGATCATGTTGAGCCCCATAACGAGGATCACGCCTTCCAACGTGTACAGGTCCCACGGCGGGCGGACGATGCCAAACGTCATCTTGATCCAGCGGGTTAGGTAGCCGGCACGGCCGAACAGCTGGATCCATGCCATTCCCCCCACGTAGGCCGGGGTGAGGAAGAGGAGGTAGATGCCGGAGCGCACGAAGCGCTTGAGCGGGAGATCGGTCCGGATCATGTAGAAGGCAAACACGGATCCAACGCTCGTCGCCAGCAAGGTGATCCCCACGCTGACGTACAGCGTGTTCAGCAATGCGCGCAGGCTTTGGGGATTTCGCAACTGCGCCAGGTAGTTGTCGATCGGGAGGCTCTTCAGGAACAGCTGGAAGAGCGGATACCCGACGAACAGCAGAACCGCCGCCGCAGTGGCAAGCAGGAGAAGTCTCCTCCCGTCCAGCAGAGCCGCGATTGTCCCACTATGCTTTCGCATGATCCACCTCGGAATGCAAGCACGGTCCGTCCAGCTTGCACTGCACGGACCCGCGAACGTCACAATCCAATCCCCTCAAGTTGAAGAGAGCACCGCGTTCCCCGCGAACCTCCAGCTCCGCGCGGTTCGTTGTGCGTCCCACATCCGCGCGTAGAGACCACCTTGCCCGAGCAAGTCGTCGTGCGTACCACGCTCCACAATTCGGCCTTCGTCCAAGACAAGGATCTGATCCGCACGGACTACGGTGTGCAATCGGTGCGCAATGACGATCACCGTCTTGTTTCTCACCAGCTCGGCGATTGCCCCCTGTACGTACGTCTCGTTTTCCGGATCGAGCGAAGCCGTTGCCTCGTCGAGCAACACGATCGGCGCATCTTTCAGGATCGCGCGGGCAATGGAGAGCCGCTGCTTCTCTCCGCCGGATAGTGTACCGCCTCCTTCGCCGATCACCGTATCGTACCCCTCGGGCAGCGCTGCAACGAAGTCGTGACAGCGTGCCGCCCGCGCCGCTTCCATGATCTCCCCCTCGGTCACGTCCGTGCGACCGATGGCAATGTTGTTGCGTACCGTGTCCTGGAACAGGTAGACGTCCTGGAAAACGACGCTGATCGCCTCCATCAGCCGCTCGCTCCGAATCTCGGTGACAGGGCGTCCGCCGACACGGACTTCGCCGGCATCGACATCCCAGAACCGAGCGATCAGCCGCGTCATGGTCGTCTTGCCTGAGCCGGACGGCCCGACCAGTGCAGTCAGACTTCGCTCCGGAGCCTCGAAACTGATGTCTCGGAGCACGTCGGTGTCGTGATACCGAAAGCGGACGTTGCGAAACTCGATGTCGTATCGGTCGAGCGGGAGATCCTCGGACGGCTCCGGAAGCGGTCGGACCGCCTTTGCGTCCTCGACGCGTCTCGCACTGAGAGAGTAGTAGGTCAGTTCGGCCGTCAAGACGAGAGCGTTGATCAGAGGCTCATAGATGCGGGTCCCCATCACGAGGAACATGAGGTACTGCGGCATCCCAAGCACTCCTCCCAGCAACCGATACAGGCCGAGAAGCATCAGGACGGGGAGTCCCGTGTGCAGCACGAACGCACCCACAAGAATCAGGGGACCTGTTCCGGCTTCCAATCGAATGCTGTCACGCTTGAGCCGGCGGAAGATTCGCTCCAGCCGGTCGAACCGCGTTCCTCCGAGATTGAACGCCTTGATCCACTGCATTCCCTGCAAGTACTCGAGCATTCGGGCAGCCGCACGGTTCTTCGACACCTGGTGCTTTCGGCCCAAACGCGAGAGGACTGTGCGCGCAATGAGCACCGCCGGCCATGCCAGCGGGATCACCCCTACGGCCGCAAGCGCCATCCGCCAGTCGACGAACACCAGAGAGAGTATGACCACTACAGGCAGCGTCACAGCACCGAACAGCTCAGGGACCAGGTGGGTCACGAGTTGTTCGAGGTTCGTGTAGTCACTGACGAGATAGGCGGTTACATCGCCCGGGTCGCGGCTGTTGTAAAACCCCATCGAGAGGTTCCGTAGGTGATCGGCAAGTGACAGCCGCCCTTCGGCCGTCAGGTCGTAGCCGTCGTAGAACTTGGCGAAGTATGCCTTCCGGCTCACCCAGTACAACAGTACGAGGGAGGCCACCAGCCAAGCCCACGCGATCCAGATTGCGTGAGTATCCAGCGCAGTTCCAGGCGTCTGAAGCGGCCGGAACAGCTCCCAGATAACCAGCAGCAGAACGCCGTACGGAACGCCGCGCAGAGCGTATTCACCGACCGACCACAACACCATCCGCCGCACACGCGACGGCCTTCCCAATGTGAGAGCGCGGATCAGCTGTCGGGCCTTCATGCCGCCACCTCCGTCGGTTTGATTGTCAATGCCCAGTCCCTGGATTTCGCGTATGAGTCCCACATGCGGGCATACAGACCGTCCAGTGCAAGCAGCTCGCCATGGCGCCCCCGCTCGCGAATCTCTCCGTGATCGATCACGAGGATCTGATCGGCGTCAACGACAGTGGAGAGCCGGTGCGCGATCACGATCACCGTCTTCCCCTGCGCAAGCTCGGCGAACGCAGCGAGGATCTTGCCCTCGTTGTCCGGGTCTGCGTACGCCGTGGCTTCGTCGAGAACCACGATCGGTGCGTCCTTGAGAATGGCGCGGGCGAGTGAGATTCGCTGCGCCTCGCCGCCGGACAGGTAGGTTCCGCCCTCTCCGATAAACGTCCCGTATCCGCCGGGCAGCCGATCGATGAACTCGCTGCACTGCGCCGCTTCGGCGGCGCGAATCACGGCGTCCGTCGACGCATCACGATTCCCCATGCGGATGTTCTCCTCAATCGTGTCGTAGAAGAGCATCGTGTCCTGAAAGACGAAGGCCACCCGATCCATCAGCGATGCGACATCGATCTCTCGAACGTTCACGCCGCCTACCCGAACTTCCCCCCGGGCAACATCCCAGAACCTCGGGATCAGTCGGGCAATCGTCGTCTTGCCTCCTCCGGAAGGCCCGACCAGCGCGGTCAGCGTCCCTTCCGGCACAGCGAACGTAACGTCCGACAGAACGGCTGCCTTTTCGTACGCGAATCCCACACCGGCGAACTCTACGGACGCGTTCTTCGGGAGCTTCGGTGACGGGCTCTCATGAATCTCCTCCCCATTGAGGATGCCGTCGACCTCCCCGACGCCGTGCATGATCTGCCGGAGGATGCCGGCCATCCACATCAGCTTGTACATTGAGAAGAACATGCTTCCCCCGAGCACGAGGAAGAGCAGCACGGTCGAAAGCATCGTTTCGTAGTCGGCGGCGCGGGTGATCAAGTAGATCGAGACAGGCAGGATGAAGGCGAGCGGCGAGGAGAGCGCCGTCAAGTACGCGGGGTAGACAGCGTACTCCTTGGCCATTCCTTTGCATGCGTTACGCAGGCCGTTCACGTCCTCCGTAAGCCGGCGATACGCCTCGCCGGTCCGATTGAACACCTTGACGACCGGCATGCCACGAACGTACTCGACAATCGTCGCGTTTGCACGGGCCAGAGACTGAGTGTACAGAGCCATCCACCGCTCCCCGTGCTTCGACTGCATGCGCCCCTGCACGAAGATCGCCAACGGCATCGGAATGAGTGCCGGGATCGCAAGGCGCCAGTCGACCACGAACAGAAAGACGATGGTGATGATGGGGAAGGCGATGGCCGTCGCCAGGTCCGGAATGTGGTGTGCAACAAACAGCTCGACGCGCTCGACATCCTCGGCAAGCACCTTCTTAATCGCCCCGGTCGCCTTGCGGGTGAAGTACCCGAGAGGTAAGCGGGTGAGCTTCTCCGCCAACGCGACGCGCATTTCGTAGAGGATGTTGAACGCCGCGACGTGGGAGAACATCGACGCTGTGTAGATGAGAATGCCGTACACACCGACCGATCCGAGTGCGATCCAGGCGAGTCTCCAGACGTATGCCGCATCGATGCCGGCGAGATCGCCGGCCTGTCGCGCCAGCTCCAGCACCAGCAGGTAGACTACCACCATCGGGACGAACTGGGCTATTGCGGAGACGATCGCCAGCGCGATCGAGACGAACAGGAGCCGTTTTTTCCCGGCCGCGATCTGGAGGAGACGGCTGAACTTCACGCGTCCCTTGACTTCTCCTACTGATTCAGACGTTTCGTTCATTGGATTGTCCTCTTCGGTTTCGTTCTTGCGCGTTGTGTGTCTTCGTTCCGACGTCATTTGCGCGCGATGTCCGCGTCCAGTTCGCCCCAGTCGGAATCCAGCGTGCGCGAACGCACGGACCTGAATCCGGCCCTGATCATGGCATCGGCAATGAATCCCTGGTCCAAGACCTCCATGTCCTCACCCTTGAGGCCGGAGATCAACATCCCCAGGACCATGCCCGCCGGTTTGGTCCTCTCGTGAGTGAGTCCGTGATGAATGCTGAGCAACACACCCTGTGGGCTGAGGGCGGCGTGAATCTTGGACATGACGTGATCGATCTCATCCTCGCTGTAGCAAAGGGTGTCACATGCAAGGATGAGGTCGTAGTCCTCGCCGATCGGGTCGCAGGTGTGGTCGCCCCCGATCGCCGTCATTCTGTCTTCCATTCCGTACTCTCGGATGGATCTCCTGGCGACGTTGACCGTCCTCGGACGATCGAAGGAGACGCCGCGCATCGTCGGGTGTCCGGACACAATGGCAATGCCATTGATGCCGGGACCGCATCCAAGGTCCAGCATCTTGTAAAACGACGGTAGCTCCAGGAGAGCCGACACGACGCTCGCAACCTTTTGCGCTCTTCCCGCTCGCTGGAACGAAATATAGGAGGTGACTTCCGCCTTCGTCATCTCATCGGATGCGGTGTGAGCCTTCGTGGACGAGCCGGACCCCTCCCGGACCCATCTCATCAGTTCCTCGCTCGTGAACGCCGCGCTCGTCAGCAGATACGTAAAGATCGCCCCCAGAAAGGTTGGACTTGTCTCGATCAGAAACGCTTGTGATACTGGGGCGTTCCGGTAGAGACCGTTCCTCTTCACAACCAAATCGAGGGCCGCCAAGGCGTCAAGCAGGAGGCCCGTGTTTCCGGGATGCGTCCCGATGGAGCGGGCCACGTTCTCCGCTGAGGCGGGTGCAGATATTGCGTCGAGAATCCCGAGTTCGATCCCGGCAGCAAGCACCTTCTCCCGAACGGGCCAACGGCACATGTCGAATACCGTTCTGAAGCTCTCCTTCACTACAGGTAGCTGCTTCATGACTGCTATCGCCCTTCTTCGACCCGCCGGTACGTCGAATTCCGAACAGCCTGTGGTCCTCTACAGATCAAGTGCGGCCTCGGCAACGTCCATCAGGCCCCAACGTTCGGCTCATATGAAGGAAGCTAGGCCGGGGTGACCGGCCTTGCGGTCGATTCACCCCGGCCTCCATTGCGGCTTCACTCACCGTACATGATCTGGGTGAATTGGTCGCGAATGGTCTCGCTGTTCTCGAGCACCCAATTCCAGTCCGTCTCAATCAACTCGACGTCCGTTGGGACCAAGCTCGGCCCCGCGACACCCGTACGCGCCGGCATGAAACCTCCCTTTTGAACAGCCAGCTTCTGCCCCGCCTCGGAGAGGACGAAGTCGACGAATGCCTCGGCGATCGCCGTAGCGTCCGCCGACCGTTCGCCGTCAGCGACAATGGCGATCGGTCGTGGAATCACGTAGACACCGTCAGACGGCCACGCAATGTTGACCGGGCTCTCCGTGCCTTCTTTCTTGGCCTTGTTCTGAAGCCGAACGACGGCGTCATGCGGGCCGAGTCCCAGAACCGCCTCACCGGATGCCACCATCGACGGAAGCTTGCCGGCCCGATCCGAAAGCAACGCGCCATTGGCACTCGCCGCCTCGAAAAAGCTGAAGTCAAGATCGGGATAGACCATCGCACCGGCCATTGCGAACGCCGACGAGCACTGCGTGGCGTCCGCTACGGTCGTCATCTGGTACCACAGTGCGTCGTTGAGGCCGTCGATCGTCGTCGGCAGCCAGCTCTCCCCGACAAGGTTCGCGTTGTAGACAATCCCGATGTAGCGGAGATCGGCAATCGTGTAGTAACTCTTGTCCCACTGATACTCCTCCGCAAGATTGACTGCCTCCGGCGAGGTGTACTCGTAGAGCACGCCGTCGAGCATCAGTTCTTCGTAGAAGATCGGCTCCGCGCCGTAGATCACGTCAGCGACGATGTCGCCCGCTTCCTGTTCCGCCTTCAGCTTCCGGCACCATGGCCCGCCGATATAGTCGAGCACGTCACCGTGCTCCGCCTCGAACGCTGCTTCAAGCGCCGCACCGAGAGCGTCCGGCGAGGCGTAGAACGTGATCTTCTCGGCACCTACGGCCGAGACCATTCCTGCTGCAACCACAACGAGGGCGATTGCCAAGACGTTTGCTTTGCACTTCATCGATAACCTCCTGTGTTTTTGCTGTCTTCGATTTCTCATTCCGATCATCTCGCCAGTTGTCATCTGCATCGGGTCCCCCCCCGGTCATGTTGTGCGTCATCCCCACCATCTGAGGGCGGACAATGAGCTACGCGAACGCCGCGGGACCGGGCATCGTCACGCCTATCTCTTCGTTGACTCTCCATGCCGCCCCCCCCCAATACGCATGCACGTAGGTGTTCGCGGCGGCTCATCAAATCCGGATCGCCTTCCACGCCCCTTTGCGAATGCGGAGCGCCGTGCCCAGTGCTGTTGCCGCCACGTACAGCAGCTCCGCCGTCCAAGCGCCAACCACGCCGAGATGCAGGTGCACGCCGAGCAGCCAGGCCAATGGAAGGAACAGCGCGTAGGTCGCTACGATCTCAATCCCCATCACGAAACGCAGGTCACCGGCACCGATCAGCGCCGGGCCGAGCACAGCGCCGATTGCATTGACCAGTTGCGCGAATCCAAGGATGCGAAGCGCCGTTGCGCCCGTATGGATCACTGTGGGATCGTCCACGTAGATCCGCAAGAATGCTTTGGGAAAGGCGACAAACCCAATGCCCAATAGCCCCATGAACAGAACGCCCCACGCGACGGCGGTCCATGCCGCCGTCTCCGCTCGATCCGGAGATCCCGCGCCAAGACGATGTCCGACCGCCGTCGTTGCCGCCGCCCCGAGAGCAGCGCCGATCATGTAGGAGATCGAGTTCAACGAGCGAAGCACGTTCGATGCCCCCAGTTCCACCGTGCCGATACGGCCGATGATCCACAGGAAGACGACGAATCCCCCGCTTCCTGCCAGGGTGCGGATCATCAGCGGCAGCGACACCGTGGCGAGCCGGCGGATCGCGGCAAAGTCGACATTCGCGGGCACATAGAGTCTGTACTGCTGTCGCGTCGCTCGCACCCCGCTGAACGATGCGAAGTAGAACGTTCCCAGCAGTGTGGCCAGCGTCGACGCAATGGCCGCTCCCTTGACGCCCAGTGCCGGGAAGCCGGCGTGTCCGAAGATCAGCAGGTAGTCAAGCACCAGATTGGCGCCGGTCAGCAGGATGGCCGCGCCCATACGAATCTTGGTTCGGCCGACGCCGGAGAAGAATCCCCGATAAGAGGAATTCAGCAACACGAACGCAGTCCCAACGAAGCGCCAGCGCAGGTAATCGGCCAGCTGTGCACCCATGACGGGATCGCTCTGCATCGCCCGAGCAAGAATGCGCGACAGCCAAGGCGAGACCAGTGCAAAGACAGCACCGAAAGCGATCGCGAAGACCAGGGCGCTGTTGAGGACACGGCCGCATTGCGCGTGCTGCCGTTCGCCGTACCGGCGCGCAACCAGGGTTTGCACGCCGAGACACAGTGCACCGAAACCCATCACCACGGTCAAGTAGACCGTGGCGCCCATCCCAGCCGCGGCCAGGGCGGTCGAGGACAGCCGCCCCAACATGATCGTGTCCACGGTGCTCAGCAAGACTTGAGCGATGCTGCCCAGAATGATCGGGTAGGCCAATTGGACTATCTCGCGTGACGTGTCCGCCTCGAATCGAATCCTCATCAGACTTCCTTTCCGGGCGAGTCTCACTGTCCGCTCTTCAGGAGATCGCCACCCTGAGGGGTGATCACCCATCCACTCGGTTGGCGCTGAATGTCGCATGTCCCTGCCATGCTGCACCCTTTGCAACGCGGATTGAGGTCCGATACAGCCCGCCGCAAGATGCCCCGCTCTTCCAACTCCTCGATCAGCCCTTCTACCAATGCCCGGCTCAGTTCCATTCGCCGCGCGACCGCATTCAAGTCATTGCCGCCGACTTCTCTCAACATCCCTAGGAGTTCGCGATGGACCGCGCTCATCATGGGGACACCTCCGGCGCCGGCGTCCCACCCTTTCCCCGGAACCGGATCGCCCCCATCACCACGGTGATGGCCAGCATCACGACGTAGAGAGCGATCAGCGCACCCAATCCGGACAATCCAAGAAGCGATCCGCCGGTGAACACAAGACCGGCGATGACGAATCCAGCGACTGTCGGGTAGAGGAATCCGAACAGCATCCACCGCCATCCTGCCTGGATCTTGATCATCAGCAACGCTGCAATGCAGGGCGGATACAGCGCCATGAACAGCATCATGGAGACGGCGTGGAGCGGCGTCCATCCGGTCTCCTCTTCACCGATCCGCGACTCAAGCGACGTTCCCTCGTCTCCCAAGCCCTCCCCGCTGCGGTAGATGCTTCCCAGGGTTGCCACGACGCTTTCCTTGGCCGCGAATGCACCGATGAGTCCGACGTTGATGCGCCAGTTGAACCCCGCGAACCGCGTGACCGGCTCGAGCCCAATCGCGATTCGGCCAAGAAGGCTCGTCTCAAGCGCCTCCTGAGCGCGCTCGCCTCGCAACGTCTGGGCCCCTCGCGACACAGCCACGAATGCCTTGGCCGCCGCCGCGGCGTCGGCATCGACGACCGTATCTCCCTGCAACTCAACGTTTCCGGACCGGACAAGCCCGAAGAACAGCGGATGGACGTCACTCCAACTCGCGAAGAACGCCGAACGAAGACTGCTCTGTTGATCGGCCGATGCAGCAGCGTACGCGTCGAGATACGCGGCATATGCCACCCGGTACGCGGATGCATACTCGGAGAACGCGACGATTTCGTCCGCCTCCAAGGTCACGCTCCCGCGGTTCGCCACCTTGAACCACTCCGGGTTGCGTAGCAAGAACGCACGATCGATACGCGTAAGGTCTTCGTCGTCGCTTGCCCCTCGACGAGCTACTCGGAGTTCATCCGTAAACTGGGCGTGGTCTGTCGCAGCATCCACGCTTCCCAGCCACTGGCCGTATGGGTTTGCAGCGCCGAGCGTCTCCGTGAAATCACTGAGCAACTCGTTGAGGGAAGCTTCGTACGCCGCTGTACGTTCGACATTCAATCCGGGGATGTTCAGCAGGACGAACAGGACGACCATGACGACCGCCACCACGGTCGTGATCTTCTTGACGAAGATCCAGAGGCGTTCAATCACCCGTCGAAGAACGTTCTGCGGCGTCGGAAGATGGTAGGCGGGCAGCTCGAGAACGAACGGCGCGCTGGGACGGTTCTTGAGCACGGTGAGACTGAGCACCTTGCTCGCCACCAATGCGAACAGCAGCGTAATCGTGGACAGGATAAACATGACCAATCCGCTGGCGCGCTCGAAGAAGAGACCGATCAGCAACAGGTAGAACGGCGTCTTGGCCAGGCAGTTCATCAACGGGACAACGAGCATCGTCGTCATCCGGGCGCGCTCGTCCTTGATGCCCCGGCATGCCATCACTCCAGGAATCGCACAGCCTCCGACAAACAAGCCGCCCAACATCAACGGTAGCGCCGATTGACCGTGCAGTCCGAACGGGCGGAACAACCGGTCGAGCACGAAGGCAATGCGTGCCATGTATCCTGTGTCCTCGAGAATGGCCACCAGCGCGAACAGGATGGCGAAGATCGGAAGGTAGTTGAGCACAGACAACACGCCGTTCAACGTCCATTCGATCAGCGACCTGAACCACGGATCGACCAGCAGGCCCTCGCCCGGCAGAATAGACAGGATCGTGCTCTTGATTGCGCCGAGGACGGGCCACCATGCATCGGTGAGGTTGTACCCCTGAACGATCGCCAATTGGTAGATGCCGTAGAGAATGCCGGCAAGAAGAATGGGGCCGAGAAACCGGTTGCAGGCGAAACGATCGATCCAGTCGGTGATCGTTCTCCGCACCGGCTTGACGCGCACGACGCAGGTCGCCGCAATGCGATCGGCTTGCTGGTAGCGGCTCCGCGCGATCGTCTTCTCGGCTCCGCGGCCGCTCTCGGCTTCGAAAGCCGCTCGGCTCTCGGCTGCCCGTCGCTGGATTGCGTCTGTTGCCTTCTCACCCTGCTTTGGCATGGCTGATCCGTTCCTTCCGTGGCTCAATGTCCGTCTAGTGCACGCCTTCGCCGTGACACGCGGCAGCAATCCGATCGACCGCTTCCGGGTCGTTCTCGAGGAGCTTCACCGCGAGCCAGCGCGCCGGATACCGGGGAGCAACCCCTGGAAGTCGTCCGATCTCTTGCTCGAGACTGGCCAGATGTGGTTCGAGCGATGCGCCGTAGTCAACGCGGAACCCGTGCCCGTGCCACGTCGATGCATCGGCGCACGCTCCATGAAGCGTTTGGCGAAGCCGCTGGCGCCCACGTCCGCGATTGCTCACCGTCGGCACGACGGGAACGCCGAGTTCGTCGGACAGTCTTTCGACGTCGATGTCAACCCCTCTTCCGGATGCGATGTCCATCATGTTGAGTGCAACGACCAACCGCAGATCCATCTCCAGAAGCTGAAAGGTCAGGTAGAGGTTGCGCTCGAGATTGGACGCATCGATGACATCGAGAACGACATCCGGCTGTTCGTCGAGAAGGAAGTCGCACGCGACCCGCTCCTCCAAGGAATAGGAGGTCAGGCTGTACGTCCCCGGCAAGTCAACGAGGGTCAGCTTGTCCTCGCCCACGTTGAACGATCCAATGCGTTTCTCCACCGTGACGCCTGGATAGTTGGCCACGAATTGCCGTGCACCGGTCAATGCATTGAACGTCGTTGACTTCCCGCAATTTGGCTGCCCGGCAACCGCCACCGTGTACTCGCGTTCCTGTCTCATGCCGATCCGTTCTCCAATTCGACCTTGACACCCTTCGCCTCATCGTGTCGGATGGATACGTGGTACCCGCGAACCAGGAGATCGATGGGATCGACCAGCGGCGCGTTTCGGACGATCTTCACGAGTGTCCCCTCAACGAATCCCATGTCCAGAAGCCGTTGACCGGTCGCACCAGACAGCGTGACGTCGACGACGCGCGCCGCTTGTCCCGCCTTCAGATCGTTGATCGTCATCGCATCCATCTCCTGCCTTCGCGTCTTCGATGCCTGCCATGTCGGTGTCGTCCGTGGGATGGCGCCGGCACGACGCCGATGTGCACGGCCAGATCCGGCTCGATCGCCATGCGATTGGGGCCCACCGCGACGAGCAGCGCCGACCGTCCGCCACCCACGAGGACCTCAACCTCCGAGCCCAAGGCCAGACCCATGTCGCTCAGTCTTCGTTCGGTTTCCGTACCCCCAGAGAGCGAGACGATGCGCGCCCGTTCGCCCGCCGAGATGCAGGTGAGCGGACCTCCGGTGCCGTGCATTGCATTCATGTGCAACCTCCCGTTGAGTGTGGCGGCCCCTCCGCGAGAATCTGCGAAGGGGCCGCGTGACGGGGCAGTACGCCGGACTACGGCGCCTCGTCGATGTCGTAGACCTTGAACGTCAGGCATGCGCCAATCTCTTGGCCCATGCCGTTGTAGTCCTCGCCCTCGAGAAGCGCGACGAATCCCCACCAACCGGACCAAGGGAAGCTATAGCTGAAAGCACCGTTCTCATCCGTGACGACCTGCTGGCCGGAGTACCCGCCTCCCGGCAGCGCAACCGATTCGACGGTTGGGAAAGCGCCCTTGAAGGCGTCCGCGTTGAGGTGCTCGACTTCCAGTTCGGCGTTCGCGACCGGTTCGCCGTCAAGAAGCACAACGCCCGTGAATGTGTTCCCGACCCAAAGGGGCGTCGTCGGCGTCAGGGGGACAATCTCCGCCTTCATGCCGACTGGATCGCTCCAGTCCGTCGGCAGGCCGCCCGAATTGACGATCAGCTTGGAGTACTGGGTGATGTAGCCATCCTCAATAGCGTCGTAGTATGGTCCAGGGGCGTAATAGAAGACGAAGTCTCCCATGCCACGGGCGCGATACGTCGTCCTGTACGCCGTTACGCTCACAGAACCGTGCTCGAAGTTGAATGCCTCAAGCGTATCCGTTAGGTTGGTCTTGACACCTTTATGCAGTACGCCGAACTCGACCGGGGCTTCCATGTCCATGCTCGTGGGATCGGCATCAGTACCCGTCTCATGTTGGGTACTGTCCGAGTGGATGGCCCCGGTTGGGTGGGTGAAGATCAACTGCAACTCGAGGGTGTTGTCCTCACCCTCTGTCAGATAGTCGTCAGACGGGAGAATCATCTGATAGTGTGCCAGCGACGTCAGACCGAATCCGACGACGGCAACCAGCATGAGTCCCGTGGTGACAGCAAAGCGTTTCATTCGTGTTCTCCTTTCATTGCTCGATGGTGTCTTCCGTCCTTGTCTCGTTGCCGACTCTCTTCGTGCACATCACCTCCGCGGCAATCCCTAATCTGTCTTGATTACTCCCGAACATGAGGGCCCTGGTTGCGACGAAGACTGAGTCTCGTCCCCGCCAGAAGCGCGACTCCGAAGGCCAGGAAAGCCAATTGAAGCGCGACGAATCCGAGCAACCCTGCAATCACCCAAAGCACTGTCTTGTAGGGCGCGTCATTCGCGTCGGTTGACTCGGCAACAGACCATCCCGCGCCGAGCGTCGCCGCCGGAGCCCAGCTAGACACGGAACCGGAATCGGAAGGTGTCACCTCCTGTTCGGCGACGCTTGAGGTGGGAGTAGACGTCGAAGCATCGGCGGTCGTGTCGACGGGCGCCGCATTGCTCGTGACTTCAGAGGCCGTCGTATCCGTTTCGTAGAGCCCCTCCTTGCGGACGACGTGTCCCGGGCCTCCCTCAAAGACGGCGTAGTACGGTTGGATCTCAGGGATGGGTACACTCTCCACCGCTCCGAAGGCGTCCAAGACACCCTCCCAAAGCGTGTTCCCCTCCTCATCTTCCAGCCGAACGGTCATACCCGCGCCGCTGGATCCATCCGAGAACCCAGCTTCGACGTAGATCGTCCCGTCTCCGTTCCCGTCGAGATAGAGGAGCGGCGTGTGTGCGAACCCGGGAACGGCAACGATGCCCAGGAACAGAAGTGTCAACCCGGCGGCCGCCACGCTAGCGCTTTTCGATGATCGGTTCATGTTCAATGTGCGTCGACTCCTATCCGCACCCCAGTCCGCGTGGGATCTGAGGGCGCAAAGTGTTAGACTCTTCTAACATTTTACGAGAAAAAAAACTCCCAAGCTTTCCTTCATCCTTCGTCCCCCCTCAGGTCTGCATGATGGAGCCCCGCGGCACTGTGCTCTGCAAACCGCAAACTCATCGAGGAATCGGACACTCCGTCCACCAGGAATTCCACGAACATGCTGAGCCGATCGATGGTCTCGCCGCTCAGCACATGTTCCAGACGACACGCATCTTCCTGTGCCGTCTCCTCGTTCACACCGAGAACGAGGGTGAGAAACCGATGCAAGAGGTCGTGGCGCGCCGCAACCTCGGCCGCCCGCGTTCGCCCTTCCGACGTCAATTCGACGCCGCCATATCGCTCATGCCTGACCCATCCCAGGTCTTTCAATCTCTTGACCGCCGCAGAAACGCTCGGCTTGCTGACCCCGAGACGTTCGCTCAAGTCGGTAATGCGAACCATGCCGCTGTCTTCGCGGTCGAGCACGATGATCGCTTCGAGATAATCCTCGATGCTCGAGGACTCGCCGATTTGAGCTGTCTCCTTCTTGCAGATGTTAGGCATGACAAACACTGTAGCAAGCCTTCACGAGTTTGTCAAGCCCAACACGGCAGTCAGGGTCGAGGGGCATCCGCGCAACAGGCGGAATCACCGTACGCAAAAGAGAACACCGCAGCACGTATGTTGTGCTGCGGCTGGTGGTCCCAGGGGGATTTGAACCCCCGTCGACGGGATGAGAGCCCGCTATCCTAGGCCACTAGACGATGGGACCAATGTGCTGGGACATTATGACCAACAGCGTGTGTCCCATCAAGGGATCAGGGGCTAGGGATTAGGGGTAAGCGCAACTCTTTCGATGATGGCGGCAAGGCGACTATTCCGAAGGAACAAGAGCGTAGCGATTATCCTAGGC
>Ga0272442_10004615_pt1 | contig 18762 bp, 8 predicted proteins | sample SSMForm2O_FD_200262 | JGI IMG/M metagenome (GOLD analysis project Ga0272442, IMG submission 200262) | Marine sediment archaeal communities from Little Sippewissett salt marsh, Falmouth, MA, United States - SSM-Form-2O | ecosystem: Environmental > Aquatic > Marine > Wetlands > Sediment ... | reverse complement strand
ACACGTGGCGCGGCCTTGGGCTCGGGCGTGGGGGGCGCAGGCACGGGCACGGCTGCCATGGGCAGCTCGGTGGGGGCGGGCTCGGGCTCCGCGGCCGGCGCTGCCAGCACGGGGAGCTTCGGCTCCGAGCGTACCCTCGAGGCGGATGGCGGCTTCGGCGCCAGCGATGCACGCTGCGATGCCGTCAGCGTGGTTCTGGGCGCATCCGTCGGGTGGGCCTCCACTCTGGACGCGGGGCCGACGGGCGTGGGCGCCTGAGCCGCGGCCTCGGGCTCGAGGGCGGGCGTAGCTCGCGGTGCCGGCGCGGGCTCGGGGGTCGCCGGAGCAGGCTCGGGCCGTGCAGGGCTCGCCTGGGGCTTGGGCGCGAGCTCCAGCGCCGGAGCGCCAGGGCTCGGCTTCGCGACGGGTGGGGCAGGCTTGGCGGCTGCCTTCGGCGCGACGGCGGGGTCGGGGGTTGTTCTTTCGGGAGGTGGCTTGGGTGTGGCGGGCTTCGCCGCCGGCTCGGGCACGGGCTCGGGCTTCGGGGCGGGCGGGGTGGGCTTCGCCACGGCCTTCGGCTCGGGCGCGGGCTCTGGGGTCTTGGGGGCTGGCTCAGGCTTGGGGGCGGGAGGTCCCGGCTTCGGTCGGGGGGGCTCCGGCTTCGCGACCGTCTTGGGGGTCGGCTCGACCTCGGGCTTGGGCGCAGGGCCGGGTCCTGCCCCCGGCGGCGACGGCTCGCCGGCGAGCTTCTCGAGGGCATCGGTCGCGGCCTTGCTCACCGAGGGGTCGCTGCTGCCGGCGAGAGTCCGCAGCGCGGGGGCGGCCTGCCTGGCATTGAGCAGCGCAAGCGTCTCGACCAGGGCGACGTGGTAGCGCGAGGTGACTGCCGACTCCTCCTTGCCCCGCATCTGGAGCGCGGTGGCGAGCTGTGCTGCCACCTTGCGCGTGTCCACGAGCTTCCACGCCTCGGCATACTTGTCGCGCGGTGCCGCAGCCAGCGCGCGGCAGGCGCGGGCGGCGTGGTCGTAGATGCCAGGGAAGGAGGCCCTGGTGAGCGGCGCCACGTGGGGCAGAGCCACGGGGTCGCCAATGTCCGCCAGCGCCTTGATGACGCTGATGGTCACGTACCACTCGGGGTCCTTGAGTGCCTCGATGAGCCCGCCGAGCGCCGCGCGGTGGCCGATCTGGGCGAGCTGGCGTGCCGCGCGCGAGCGCGCCGTCCAGTCCTTCTGTGTCTTGAGGTCCTCGAGGTGGCGTGCAACCTCGGGTGGCGCCTGCCATTGGGTGAGGTACTTTGCGTTGTCCTGCGCTGGCTTGTCCGCGGCCGCCTTGAGGGCCGCCAGCATGTCCTCGCGGTCCTCGCGCAGCTCGGGGGCATCGTAGCGGGCCAGCTCGCCCACCACTTGGCGGGCGGCCTTGGCGTCCCCCTTCGCCATCGCCTGGCGGAAGCGCTTCGCGTGGTCCTCGCGCAGGGTCTCGAGCTCCTTGCGCAACGCCTCCTGGGCTGCCGTCACCTTCTGGGCCGACGGCGTGCCCAGATGCGCGGCCAGAAACTGGCGACACGTGGTGAGGGCCTCGCCGTAGCGCCGCGACGTCTTCAGCGACGTGAGTTTGGCCTCGAACCCCGGATAGGCCGCGGCGGCCACCTCGGCGGGGGAGACGGTCTTCGGCGCCGGCTCAGGGGTCTTTGGGGCGGGCTCGGGCGTCTTCGGCGCTGGCTTCGGGGGCGCAGAGGCCACCTTCGTGGTGGGCCGCGGTGTGGCCTTTGGCTCGGGCGTCACGGGCGGCTTGGGGGCAGGGGGCTCCTCGACCGTTCGCTTGCGTGGAGGGAACCTGGGGATCACGATGGGCGGCAGCGCGGCCCGCTTCCCCGCCTTCTCCCGTTCCGCCTTCAATGCTTCCACCTGGGCGCGCATGCGCTCGATTTCCCTGCGCAGCTCAGCGGCCTGGAGGGCGCTCGGATCGGGCGCTGGCGCAGCCGCGGTGGCCGTGGCAGCGGCCGGCGGTGCGGCGGCGCCCTTCGGCTCCGTCGCTCGCGGCGAACGCGCGAGCACGTACACGAGGAAGAGCAGCAGGAAAACGGTGGCGCTCAGAAGACAGCCCACCCAGAAGCGGAGCTGCGAGTTCTGGCGGCTCGATGCCTCCAGGTCGCGCGCCTCGCGGGTGAGCGGCGAGCTGCAATAGCGGCACTTGAGGGCCTCGGCGGCCAGGATGGCGCCGCAGTAGGGGCACCGCTTCGTGGGCTTGCGCGACCGTGGCCGCGTCGTCAGGGCGGCGGGTGCCGTCTCCTTCGGGCCATCGGCCGGCAGCGCCGCGCCGCACTTCGAGCACGTGAGCCCCTGTGGGGTCGGGATCGCGAGCTCGTTCGCACCACACTGCGGGCACGTGTGGCGCCCCGCCGACTCCATCCTCGCGTAGCACTCCGAGCAGAACAGGCGACCGCCCGAGTGCTTGAAGCTGCCGCGCTCGATCTCCTCGAGCGACAGCCCCTTGTGGCAGGAGGCACAAATCGGGTTATCCACGAGAGGATTCCTATGTACAGAGTCCAACGGCGGATTGGCGGCATTATAGATCGCCACGCCCCACAAGTCAATGACCCACCGAAAGATGCACTCGCAGGGTTGCGTTCCAGCGCGTCGTTCCCATAGAATATCCGCCAGCCCGGCCCCTACGGCCCTCTGCATACGCTGCCCTCGAGGAACCCACCATGGCCCGTCGGATCCCCTGCTTGGCCTTGGCAGCCCTCCTTGCCACGGGTGCCGCCGCCGCCACACACACCACGCCCCTGATCGACCTGGCCACCACCACCCAGAGGGCCACCGACCAGAACTTCAACCTCGAACTCGTCCTCACACGCCTCCTGCCCAAGGACAAGGGCGACCCCGCCGGCCTTTCGGTGTCCGCCGTCATCGCCGACGGGGCCTGGCAGCCCGGCTCCGGCACCGCGCGCACCCATAACACCGCGAGCCACGCCGCCGACAACAAGACCGCCCGCCCCCACTCCTGGGCGGCCGCCGCCCTTGGCCTCATGCGCAACCTCCGCGGCCGCCTCATCGAGACCCAAAGCTCCGACCCCCGACTCTGGTGCGTCGCATCCGTCGACGGCACCGACCCCGACGCCATGCCCGCCACCGAGGGCCAGACGCTCGTCGTCGTCGTCTTCAACGACCATCGCTCCCCCCGCAGGTTCAGCCTCACCGTCCACGCCCCCACGGGCACCACCTTCCGCAGCGCTACCACCGAGCAGACCCACGTGGACAAGCAGACCTTCGAGATCGGCACCCGCGCGGGGAAGGCCGAGATGAGATCGAGGACGGCCCCGGCATTCAGCCTCACCCTCGGCGGGCGCGCGGCCTGGAAGGTCGCTCTTCCCCTCGACAAGGCGATCACGGAGCAGTCTGAGGTGCTCAAGGGCGCGCGCCGCGCGTGGCTGCGTTGCGTAGTCGAGAGAGTAGCGCCTAGCGAGGGCACCGTCCGCGTCGCCGGCAAGGCCATCCCCCTGCCCAAGGCCTACACGGCCGACAACGTGACGCGGATCGTCGAGGTGCCCCTGGACCCTGCCGCGCTCGGGCCCGCCAGCCAACTCCGCTTCGTCCTCAACCCCGGCAAACACGCCGGCTACCGCGTGGACATGGCGAGTATCGTGCTCGAGGCACGCGACGAATAGGATTCGGACCGAACTTCACGTGTGGAGGAGACGCAGGGTGGCAGACGAGAAGCAGGCACCGAAGCCGACCAAGACGTGGGGGAGCCGGCTCGGCACCACCGGGGGGATCTGTGGGCTCATCGTGATGTTCATGATCCCCACGGGCGGGAGCTTGGCGAAGGCGGCGCTCATCGGGGCGGCCTGCGGAGGCGGCGGCGCGATCATCGGCGGCCTCATCGGGGGCCTCATCGATGCCCAGGCCAGGAAGGGCTGAGGCGCGGCAGGCTACCGCACCCTGAGCCAGAGCCTGCCCGTGGCGCCCAGGAGCTTGCCGCCGACCTCGAGCACGGCGAGGTCGCCCCGCCGGGTCGTCGGAACATCCCTGAACGCCTTACCGTCGCTGGAGATCTCGATGCCCTTGCCGCGCAGGGCCAGCTTGCACGGCACGTCGGCCTCGAGTTCGTAGACGCCGTCCCCCATGCGGCGCAGCGACATGAAGGTGCTCATGCGAACCGCGTCGCCTACTCCGAACTCCCACAGGTGCAGGGTCATCTCGGGGGCGAAGTCCTTCTCGCGCACGGGCGCGCCGCGAAGGCGGAAGGGATAGCTCTGCGTCGGGCGGTCGCCAGGCAGCACGTCCGCGCGCCAGAACTTCGTGAGCCTGTGGTTCGAGGCGACGAAGCCGCTGTCGAGGCCCGTGAGGTCGCCCGCCGAGCCGGGCACGCTCATGCGGCATACCACGATGCCCTTCGCCGCGTCCACGGACTTCACTCGCGACAGGTAGTAGTCCGCTCCGCGCAGGAGGGTGATGGCCGCCTTGCCCGCGGCGGGCTCGATCGCGGTCGCGGTGTAGCCCGTCACATAGCCGTCCTTGCCACCGCCGTCCACGGCGCCGATCTCGACGATGCGCTCGCGCCGCGTGGCGGGCCACGCGCCGTCCACGTGGATCTTCTTTGCGAAGTAGTCGGCCCGAACCACAGTGCCGCGCCACTCGCGCCGCGACGTCTCGATGCGGAAGCCGGGTCCGGCGAGCCGCGTGCCGCCCACCAGGGTGGCCTGGCGGAGGCCCGCGGCGTCGGTCGAGAGGCAGGCGAACTCGCCCGCCACCTCCACGGCGCCTGCCTTGCGTGTCTCCTCGGGCCGCCCGTCGGCGAAGCACAAGTCCGTGTGGCCGTTGGTCGTCTTCACCTCGATGGCCACTGCGCGCAGGGCATCCGTCTCGTTGCCGGGGATTGCCACGAGGCGGGTCTGGGCGATGAAGGGCTTGCCCGCGTAGGGCTCGAGCACCGCGGCGAAGGCGGATTCGAGCTTCTCGCCCCCGCGTTGCACGTAGAGGTTCGGGATGAAGTACTCCCACTGGGTGCAATGGAGGTCGCCCTTCATCACGAGCGCCCCCTCGGCGCCGAACAGGTGCAGCCGCAGGAACTTGTCGGGCGCCTCGGCGTCGAAGGCCCTGCCGAGGTAGTCCTTCTCGCACCCCCCGCGGATCTTGCCGGGCGTCACGCGGGTTTTCTGAAGCTGGAAGAGCGCCTCGAGGCGGGCAGGGGCGAGTCCGTGCACCTTCTGGTTCGCGAGGGAGCCGAGCCACGCCACGGCCTCCGCCGCGCGGGGCGCGCCCTCGGCCAGTGCGGCGGCGTTCGTCGTGGGCTGGGGGCCGGTGGGGTCGTTGACGTTCGCGTGGAAGCAATAGGTGTGGCGGCGGCCGCCGGCCACGCGGAAGCAGTCGAACACGTAGGAGTTGGGCGTCACAACGTCCTTCGGCAGGCCGGCCGGTTGCGGGCCGCACTGCTCGGGCGTCAGGGGCTTCGAGCCCGAGCCCTCGCTGACATCCACGAGCGCAAGCTGCCTGCGGAAGAGCGTGGTGCCGTGGAGGGGGCTTGCCTGGGCGCGCAGGTAGCGGGCGCCCTCGGCGTCGCACAGCGTCTGCACCCACGAGTGGCTCAGCCAGTTCTGGCCGTCGACCTCCACGACGTTGTGGACGCGGCTGTGGCGGTCGCCCGGTTCGCTGTAGCCGCCGCGCTGGCCCGCGTCGATGGTTATCGGCAGGCCGTGGGCGTGGAACTGGAGGTCCAGCGTGTCGCTATGGCCGTGGCCGGCTCCCGTGCCCACGCGGAGCAGGGCGGATCGGCGGAAGCGGAAGTCGTCGTGCTCCGTTCCCGCCTCCAGAAAGGCGGCCCAGCCGGGCACCACGCGGCTGCGGTTGTCGAGCCACGGGGCGCGGGCCACCTTCGCCGCCGCTTGCTCGATCTGCTCCCACTCGGCGTCCGCCTCCAGCTTGCGGCCGCGGTAGTGCTTCAGGATGCAGGCGAAGGCGGGGTGGCGCGTCCAGAGCCAGCCCTGCTCGGTGTCGAACCCGATGGTGCTGGGGAAGCCGTGGGCGTAGGCCTTGTCGGGTCCGGTCACGCTGCCGATGCGTGGGAACCAGAGCCCCGCGGTCCACATGCGGATGGGAAACCGCGTGGAGACGATGGCCTTCGGGTAGCGCCTGGTGTCGCGCAGGTCGAAGCGCGGGTCGCCGCCGGCCTCGATATACTTCGCGAGCGTCTCGGCGATACGGCCCGCCGAGAAGTCGCCCAGCGTGTAGGACCGCGACCCGATGGGGCTCCGCCCGTCGCGGTCGGTGTTGCTCACCAGCAGTTCCTGGATGCCTGCGATGGGCTTCGGATAGTAGAAGGCCCGGGCGAAGAGCCACTCCATCCACGGACGCGTAAGTGCCCTGTCGCCCAGCACGGTGGCGATCTCGGCGATGTACGACGGCTGCCGCCCGTCGCCGTAGTAGTTGTAGCGCAGCACACGCTTGGCCATCGTTTGGACCAGGAACACGTCGAGCAGCTTCACCACGTCGTCGGGCGACCGCACCCACGGCACGAACCGCCCCAGCGATTCGGCCAGCTCGGCGTTGCCGCGGATGAACTCGAAGAGGCGGTCGTAGTAGACGAGCGGCAGGAGGAAGCGGATGAAGTTGCCGTAGGTCAGGTTGCTGGTCACCCGCCGGCGGCAGAGCGCGCGGTTGCGGAAGAAGGCCTCGGTGGTGGGTGTCACGAGGGCGCGGTTGGGGTCCATCGTGGGGAACTGGCAAGCGAATCGGCAGAGGGCCACGGCCGCGTCGCGGGCGCACTCGCGGTCGCGGTGGACGCCCCAGACCACGGAGCCTGCGTTCATAATGTCGAGGAGCCAGTCGGGCCGCTCCTGCACGGCTCGGGCGATGGGCCACAGGGCGTGGCCCGCCTTCGTGTCGTCGGGGTCGGGGAAGAAGAGGCCCGAGCCGTCGTCCTTGTAGGGATAGGGGTCGGGCAGCGGGTTCCCGAGCGCCAGGTCGTGGATGCTGTAGATGCGATTGAGCTTCGTGTTGACCAGGAGCTTCTCGATGCCGTCCACGGCGGGGAAGGGGTAGCTGCCCTTGCGCGGGCAGGCGATCTCCCACTTCCCGTGCGCCTTCTCGATCTGCTCGGCACTCGCCCCAGGGGCTCCGAAGGCGATCTTCGCGGCACGCGGCAGCTCCCCGTAGACCGTGGCTCCCTGGCAGTTCGGGTGCGGCAGCGCGTTCCAGATGAGCGCGTCGCGGGCGAGCCGCTCCTCGCGGCCCAGCGGCGGGATATCCCTCGGCTTGCGGGTCTGCTTGTCCTGCCGTGCACGTTGCCATCCCACCAGAGCCCAGTGCTTGAGGTCGCGGAGCGACTCCTCGCTGTGGAGGGTCATGCGCGTCTTGACCGCGCGCCGCTCCGTGCCGGCCAGCACGTCGTCGAGCGAGACGTTGTGGACAAGGAGGTCGACGGCGCTCCCCTCATCGAGCCACACCTCGGCCTCGTAGTGCCGCCGCTCGGGCGCGTGGAAGTACAGCTCAGCCACGCTGTAGAACTCATCCACGTAGCCGATGCGGATGCGATGGCGGGAGACCTCGCCCTTGAGCCCGTCGTTCACACGCATCCCCACGAACGCGGGCAGAAGGAACGCATGCAGGTGCTTCGTGGGCACCGCCCCGACGACCCGCACCGCGTAGAGCCCCTCGGCGAGCGTGCCGAGGTCGAGCTTGAGCACCGGCGAGCCGACCTTGCATCGGACCACCGGCACGGGCTCGAGGAGCTTCCCTGTGTTCACGATCTCGTCGTGGCGCGGCACCCAGTAGACGGGCGACGCGTAGCGCTCGACCTGCACCCCTGGCAGATCCTTCGCCAGGAAGTTCTTCACCTGGCTCTGCGCATCGAAGAAGCCGCGCACGGGGCAGTACTTGAACCAGTAGGTGCGCCAGTGCTCCACGGAGCCAGGGTAGAGCTCGAGCTCGGGCGCCATGCCCTGGGGGGTGAAGGGCCGGTTGCCCTCGCCGTCCACCTGCGCGGCGGCCCGTTCGGGGAGGCATCCTGGATAGCCGGCGGGCTCGCCGTGCTGCGTGCGCCACAGCGGCAGCTTGAGGCCCGCCAGCGGCCCGCCGATCTCGTACTCCCCTGCCGCGGCGCACAGCCACACCCCCGCCGCGACGACCGACCACAGCACCTCCCTGCCGCCCGTGCCACCCATGGAATGCCTCCTTTCATGCATGCGCCCGCGATTATCATCCGCCGGCGGACGCGGGTCAAGGAGCACAGGGATGATGATGGCGTGGACCACTCGGATGTTCGAGACTTACGGCGATGGCCACGGGAGGGCTGGTTGACACTCGGGGCGCCCTTCGGTAGGCTGTGGCTCGGGGCGTGTGAATGGTGCGGCGCCCTGCGTTATCCCGTGCCTGGACACACGGGCGGTCCGCCGCGGGGCCGCCTCTGACGAGAGGACTAGCCGATGACCGATGCGACGAGAGCTGCCGTTCCTGTGAGCCTGCGGTGCGAGTACCAGGCCGACCCGCTGGGCGTGGATGTGGAGCGTCCAAGGCTCTCCTGGCACGTCTGCGACCCGCGCCGGGGCGCGCGGCAGACGGCGTGGCAGGTGGTCGCGGCGAGCACCGCCGAGCGTCTCGACGCGGATGAGGGCGATCTGTGGGATTCGGGGAAGGTGGCCGGCGATGCATCCATTCACGTGCCCTACGCGGGGAAGGCCCTGGCGTCGCGGGCGCGGTGCTTCTGGAAGGTGCGGACGTGGGATGCGGACGACGAGCCCTCGCCGTGGTCTGCTGCGTCCTCGTGGGAGGTCGGTCTGCTGGACCGCGAGGACTGGACGGGCCGGTGGATCGGGTCGTCCATCGTGGGAGGCGCCTACAGCACGTGCCCGTGCCCCTACGTGCGGAAGGCGTTCGCCCTGGATCGCCCGGTGGCCGCGGCGCGGCTCTACGTGACGGCGCTGGGCCTCTACGAGTGCCTCATCAACGGCCAGCGCGTGGGCACGGACGTGTTCACGCCGGGCTGGACGGACTACCGCAAGCGGGTGCAGTATCGGGTGTACGACGTGGCGAACCTGCTGGCGGAGGGGGCGAACGCGATCGGTGCGATCCTGGGCGACGGGTGGTATTGCGGCCACGTGGGCGGGATGAGCCGCCAGCGCTACGGCGACCGCCCGAGGCTGCTGGCCCAGCTCGAGGTGCTGTTCGCCGACGGCGACCGCGTGACGGTGGCGACGGACGAGACGTGGCGGACGGCGACGGGCCCGCTGCTGGAGTCGGATCTGATCATGGGCGAGAGCCTCGACGCGCGCCTGAAGATGCCTGGTTGGGCGAGCGCGGGGTTCGACGATTCGCGGTGGTCGGAGGTCGTGATGTTCGAGGATCGGGGGATTCCCGTCGTGGCCACTCCCTGCCCGCCGGTGCGGGCGATCCAGGAGCTGCACCCCGTGGGGCCGCCTGCCCGGCCGCGCGGCAACCGCGGCCCGTGGGTGTTCGACCTGGGGCAGAATATGGTCGGCCGCGTGCGGCTGAAGGTGCGTGGTGAGGCGGGGACGACGGTGACCCTCCGCCACGCCGAGATGCTCAACCCGGACGGCACGCTCTACACGGAGAATCTGCGGTCGGCGCGTGCGACGGATCGCTACACCCTCCGGGGCGACGGCATCGAGGTCTACGAGCCAAGGTTCACGTTCCACGGCTTCCGCTACGTGGAGGTGAGCGGCCTGGGCGGCGAGCTTGGGGCGGACGCGGTGACGGGCGTTGTGCTCCATTCCGATATGCCGCCGACGGGGGACTTCGAGTGCTCGGACGCGCAGGTGAACCAGCTCCAGAGCAACATCACGTGGGGGCAGAAGGGGAACTTCCTGGAGGTGCCCACGGACTGCCCCCAGCGGGACGAGCGGCTGGGCTGGACGGGCGACGCGCAGGTGTTCGTGCACACGGCGACGGTGAACTTCGACGTGGCGGCGTTCTTCACCAAGTGGCGCCAGGACCTCGAGGACGCTCAGAGCGAGGCGGGGGCCTACCCGCCCGTGGTGCCGAACACGGGTCTGGGCGGGGACGGCGGCCCAGCCTGGGCCGACGCCGGGATCATCTGCCCGTGGACGATCTACCTGTGCTACGGCGACCGCCGGATCCTCGAGGAGCACTACGACTCGATGGCGCGCTTCATCGCCTACCTGGAAGCGACGAGCCGCGACGGCATCCGCACGTATGAGGGCTACGAGGGCTTCCACGGGTTCGGCGACTGGCTGGCGATCGACGCCCCTACGCCCGGCGAGGCGCCCACGCCGCGCAGCCTCATCGGCACGGCCTACTTCGCATACTCGACCGCCCTGCTGGCCCGCATCGCGCGGGTGCTGGGGCGGGAGGACGACGCGGCGCGCTACGAGAGCCTGCGGGAGACGGTCCGCGAGGCGTTCAACCGCGAGTTCGTGACGCCCGCGGCACGCATCGTGGGCAATTCCCAGACCGGGTACCTGCTCGCTCTGGGCTTCGACCTGTTGCCGGAGGAGAAGCGTGAGGCGGCCCTCGGCCACCTGGTGCGGGACATCGAGCGGCGCGGGGGACACCTCTCGACCGGCTTCGTGGGCACGCCGCTGCTCACCCCCGTGCTCACCCGCCTCGGGCGGACGGACGTGGCCTATCGCCTGCTGATGCAGGAGACCTATCCCTCGTGGCTCTACACGGTGAAGCAGGGCGCCACGACGATGTGGGAGCGGTGGAACAGTTGGACGAAGGAGCACGGCTTCGGCGACGCGGGGATGAATTCGTTCAACCACTACGCCTACGGATCGGTGGGGCAGTGGCTCTACGGCACGGTGGGCGGGATCGCCGCGGACGCCGACGGGCCGGGCTACCGGCGCATCGTCGTGCGGCCGCAGCCGGGGGGCGGGCTCACGTGGGCTCGCGCACGGCTCGTCTCGCCCTACGGCGCCATCGAGACGCGGTGGAGCGTGGAGGGCGATGCGTTCCGCCTGGAGGTCACCATTCCGCCGAACACCTCGGCGCGCGTGTTCGTGCCCGTGGCCGAGGGCGGCGCGGTGACGGAGGGCGGGGTGGCAGCGGGCGAGGCGGACGGGGTCTGCCTGGTCGGCCGAGAAGGTGAGGCGGCGGTGTTCGACGTGGGTGCCGGCAGCTATGTGTTCGCTGCCCCGCGGGTGCGGCAGGGCGAGTGAGTGGCGGGAGCAGGGCGGTAGGGATGCGACACGACAGGACGGTGCAGAGCTGGCTTCACGCCGTGATGGCCACGTGCGTATGTGCCGTTGGGGTCTGGGCACAGGGTGCGGAGGCGATCGAGGGCACGGTGCCCTACAACGGGATCGCGGACGGGCCGCAGCCGCGGCTGTGCACCATCGGAGCGAACACGATACCCGGTACGAGGAACCCCGGCGGCGGGGCCTGCACCCGCCTCGGGGGGTTGGTGTGGGAACTGGACGTGAGCGGCGGCGCCCCGCACGTGTGTGGGCGGGGCATTCCGGGCTTCCGCCACTTCGAGCACTTCGGGCAGGCGGGCCTGCGCTTCCAGGCATTCGGGAGCTTCGACCTGGGGCTCATCGCCCCGCCGGGAGCCGAGCGCCTGCGGCCGCGGCGCCAGAAGCAGAACTGGACGAACTACACGCTCGTGACCCGCTACCGCGAGGGCAGCCGGCGGGCGAGCTTCGCGGTGACCACCTCGCGGCTGAGCCCTGCGATTCTAGTCGAGTGCACGGGGAGCGCGCTCACCCTGTTCGGCGGGCCGCAGCACAACTGGGTGGTGGAGAAGGGCAAGCGCCGCTTCGCGGCGGAGCAGCGGGTGCCGAAGTTCCTGGCCGCACCCTCGGGCGACGGCGTGCGCGTGGTGCCCGCCGAGCAGGCCAGCCGCCTGGGCGAGGGGGTGGGCCAGTGGATGCTGCTGTGGTGGGGGCCGCGCGTCTTCACGTCCGATACGCCCGACTACCTGCTGGCGACGCACGGCTCACGGGAGCACGCGTGGAGCCGAGAGCTGTGGCGCGACGTGCCCGTGCTCGCCGTTTTCGAGCGGGTGCCGGGCAGCATTCGGCCAGGCCGCAACGGCGGCCTGCTGGCCCGCTCGGCGGCGGGGGCGATCGGGAAGCTCGTGCTGATGCCGCTGGCGGGGGACGGCTTCCCCGACACAGCGGGTTGGGAGCGCGGCCTGCCCGACGCCGTGGCGGAGGCCGCGGCATTCTGGGCGAAGCGGCTGCGGCTCTTCCCCACGAGCGTGGAGGAAAGCTACGTCTACGAGCCGGCGACGGATACGGTGACGGTGCGCCAGCGGCTTGCGTTCGAGCCTGTGGGGGAGGGGGGCATCGCGTTTGCTCCGGTGCCGCCGGTGCTCGCGCTGGCCGCCCGCTACGGCTTTCCCGTGGCGCTGCCGCAGGGGCTCACCGATCCCGCGTATCTCACGGCCATCGGGCCGCTTGTGGGCGTGGAGGCGAGGTCCTTCTCCTACGCCATCTCGGGCATGGGCAAGTACATCGACGAGCACCTCGTGGTGGGCAAGGCGGCCGCTGCGTGCGCGGATCTGGAGAAGCGGCTGGCCGAGGAGGTGGGCGGCGTCGTCTCGGCGGGAGCCCCGCTCATCCCGCTCGTGGACGTGGCGAGCACGGGCGACCACGGGGCGACGCCCCCATGGTCCAACCCGGGCGACACCTTCCTGTTCCTCGCCCAGGCCGCACAGCTTTTGCCCGACGCCGAGCGGAAGCGGGTCGTGGGCTACCTGGCCCGCATCGGCAAGGCGCTCCCGCCCGACCGACCTGGCTGGACGCCCTACGCCACCGGCGTGCGGCGGACCACGGGCAAGGCGCCGTCGGCGGCCGAGGCGGCCGCCCTCGAGAAGGCATTCGACGAGCATTTGCGGCCCGACCGCAACAGGCTTTTCTTCCCCGCCCGCGAGATGGTGCCGCCCGAGAACCTCTACGCCCTGGAGGCCTGCCTGGCGATCGGCGGCACGTGGGACCTCAAGGGCCGCTGGAAGCGCCTGTTCGAGATCCTGGAGCCCTACACGCGCCGCTCGGACTGGGCCAGCCTCGGCTGGTTCCGCTGGAACGAGAACTACCGCCTGGCCGACGGGGGGGGCGTGGCGCTCAACTGCATGGACTTCGGCACCGGCGGGGTGGGGGACGCGAATCGGTGGCTGGCGGGCCTCATCGGCTTCGTGCGGCTGGCCCGCCGCCAGGGCGCAGCCACGCACGAGGCCCTGGGCCGCTACCTGTTTGCCCGCGCCGCCGCGCTCCGCTTCGCCATGGGCAAGCTGCCCCGCTGGCTCCACGAGGCGGGCCGCGTGGGCGCACCGAAGGACCCGAAGTGGTACGCGAAGGCCATCGACCTCGCGCGGCAGCCGGCCGACCTGGATGGCTACCCCTTCGCACTTGACTGGCGCGGGCCGCAAGACGACATCCGCCAGGTGGTGGTGCTGGACGAGTTCGGCCCGTCGTTGCGCGTGGCGCTTCGGGTGGGCTCGGCCGGCCGCCTTGCACCGTTCCGGTTCCTGGTGCCCGAGACAGCGCGGTTCCTCCGCGGCCACCTGCGCGAGGAGAGCGCCACCTTTGTCCATCACACCGAGAGCTTCATGCCCGACTGGGAGGTGGCCTGGGGCGACGCGGTGCTCGGCAGCGAAGCCAGCGCGGTGATGCACGGGAATGCCTGCGACCTGTTCCTGGCCAAGGCCTACGTGCTCGGCGAGACGCCGCAGGCCCTGCGCCGGTGGCTCGACATCCCGTGGTGCCCCGTGGGCGACTACTACTACATGGCGAAACTGGCGGCGACTATCGGGGCCGCTCGTGGGGTCGCGTGGGGGCGCGGAACGGCGCGAGAGGCGCCTTGACGGGACGTTGCTCCCCTGGTATCATCGCACCCTCTCATCGGCCGGGAGATGTTCGGCGGTCGATCACCATCACGCAACGTGGAAGAATCGGGAGGTAGCGGTGGCTACGCTATCCTGGGACTCTCCCGACGGCCGGCGGGAGTTTCAGCTCGGGGCGGTTGCGCGGCTCGGACGTGCCCCCAGCAACGACGTCTGTCTGTCCAGTCCCGGTGTCTCGGGCCACCACGCCCGGATCCTGCGCCGGGGCGCGACGTGGGCCATCGAGGACATCGGGAGCAAGAACGGCACCTACATCAACGACGTGCAGAAGGCGCACCACGAACTCCAGGACGGCGACGTGATCGGCATCGGCGACGTCGATCTGGTGTTCCACGGGGACGCGCTCAAGCGGATGGGCGGCCGGGATGACCAGCCCGAGACGAAGACCCTCATGTGGCGGGCGGACGCGGACGATGTGCCGGTGCCGGAGGCTGCCCCGCAGTCGGAGGCCGACCCGTCGCCCGAGGCGCCGACGCGCCACGCCACCTCGCTCGACTCCCTCTTCCAGGGCAACGTGGACTACAGCCGCGTTTCGTCCGTAGACTCCAGCGTGCTGATGACGGGGATGATTCCGCGTGCGGGGCAGGACCCTGCGGAGCTGGGACGGCGGCTGCGTGCGAGCTACGAGATCGCTCAGGCCACGGCGGAGACGCTCGACCCATCGGAGATTCTCGATCGGGTGCTGGGCGCACTGTTCGAGATCTTCGAGGCGGCCGACCGCGGGTTCATCCTGCTGGTGGATCCGGAGACGGGCGAGATGAGCACGGCGGCCAGCCGCCAGCGCACCGCGGCGGTGGGCGAGGACGCGGGGGTCTCGATGACCGCACTCGAGGAGGCGATGCGCACGCGCCAGGCCCTCCTGTGCCGCGATGCCGCGGCGGACGAGCGTTTCTCACAGGCACAGAGCATCCTGGGACTCGGCATCCGCTCGATGATGATCGCCCCGCTCGTGTCCCGCGAGCAGGTGCTCGGAGCCGTGCACGTCGACTCGATTCGCGGCATCCGCGAGTTCCGCCAGGCCGACCTCGAGCTCCTCTCGGTGGCCGCGTGTCAGGTGGCCAACTGCCTGGCGAACGCCCGACTCCACGAACAGGTGGTGGCCTCCGAGCGGCTCGCCGCCATCGGCCAGACCCTCGCCGGGCTCACCCACTGCATCAAGAACATCCTCCAGGGCATCCGCGGCGGGGCCTTCATCCTCGACAAGGGCCTCGATAAAGGCAATCTCGACCGCGTGCGATCGGGCTGGGAAATGGTGCGCCGCAACAACGCGTTCATGGAGGAACTCGTCTACGATCTGCTGACGTACTCGAAGGAGCGAAAGCCCGAGCTTGCACCCACGGATGTGAATGCACAGTGCGGGGAGATCTGTGAGCTGGCACGCGAGCGCGCCAAGCGCAACGACGTGGCCCTGGTCTTCGAGCCCGACCCCGCGCTCACCACGGCCGAGATCGACTCGAAAGGCGTCCGCCGCTGCCTGCTCAACCTTGTGATGAACGCGATCGACGCGTGCGGGGAGGACGGGCGGGTGACGGTGAGCACCGCCGCCGCAGGCGACGATGACCTGTTCCGCATCGCCATCCGCGACAACGGCTGCGGCATGTCCAAGGAGACCCTGGCCAAGCTCTTCACCGCCTTCTTCAGCACGAAGGGCTCGAAGGGCACCGGCCTGGGGCTGCCCGTCACCCAGAAGATCATCGAGGAACACGGCGGCCGGATCGACGTGGAATCCACGGAAGGCGAGGGCACCACGTTCACCCTCTGCCTTCCCCCACACCGCACCCACACCGAAGGGGAGTGAGGCAGGCATGCCCAGCGAAGCAAAGACCGTGCTGATCGTGGACGATGAGCCGGACATGCGGGAGTTTGTGCAGGTGGCGCTCGAGGACGACGGCTACCGCTTCGTCACGGCCACGGACGGCGCCGCGGCCCTGGCCCTGGTGGCCGAGGAGCAGCCCGCCCTGATCGTGATGGACGTGCAGATGCCGAAGAAGGACGGATTGACGACGCTCTACGACCTGCGCCAGGACGCCGCTGCCAAGTCGATCCCCGTCATCCTGCTCACCGGGGTGAGCGAGAAGACGGGCGTGCGCTTCACCGCCGAGTCGGTGGAGGAGTACATGGGCGAGCGGCCCGACGCCTACTTCGATAAGCCGGTGGATCCCGAGGTGCTGCGGCGCGCCGTGGGCGAGCTGATCGGCCGGGCGGCAGACAGTGCCGCATCGTGAGGCGCGCGGGGCTCAGTAGTGCACCTTGCCCACCTTCAGCCACAGCGTGCGCTCGAGGTTGATGGTGAAGACGGCCGAGGCGATCGAGAGCAGTTTGGACTCCGCGCTGTCCGCCCTGCTGGTGAGCACCACGGGCACCTTGGCTCCCACGAGCAGGCCGGCGAGGCGGCATCCGCCCAGGTAGACGAGCGCCTTGGAGAGCATGTTCCCCGCCTCGATGTTGGGCACGAGGAGCACATCGGCAGCGCCGGCCACCGGGCCGGCGATCTTCTTGTGCTTGGCCGCGATGGCGCTGATGGCATTGTCGAGTGCCAGCGGGCCGTCGACCTCGCAGTCGACCGAGAGCTGGCGGCGGCGCGCCATCTGGGCGAGGGCGGCGGCCTCCAGAGTGGCCGGCATCATGGGGTTGACCAGTTCCACGGCGGCCATCACGGCCACCTTCGGGCGCATCACGCCGAAGGCGTTGGCCAGGTGCACGGTGTTGAGCAGAATGGCGGCCTTCTGCTCGAGCGACGGCGCGATGTTCATCGCGCCGTCGGCGATGAAGATGAGGCGCTCGAGCTCGCGGCTCTCGGCGATGAACACGTGGCTCATGATCGAGCCGGAGCGAAGGCCTTTCTCGCGGTGGAGGACGGCGCGCAGGAAGTCGTCGGTGTGGATGTAGCCCTTCATGACCATATCGGCGTCGCCCCCCGATGCGAGGGCGACGGCTCCGAGGGCCGCCTTCACGGGGTTGGGCTCGTGCACGAGGTCGTCCTCGCGGGGCTGGTAGCCGACGCGCTCGGCGGCGGCGTGGATCTCGTCGCGGTCGCCGAAGAGCACGGCCCGGACGAGCCCGCGGCCCTCGGCGTCGCGCACGGCCTCGAGCACGGTGTGGTCCTGGGCCACCGCCACGGCCAGGCGGCGGGTCGGGTGGTCGGCCACCAGCTTGAGAAGCGAGTCGAAGCTCTTCACGGCGCGGTCCTCCGGTGCGGGATGGAACGGGCCGGCCCTGCATGGTTGGCAGGGAGGATACCCGCTCGTGCGAGGCGGGTCAACCCCGTTGCGCAGCGTTGCCACTTGACGCAACCGGGCCGAGCCGCTATAAGATAATCCGCAGGCCGGAAGCATGAGGACGAGGGGATGCAGAACGAGGGCAGCCCACCCATCGAGCGGATGGGCGAATATGAATTCGTGGACAGGCTGGCCGTGGGGGGCATGGGCGAGCTCTGGCGGGTGCGCCACGCCAAGCTCGGCGCCATCTACGTGGCCAAGGTACTCCGCCCGGAGTTGCGCGACGACGCCGAGTTCGTCCGCCGCTTCCTCCACGAAGCCCAACTCGTCGCCAACCTCCGACACCCCAACGTCGTCCAGGTCTTCGACTTCAGCGAAGAGCACATGCTCTACCTGATGGAGTACGTCGAGGGCATGGACCTCGACCGCCTGATGCGCAAGCGCCAGGTGTTCACCCTCGCCGAGAAGCGCATCATCATCGAGGTCATCGCCGATACCATCGGCTACGCACACCGCAGCGTCGACCTGATCCATCGCGACATCAAGCCGAGCAACGTGCTCATTGCGATCAGCGACGCGGACGATCCCATCCGCCGCTCGAACATCAAGCTCACCGACTTCGGGATCGCGAAGATCCTCTCCGTGGATCAGCGGCTCACCATGTCCTCCGGCATGGTCATGGGCACCGTCCACTATATGGCGCCTGAGCAGTTCGAGGGCGACGCGGGGAAGGCCAGCGACGTGTATTCCATCGGGATCCTGTGCTACCAGCTTCTCACGGGCAAGCTGCCGTTCGACGGACCGACGGCGTTCGTCGTGCGCGACCGACACCTCAACGATGTGCCGCCCGCTCCCCACGAACTCAACCCCGAGGTGCCGCTCGAGGATTCCGCGATCGTCATGCGGTGCCTGGCGAAGCGGCCCGAGGATCGGTTCGCGGACAGCGCGGCCCTGTTCGAGGAGCTGACCACCACCAAGCCGACGACGCGGACCATCCCGATGATGCGCACGCGGCCTGGCGATGACGTGCCGCTGGACGTGACCGTTCCCATGAGCCGCGACACGGCTGCGGCCTCGGAGATCGGGTCGACGGAGCGGACGATCTCCGCGCCCGCCGAAAGCCACACCGCGAGCACCATCCCGCTTGCGGAGGGCCAGGCTCCCGTTCCTGCCGAGCCCACGGCGATGACCCTGGCCGTGGAACGGAAGAAGAAGCCGTCGGTCCGACGACGCATCCTGCGAGCCGTCGGCCTCACGTTCCTGCTGCTCATCATCGCGGCCATCGCCACGCCCTTCTTCCTGCGGCCCAAGTACGACGTGCGGTGGAGCACCCTGCGGTCCGACCCGCAGGACACCCCGAACGGCATCCACGTGTCCATCTGTCCCACGATTGGCCGGCGGCTCACCTGGTGGTCGGTCGGCACCATCGGCGATACGGCTCCGCCGAACTGGAGCAACTGGACGACGTGGTTCGACGGCATCGACGTGAAGTTCTCCGATGGCCTGTACCGCGAGTTCGTCCTGCGGTGCACGAAGAGCAAGGATCGCAGCTACGTGGACTTCGGGGGTGCCACGTTCGAGCAACTCGCCCGCGAGCAGAAGGCCGAGATCGTGGAGAACCCTGCGGGCATCGGGGACTACATCAACGCGGTTCTCATCCCGAGCAACATCGGTGCGGCCCACTCGCTGGCCGACGTGCAGGCGGGGATCGAGCGGGTTGCCGGGCTCCTGGATCGTGCCAAGG
>Ga0272442_10004614_pt1 | contig 18766 bp, 18 predicted proteins | sample SSMForm2O_FD_200262 | JGI IMG/M metagenome (GOLD analysis project Ga0272442, IMG submission 200262) | Marine sediment archaeal communities from Little Sippewissett salt marsh, Falmouth, MA, United States - SSM-Form-2O | ecosystem: Environmental > Aquatic > Marine > Wetlands > Sediment ... | reverse complement strand
CCTTCTTCAGCGATAAAGCCGTGGTCAGGATAAGTTTCTTTAATACGGTCGATGATGATTTTCTGACATCGAGCATCGGCTTGTGTTACAAGCTCGGTGTCATTTTTTTTGGAGACCTTGATGTAGTTTAGCTCCTCCATCGCCCGCTGGCCGGCTAATCTGGCGGCGACGACGGCTGTTTCCAACATTCGACGTAAGTCTTTCTGGTCCAATGGCATATATCACCTCAAATCCCTGAACTTGACAGAGTTAATACGTTGTCTTATTTTACTGTAATAATACAAATAATCCAACATATAATTTATGAAAAAGGCGGCAGAAGGCCCTGATGTGTGATTGGAGATGGGATAGGTTGTTTTTCAAAGTAAGCAGTGTCTTTGGGTATTGTCAGGCACATTCAAGCCTTTTTATATGCAGAAGTTATGTCAAAAAGGTTTGGCTGTTGGCAGGGGAGTTTTGCTGTAACTATGAATAGTAACCAAGAGTTAAATCAACGGGAAATTTTCGGTAAGGCAAGCTTACGCCAGCGTGTTATCGCGGGTATTGTTTTTTTGTGTATAGGGGTGTTTTTCAGCGTGATGTGGCTTGCAGCGAAGGGGAAAATCGATATCGGGGCATTGCTTTTGCCGTGCGGATTTAAGCAGCGATATGGTCTGCCGTGCCCGACGTGCGGTATAACGACGTCTATACTTGCATTTGCCGAGGGCAGAATCCTGGAGTCTTTTTATATTCAGCCAGCTGGGGGTTTAGCGTGCCTTATGCTGTCGGCCGTGGCGATTTTGAACCTGATTACAGTTGTTAGCGGGAGATATTTGTGTTTTGCAAAGCGTTTTTTAGCCGAAGTTAAAGTAAGATATGTGATTATAGTGGTTTTAATTATTATTGCCTGTGGGTGGATGGTTACCTTAGCGAGGGCGCTGGCGGCTAAAGGGTGAAAGAGGTGAGGCTGGGCGCAAGAGAAGCTTAAATATGGATTTAGAATAGTTTTATGGATGATAATGACAATGAAGAAATTAGAATTCGAGAGTTTTGTTTGTTGCCTTTTTGCCTTTTTGTTTGTTGGTTCGGTGTTTTTCTGTAACGGTTGCGGGCTAGGAAGTATGATTGGGACACCGACGCGTCACGAGAAGAAAGTGCCGGCTGAATATGAACTTAGAGAGCAAAAGGACAAGAAGATATTAATCCTTGTGGAACAGCCGGCTCGACTTATGGGGACGGCTAACCTGCGTTATTATTTAACGAGGGACATACGGGAGTACCTGATAAAGAAGGTCAGGATGCCGGCTGGAGGGCTTATCAGTTATGAAAACTTAGTTGAATGGCGTAATAATCAGGGTGACTTTTCGCGGCTGACGCCGATAGAAGTGGGGAGGGGGTTGGAGGCGGATATAATCTTGCTGGTGGAGGTGGAGGATTTGCAGCTTTATGATATGGCTAAGACGAGTTTTGTAAAGGGCTTTTTGAGTTGTCGGGCTGTTATTTTAGATACTTCAACGGGCGAGAAGGTTTGGCCTAAGTCGTTTGTTGGCAAGGGTATAAAGGTTGGATTCGAATTCGACGAGCGCGGCAGGGGAGTTGGAGTTGCGCGACTGACAGCGGCCAGCGCACATTGTCTGACAAGGTATTTTTACGACTGCCCGATAGATAAGTTTAAGATAGCCGATGACAGGAGTGGGGAGGCATGGGAAAACTGGTAGCAGAAAAAGCGGTGCTAATAAGAAGATAAATAAGGCCGGAAATAGAATAAGCAGAGCTAATATTTTGTGACAATGAGAGGGTTGATTTTGAGCTGAAAATGGGGGTGGTTTTGTGTGGGGGGATTTTGGGTACCCTTATTTTTGAGCCAAAATCAAGGGTAGGGGTTTTAAAAAAGTCAAAAAAACGAAAAAAAACGTACAAAATGACAAAGAAAAGAGGAAAAAAAGAAAAAAATGAAGAAAAATTGAAAAAAAAGTTACAAAATGATACGTTTTATTGTGTGTTTTTAGTAAAAATTGCACAGCCGCTACAAAACCCTTATTCGATGTTAAAATTAGCGAAATTTTGTGGGGGAAAATTCCGGTCTGAAAATGATGTTAGATGAAATGTTAAAATAGATAGTTCGGGTAGTCTGGGAAAGAAAAAAAGACGTTTATTTTTTGAAACACCCCGACAAATTTCGATGGAAAGAATCGGGGTCGGGGTAAACTTCAAAAGGGCGCAGAGAAAGGAATAAAATTAGCCACAGATTAACACTGTTTTTTTTAGACAGGATAACAAAAATTACAGGATATAAAATTACTGCGAAAGAACAATAATAAACACAATGAAAGAGGCAGAGATAGAATTTAGTCAGCTTTGGTGTTCCGCCTTCGCTGAAGCTACGGCGGATATATCTCGGCACGGGCGGCTTTCAAAGTAAACTTTTTCGCCGGGCGTGTCTTCAAACACAGTACCTAAGGCACTTTATTTAAAGCTGACTAAATTGTGGGGTGATGATAAAAAGGGAATACTGGATAGAAAAAGTCTTTAGCAGAGGTAGGAAGGAAAGACTTTCATTTGACAGTTGGTAGTTGTGAGTTTGTTGTTCGTAGAGATTATGTGATAGTTTGGGGTTGTTTGTTGGGAGTTCGTGGGGGCGTGGGTGGCGGGAGTTTGCTCACCTGTGACGAGGATTGATGAGCGTGGCGGCAGGCGTGGGCGGCTGCGGCTGGTGGTGGGAAGGTTCGATGGTGTGGTTGGCTCGCTGGTTATTGTAGGCTGCGGCCGGTGGAGGTCGCCTCGCTGAAGGCGAGGCGTGGGGGCTTTCCTCGCCGGTGGCGAGGATTGGTGAGCGTGGTGGCGGGCGTTGGCGGCTGTGGAGGGCGTTGGCTGGTGACTCGTAGCTTTTAGTTGAATTGTTGTAGCTGTTGTTGCCGGAGGTTTCCTTGGGGACAGGCACAACGAGGAAACCTACAGTAAGTGCGCCACAGGCGGACGATAAAAAAAGCTTCCGAGCTGGAGGCGGCAACTGTGTGTGAATTGGTGCGGGTTGGTTGGCTGGAGTGAATTATTTGGCCGAATTTGGGGCTTTTATGATATAGGATATTTTGGATAGGATAAGTTTTCGCGGTATAGCAGCAGCGAGATTTTTTTAATAATGAGCCATATAGGCATGGTTGGATGGGGAGTTCGACGTCAGGGGTGGATTGTGGGCATGTGATGGTGGTTGGTTGGCCTATGTGGGTGGCCGGTGGCGAGGAATGTGGGGAGCGTTTTGGAAGGCGTGGGTGGATGGTTGTGGTCGGTGTTGCTGGGGAAGGTAGGGGTGGTTGGAGGATGACGCATCGCTGATGGCGAAGCGTGAGGAATTTTCTCGTCGGCGGCGAGGATGTATGGTTGTTGTGGGCTGCGGCGGGTGGTGGGAGTCGTGGGTGTCTGTTGGTTTGCGTGGGCTTGGCTGTGTGAGGACGCATCGGCGGTGGCGCGGAATGGTGAGTGTGTTGGCGGGCGTGGGTCGCTGTGGCTGATGGTAGCATTCGAGCGGTGCAATTGGGTTGGATTGGTTGTCAGCGTTGGTTTTTTTTGCGATTTTGGGGGTTTTGGCATATAGGATATTCTGGACAGAAAAATAATTCGCAATATAGCAGCAGCAAGACTTTTCTAAAGGTGTACTCAATAAGTGTAGCGCGATGGGTGTTGGGTAGATATCAGAGTGGGATTTTTCGACGGTGGGGAGGTAGCGAGTAGGGCAGGGTAATTGGTAGCTGGGAGAGGCTTGGCGTGGTGAGCGTGGGCGGCTGGTGGTGGCTTGTTGTAGTGGGGGTGGGTGGATGGTTGTTGTGGGCTGTGGCTGGTGGTGGAGGTGGCTGGCGTGGCTGGGGGAGGTCGCCTCGCTGAAGGCGAGGCGTGGTGGGATTCCTCTCTGGTTGGGGGACGGCCGGGTTAGTGGCCGGGTGTGAGTGGTTGGTTGTTGCCGGGTGGGCCGTAGCTGTTGTTGGCGGAGGGCGCAACGAGGAAACCTACAGTAAGTGCGCCGCAGGCGCACGTATAAAACAGAATCCGAGCAGAAGGCAACAACAGCGGGGGAATTATTGATGGTTGGTTGGCTGGAGTGAATTATTTGGCCGAATTTGGGGCTTTTATGATATAGGATATTTTGGATAGGATAAGTTTTCGCGGTATAGCAGCAGCGAGATTTTTTTAATAATGAGCCATATAGGCATAGTGGGATGGGGAATACGACGGTGGGATTGGTGAGTGCGACGGCGGGATGGGGCTTATGGCCGGGGTGGCTAGGTGGTTGGCGTGGTCCGTGGTTGCTGACGTGACCGGTGGAGGTCGGCTCGCTGGTGGCGAGGCGTAGGGAGTTTCCTCGCCGTTGGCGAGGATTTGATAGAATGTTGGTAATTGCCGGTTAGGCTGAGTTGGTTCGCTTGTTGATGATGTGAGATGTTTGGTGCGGGTGGGACGTAGCTGTTGTCGCCGGAGGCCACCATTCGGAACAACAAGTTTTATGCAGGAGCGAAGCTCCGGAATAAGTAAAAATAGTCCGAACGGAGGCGGCAACAGCGGTGTGTGGATAGTTGGCGTGTCGTAGCTGTTGTTGCCGGAGGCTGCAAATTGCAGAAAAGTAAAAAATTGAATAGTAGAAGAGGAAAAGTAGAAAATTTTATAATTTGTAGTTTGAAGTTCGTCGATTGTAGAAGCGTAAAGTGCCTCTTAGAGTTATACTGTGATATTCTGTTGGTTTATCGAGACTTGTATAAAATTATCAGTTGACTTAAAACGGTTAATAGTTAAAATGATAGTAGGAGAAATTTTTGAGGCTAATCAGATGTTCTGAAAAGTGGAGTCTTAAAATTTGTAGTAATAGGTTTAAGGCAAGTCGGATTTAAGACCGATTAATAAGATATGGATAAAAATAAAAAGAAAAAAGCTGCGAAAAAATTTGATTTTACAGAAGTATATCCTAATCAACCCCTTATCGAGGTTGTCTGCGAGGTTCGCTTCCCTGCGGATATGACAATAGAATGCCGGAAAGATTTATTCTATGCTAAAATAAAGAACAAATATAGCGAGATTTTGGTGCCCCAAGTTCAGATGGGCAAGGCAATGCCTCTTGAAGCCTACAGATTTGAAAAAAAAGACCGTTCTGCAGGAGTAATGTTGGCGATAAATAAGTTTAGTTTCTATGAAAAGAAATATGAAGGGCACGAGAAGTTTATCACGGAGTTTATTAGATTGGCTAGTTTTCTCGGTGAAAAGTATTCTATATCTAAAATAGATCGTCTTGGTTGGCGTTACATTAATCTTGTACCTTTCACCCGTGAAGACGGAACTGTCCCACTTCACCGTTTCCTTACAGTTTCACTTAGTGTCCCAAATAACATATCAAAAAAATTTGAAAATATCAGCATAGTTTTTATCTCAAAAGTAGCCGAGGGTTCCATAACAACCAAGATTGAGTCCGTTATGCGAGAAGACCGACAGCAAGAGGCTTTAGTGTTAGACTTTGATTTTGCAATGACTGAGAATTTGAACTTCTCAAAGCTGAGAGATTCTGTTAAAATAGCACACAAACACACGAGAACGCTATTCGAGACTTTAATAACTGATCAATATAGGCAATATTTAAAAGGTGAGACATTATGAATTTGCTACAAATTGACCAAAGCTACGAGTTGATAAATAAACGAATTCAAGATGTTCCGGATAACTATGAAAGGTCAGCTACCAAAGAAATAACCGCCGCAGAAATCGATGTTCGGCCATCTCTAAATTACCTTGCAAACAAGATGCCCGCATGGACATTCCATTGCCAGGATAAGGTTCTATATTCAACTTTGCCGGTCGATGTAAATATTAGAAGAGAAGAAATGTTCTATTTTGCCGAGAGTGAGAAGCTGAAAATATTTGTTATCGGGGAAACATACGACGAAGCCATGAGAGCTTTTGCGGAGCAGCTACTTTATTTCTATGAGCATTATAAAAGATTAACTCCCGATAAAGTTACCGGCGAGGCAGAAAGATTAAAACGAATATACAGTACACATTTCAAAGAGGAGGATTATGTATGACGATAAATAGGTCGAAGGCGATAAAGAGCCTTCAGCAAAAAGGATTTCGCAAAAAGAGTTCCACTCATCACATTTATTTTCATCATGAGTTTGAAGGAAAAGAAACCGGTGCGTATACCTATGTTTCGCACTCTAAACAAAAAAAAGACATCTCCGGAATCTTGCTTCGGTCTATGAGAAAGCAGTTGTACCTTGATTCGATTAGACAGGCAGTTGATTTGCTTAAATGCCCGATGGATGGAGATACTTACAATTCTATAATTCGGGGGAAAGCGGGTTTCTGACTATTCGGCCCAAGCCTTGCTTTTTCTATTTACCGCCAACCTATTTTACACTCCATCAAAGCTGATATTTTTTATCAACATCACCGTGCCGAGACCGAGCAGTAAAAGCAAAGAGCAAAGGGTTATTCTAAGTCCAAGACAACACGGAATCCGATGTGGCAGTTCTTGTTGTGGGGGATGCAGCCGCGGTCTGCCACTCGGCAGAAGTAGCTCCAGCAGCCGCCGCGGTGAACACGGCGAGTACCGCTTGTCGGTCCGGTCGGATTATTCGGCGGGCTGGAACTGTAATACGTGCTCGAATACCAGTCATTGCACCAATCCCAGACATTACCCGCCATATCATATAAACCATAGCCATTGGCAGTGAAACTGCCTACGGGAGAAGTATAAGGCATTACATCGTTGTAGTCCGGATGATAACCCCGTGTAGGACTTATATCATAGCTATATGAGCTTGAACTGTAATAATTGGCCTGACTGTGAGTTATTGTATCTCCCCACGGAAAACGCTTGCCTGACAACCCACCTCTGGCGGCGTATTCCCATTCGGCCTCTGTAGCAAGTCGATAGCCATGTTTAGAAAAGTCACAAGGCGAGTTGGGGTCCCATGGGTCATAGAGTTGCTGGTATCCTTCCTGCTGGCTTCGCCAGTTACAGTAGGCAACAGAACCGTACCAACTTACCTGCACCATTGGGTCATTTGCCATACTCCTGCTGCCTTTGGTGCGCACGCTAAAAACACTGCCATTCCAGTTAATCTGGCTAACTGTTAAAGATTGGTATGTATCGCAATAAGGGTAATTTGTTCCGGAACCTGATTTATATACAACATTGGATGTAACGGTGATTAAGCCCTGCCCCAAAGCAGAATTGAGGAAATCACAGTACTTTTGATTGGTTATATGGTATTTGCTCATACAGAACGCATCCAGCAATACATCATGAAGGGGCAGTTCATTATCATGATCTTCTGAAAAATGGTCTCCCATTTCAAACCTGCCGTCAGGTATATATACCATATCATCCGGTACACAGGGGTCGGTTGTTAACCACTGATTTGCCAACGTGATTACGTCATTCCAATCGTAGGGGTTAAGCCACTGAGCGCCGATAACGGCGAAATCCTCGAAATCGACAAAGCAGTCTCCGGTAAGGTCAGCCGACGGACAGGCAGCGAGGGCTTTTGGTGAATTGATCAGACATAGAGCTGCTATAACAACAATTACTATTCTTGAGATTCTCATATCTAATCCTCCTTAAAAAAATGCGTATAGTCAGGCTATAAGATGCTCCGCAAAGTGGCAATATCCTCAGTATAGCCACTAAAATATAAGGCTGATACAATTATACAGCTTCTACTGTATAAATCAAGGAAAAAAGATAAAAAAATCTGGTAAAGGAGTTTAGCTTAAAACGGCAACTCTCCGATACGACATTGGCTCCAAGCATCCGGTAAAAGCACCGGAGGTGTCCGAAACAGCATCAGGACTCAGACACCGAAAACAGCACTTAGGTTGTTCAAATTAGTCGTTTGAACCCTGCGGACAGGTCGATTAGAAGCTTTTCCGCATGGTTCACTTCGACCCATTCGACACATACAGTATTTCGCAGGTGCGCAGCAGCGGAGAAAATAAAAAACAGTCCGAACCGGAGGCAGCACAATAGGTTAATAGTCAGCACCCCGGCCCGTAGGACCGGGCTAAATACGACCACATGCGGGGCCAGTGGTTGTGGTGTAAAATCAGAGGATGGCGAAAACAATTGGTTATATGGTGACGTGGACAACGTGCGGGGGGTTAAGTGACCCACCAGCACGCGGGCAGAATATTTCGTAGTGCGTGGTGCGTATTGCGTATATCGTAGTAGGAGGCCGACAAGTCGGCGTTTAATATAGTCCGAACTGAAGGCAACAACAGCGTGTTTATATGGATACATAGGGTGTAGGCGGACAAATTTAATCTACCGGCAAGCTAAGTTCTCACCCTGGTTAATTTCATGATGATTTACCTTTCTAAGCCTAATGTTAGTCCTCTGTCGCTTCTGAATCCGCATCAGGTGCCGGTTCCAAAGTCACTTGAATAGCTTTATTGCCAGGGTTTTTTCTTCTTTCTCTCTCTGCGGAAAAGCTTATAAGAAAACCACGAAGTTTGAGTGTATATCAGCTTGCATATTCCCGCAATTTTAATAAAATGCTTGGTTAGTTAAAATGAATGAGATTTTGTCGCTCGCGGTTTTTTTCAAGGGACCCAGGATTTTAGGCAAATTCCAAAGTTTTCAGGGAAAAATTATGAAAATCTCACTAAGGACAAAGTTAATAATAAGTTTCCTTGCAGTGATTATTATATGCGGCCTGGTTGCCACTGTGGTAGGTATGCGTCTAATCGGCACGGGCATAATCAATCAGGCTCAGGATAAAGTGAAAAACGACCTGAACTCCGCCCGCGAGTTATACCGGCAAGAAACCGAAAACGTGAAAGATATAGTACGCTTCACCGCTTTGAGGTTTTTCATAAAAGACGCCATTTTGGCCAATGATATGGAAGCGCTCACAAAGGAGTTAGAAGAAATAAGAAAAGCAGAATCCCTGCATATATTAACCCTTACAGACAAAAATGGTCGAGTTATCGTCAGGTCACGAAATCCATCTATTACCGGCGACAATCAGGCATACGATGAACTCGTGACCGAGGTATTGTCGGCGAAAGAGGTAATTGCTGCGACCGTGATAGTTTCACGGAATGAACTGATAAAAGAAGGAGAAGACCTGGCTGAGCAAGCATATATAAAACTTATCCCTACCATCAAAGCAAAACCGAGCCCGGAAACCGAGCAGACCTCAACGATGTGCATAAAAGCTGCTGCACCCGTTTTCGGGTATGACGGCAGTCTGATTGGTGTACTTTATGGCGGAAATTTGCTTAATCGAAACTATGATATCGTAGACAAAGTTAAAGAAATCGTATATCAGCAAGTCAAATACAAGGGAAAGGATATTGGCACGGCGACTATCTTTCAAGGGGACCTGCGCATCTCAACCAATGTTATGGCAGAGGACGGCAAACGTGCAATTGGGACCCGCGTATCCGAAGAAGTGTACGAGCGTGTGCTGGTAAAAGGACAACCCTGGACAGACAGAGCATTTGTAGTGAATAACTGGTACATTGCCGCCTATGAGCCAATCAAAGATATAAATGCAAGGATAATTGGTGTGCTCTATGTCGGAATCTTAGAAGAGAAGTTTACAGATATGCGAAACAGAGCTATAATAATGTTTTTAGGGATAACGTTGGCCGGGATGATTGTGGCTGTGATAGTCTCGAGTTTCCTGGCCAATGGAGTATTGCAGCCGATTAAACGTTTAGTGTTTGCATCCGGTCAGTGGGCAAAAGGTAATCTTGATTACCGTGTTAAGACTACGCAAAAAGATGAGATAGCCGAGCTTGCAGAAACGTTCAACATTATGGTTTCTTCACTAAAAGACAGAGATGACAAGCTAAAAGAATACACCAGCCAACAGATAATGAAATCGGAAAGGCTGGCCACGTTGGGACAATTGGCAGCCGGAGTTGCCCACGAAATCAATAACCCACTTGGGGGCGTTTTGATGTATACTCACTTAGCCTTAGAGGATTTGGAAGCAAAGGAAGCGTTACGTAACAATCTGGAGAAAGCAGTTGCCCAAGCCTCGCGTTGTAAGGATATTGTAAAGGGACTGTTGGACTTCGCTCGTCAAACCGAACCTAAGGTCGAGCAGTCAGACGTAAATGAGACTTTGGAGCAGACATTGTCTTTAGTGGAAAATCAGGCGATGTTTCAAAATGTTAAAATAACAAAAGTTTTTTGTTTTTCTCTGCCTAAGGTATTGATTGATGTTGCCCAGATGCAACAGGTGTTCACGAATATCATCCTAAATGCCGCCGAGGCTATGGAAGGAAAGGGAGAACTGACGGTTATAACCAGAACGGCACCCGATAATAAAAATATCGAAATCGAGTTCGCCGATACGGGTTGCGGCATCCCACCTGAGATTCTTGACAAGGTTTTTGATCCGTTCTTCACCACCAAGCAAGTAGGCCGCGGAACCGGGCTTGGCCTGGCTATCAGCCACGGAATCATCGCCAGCCATAAAGGCACCATAGAAGTGAAAAGCGAACCCAACAAGGAAACCAGTTTTATTATTAGATTGCCCATAAAGCGAAAGGAGAACTAAATGCTTAGTCAAGCTAATATCTTAGTCGTCGATGATGAGGAAACTATGCGGGATTCATGCCGGCAGACACTCGCTCAGAATGGAAACAGGGTAGAAGTGGCTGAGGACGGCTCGAAGGCACTTTCTGTGCTGGAAAAAGAATCCTTCGATCTAATCATCCTTGATTTAAAGATGCCCGGCTTGAGCGGTATGGAAGTGTTGAAGAAAATAAAAGAGGACGACCCGGAAGTTGTGGTAGTCGTCATTACGGGGTATGCGACCATAGAATCTGCCGTAGAAGCTATGAAATCAGGGGCTTATGATTTTATTCCCAAACCCTTCACACCAGCGAGTCTGAGGATGATAGTCGAGCGAGCACTGGAGAAGAGAAAACTTTCTCTCGAGAATGTTTTACTACGTGGCGAGCTAAAGGACAAATTCGGCGCCGACGTAATCGTTGGTCGAAGCGCATCAATGCAGAAGGTTGAAGAATTAGTGCGTCAAGTAGCACCAACCGATACGACAGTACTCATTTCCGGGGAGACCGGCACAGGCAAGGAACTTATTGCCAGAGCCGTTCATAACCAAAGCAGTAGGGCAGATAAGCCGTTCATAGTGGTAGATTGTGGAGGTTTAGTGGAAAGCCTTTTTGAAAGTGAACTGTTCGGTCATGTCAAAGGTTCTTTTACCGGTGCGACTGAAACTAAATACGGGCGTTTTGAGGTAGCAAACGAAGGAACAGTCTTCCTTGATGAAATCGGAAATATCAGCATGAATATCCAGACGAAATTGCTTCGTGTGCTCCAGCAAAAGGAAATTACTAAAGTTGGGAGTTCACAGGTCGTAAAAGTGGATATACGCATCATTGCTGCCACCAATAAAGACATGCTCAAATGCGTAAAGGAGCAAACTTTCCGAGAAGATCTGTTTTATCGCCTGAGTGTTGTTCCAATTGTTTTACCGCCGTTACGAAAAAGAACGGAAGACATCCCTGTATTAGCCGACTATTTCTTAGCCAAGTATAATAAAAAAAGAGAAAAGAACGTAGCTGCCATCTCTGACAGAGCTATGAAGGTATTAACTGAATACGACTGGCCGGGAAACGTAAGAGAGTTAGAAAACGTTATCGAGCGAGCAGTCGTATTAGCCAGAAGTGGGGTTATAGAGCCTACTGATTTATGGTATTATGAACTGGGGGGTGAAACAGTTTCAAGTTCCGATGATGATGAGGTCAAGTCCCTTGCTGATGTAGAAAGAGAATACATTATCATGGCTGTTAAGAGGTTAAATGGACACATTGGCAAGGTCTCGCAAGTATTGGGGATAGACCGCAAAACGCTACGCTTAAAGTTAAGGAAATATGGAATTGATTTTAATCACTTGGGGTAAAATCCCCCCGGCAACGGGGAGTTTTGCCCCAGTTTTTTAAAAGAGAAAATGAAACCGTATAAGAAAATATAGTGGTATAAGAAAAAGGTAACCTTTTTGTAATGGGCCACTTAGGAATTTTCCTAAGTGGCCCATTATTTTAGAGCGGTTTGTTGGCATACAAATTGTTCTTACATCTGGTGAAGTGATGGAGCTTCTAAATATGATTAGAAGAATTTTAATAGTCGAACCTGATACCAAGATTGCCAACGATATGTTCCTTCTTTTTCACTTTGAGTTCGGACGTTTTGAGCCTGAACGTTACGAGCCGGAAATAGCCGAATCTCTTGCTGAGGCGGTTGAACAGGCACAGGCTATAGACTTTCACTGCATCATAATGGATGTGAATCTACCCGAGATGAACGGCTACGAGGCGATCCGGCTTATGAAGACCATGAGCAAAAACGCCCCAATAATTATGACGACAGACAAAAACACTCTGGAATTAGAAACCAGGGTACGAGAACAAAACGCATATTACTATTACATAATGTCATTTGACCACGACGAATTGAAATTAGCGGTTGATAGTGTTTTCGAAAACTTTGAGAAAGCAAAAGTGAGCAGGAAAATAGGCAAAGTTGCTACAAAGCCAGTTATGTTAAAGCAACTGCGATTATCCGATAGGCAAGAGAAACGAGATATCGCTACCGGTGACAGGTCTAAGTTGAGTAGAAGTCTTACGTCTAAGAAATAGGAGTTGACTCTATGGTAAGAGATAATAGTACAGTTTTCCCGGGCAGTGATGTTCCAGGGCGAGGTAGGATGCGTAATTCATCTGCCGTTTGGGCTGGCGGACAATGTGTATGTCCGAAGTGCTCATATAGATTACCACGTACCTCGGGACAGGCGTGTAACCAGAAAAGGTGTCCGGCGTGCGGTGCAAAAATGACCGCAGCGCTATTCGTGTTTTGAGCATCCAACTCGCTTAGTTTCTTTTAGCCCGCCTTTTTTTGTTTTCGCCGGGCCCATTAAGCTGATGAAAAGGTCAACAAAATTAGGCAGTGATAGGTAGAACAAAGCCGTGTTGAATTGAAAGGAGCCGAACATGTCGCCATCATCAAAATCCCAGGTCTTCTTTACCGATAATACCTTCTATGCGGAGACTTGGATGCTCGGGCAGATAACAAAAGCCGCCCAGCATCTGGTCGACTCCGGCCTTGGGCTTTATGCTTTCATCCAGTCAGACGAGGAGCAGGACAACCATTTCGTGATAGCGCTTCTCCGTACACCAAACGAGCCGCTACTCGTATACGAAGCGACAATAGTCAATCAGGACACTGCTCCCCAGCTTACATGCAAGAAGAGTAAACAACGATGTTAGAGTTGCCGCTGTGGGACAAAAATGACCGCAACATTAATCGTGTTTTGAGCACCTAACTTGCTTAGTTGCTTTTAGGGCTGGATAATTTCATTTCTTTTCCCTCCGCTCTTGAAGCCTTTTTTTATGTGCATTTTGGCGGTAAAAAAAGATATGGCGCTGGAGGAAACTAGTTTATAATTTGGGAGATGACGATGGGGGGAAGGTTCTTAAGTGTTTGGTGGTTAGTAAAAAATCAGTTGTGGTTTTAGGTTTCGCAGACAAGTGTTTAATTGGAAATGTCAGTTATAAATGATTAAACAGGGAGTGTCAGCTATGAAATTACGTCTTAAATTATCGGTGCTTGTGTCAGTGATTTTTCTTACCCTCATCAGCTCGTGCAGTCAACCAGCGGGTTCAGGCAAGGTAAGAACCGTTCAGTTACAAACCGCTACGCCAGAAGAGATGGGGTTAAAGAGTGAGATCCTGGAAGAAGAACTGACGGAGCTTTTGGGCGCTAATAAGACTGGCGCGGCCTGTCTGCTTGTGAAAGGCAAGCTGGTGTGGGAACATTACTGGGACGATTTTGGCCCGCATTCGCGGTTTGATATTTATTCGGCTGGCAAGGCTTTTACCGCCACCGCAATTGGCTTGTTAGTGGATGACGGGGAGCTAACAATTGACGAGCCGGCCTGTAAAATTTTAACGGAATGGGATACCGACGAAAAACGCAATATAACTATCCGAAACCTTTTAACCATGACTTCCGGTTTGAAAAGGGATTATGAAACATATACCAACGTTTCCAACCCCACTGAAGCGATGCTGAACTGGCCGATGGAGAGAGAACCGGGCACGGCCTGGTCCTATGAGCAAGCGACCTCCCATGCCTTATCTGTAATAGTTCAAAGAATTACCGGCAAGCAGCCCGTAGTTTTTTTACGGGAGCGTATTCTCAACAAAACAGGTATTGTGGAAGCAGACTGGTTGCGTTCGCGGCAAGGAGACTGCCTTGGCTGGCGCAGCGTTCTTATCAGTGCCCGTGAACTGGCCTTATTCGGACAGTTCTATCTTAATAAAGGCCGGTGGAACGGGAAACAGATACTTAGCGAAGAGTTTATAAACCAGGCGACAGTCAACGACCCACTTCTACAGAAAATTCCTGTGGCGCCTGGGCAGGATGATTTTCGCCGACGCGGCTACGGATTCCAGATGTTTGTAAACAGCAACGGTATTTTCGAAGGAATTGATAAATCCGGTTACGGATTTCTTGGGGCCTACCATAATATCTGTCTGGTGGACCCATCGAGGGATTTTGTTTTTGTGCGTATGGTTACTCCGGAAGCCCAGGGCAATCATGAACAATACAGCAATGACCTTGATATAACGGACAGAGGAACCGCCAAGATTTGGCGGATAGTATTGTCTGCGTTTAAGTAAGCCATTTCAGGTCATTGAAACAGAACAACGCAGGTTAAATAAGAAAGCTTGAGTTTTCAAGGCAGACTTGATATTCTATTAGAAAAGAGGTTCAACGGTGAATCTGAGCAAGGATATAAAATGTTATATGGGAAATCCTGGTTAATATGAGTTTAACGAAGGAGGTTTAGATGTTATCAGAAGATAAAGGTAAGGTATCAAGGCGCAGTTTGCTTGCAGGAAGCATTTCAGCGGCGGCTGGGTTGGCGTCAGGAGCGGCTTTAGCGGCTGGGAATGAGAAGCGACCAGCAAGGGCAAGGCCAAGAGGAAGAGGAAGAAGTCGAGTTCCAGTCGGGCTGCAACTGTATTCGGTGCGGAAAGAGTGCGCTGGAGATTTAGGCGGCGTGATAGCGGCGGTAGCGAAGATGGGTTATAAGGGCGTTGAGTTTGCGGGATATTATGAGAACAGCGCCAAAGAGCTGCGGAAAATGCTCGATGATAACGGAATTGTGTGTTGCGGGACCCATATCGGTATCGATACTCTGCTTGGAGATAAGCTGGCCGGCACGATAGAGTTTAATCAGATATTAGGGAACAAGTGCCTTATCGTGCCGGGCTTGCCGAAGAAATACACGAAGTCTCACCAGGCGTGGCTGGATACGGCAAAGCTGTTTAATGAATTGGCTGAGAAAGTCAGGCCGGATGGGATGCTGGTGGGTTATCACAATCACACTATAGAATTTAAGGAAATGGACGGCGAGCTTGTGTGGGACACTTTCTTCGGCAACACCAGGAAGGAAGTTGTTATGCAGCTTGACGTTGGCAACGCGATAACCGGCGGTGTGGACCCGCTTCCCTATATCTATAAATATCCCGGGCGGGCGATTACCGTTCACGTGAAGGAATTCAGCAAAAAGAACCCTAAAGCGCTCGTGGGCGAGGGTGATGTTTGCTGGAAGGCATTCTTTGCGCTATGCGAGGCAGTTGGGGGGACCGAATGGTATATTGTCGAATATGAAAGCGACGCCTATCCGCCGCTGGAATCGGTCGAGAAGTGTTTGAAGAACCTTCGCGGTCTGGGGCTTGTGTAGGGATAGCTGACGAATAGAATACAGGCAGCATACGAAGAAATTTTCAGTTTCGTTTTTTTCATGTTTTGTCTGGAATTTTGACACGTTTTTTGCAGCGTGGACACCTTGCGAGTTTGCCTGCATATTTTGCAGGGGCTTTGACCTTTTTTCCGCAGGGACAGACAAACCGAATAAGGTCTTCCTTTGGCTGGTCTAATTGAGGGGGAGGTTTTTCGACATCAGTGGTTTTCCTTTCCAAATTCAGCATGGGGACTTTTTGAGGAGGCTGGGGCTTTTGAGTTTCCAAATCGTAAGGGAACATTGCAGGGTTGGCACCATATAACTCCGGTGGCGGCAGTTTTCTCTCGGCCCATTTTTGGAGGAGTGATTTTTCGTACCTTTCCATTTCGACCCATTTCATTTTCAACAAGAATAATGCCACGGCAAAGCCTGTAGCGAACCCTCCCAGATGAGCAAAATAAGCGACGGTACCTCCTCCCCTAACAGCTCCAAATATGTCAAAAGCGAGCCAAAATAAAATCATCCAGAAGCTGCTAAGTGTAAACTGACGGACAATGGGGTGGATAAAGAGAATCCACACGAAATAACAAGTTATGTCATTCTCAAAAAAGAAGACAAGGTACATCCCAACAACGCCCATGATAGCACCGCTTGCACCTATAACGGAACCGCCCTGGAAAATCAAATGCATAACAGCAGAGAATATGCCAAGCATAATATAAACGGGGACATAAGCGAGATTACCAATTTTGGCACATACGGCATTTCCAAAAATCCACAGAAAGAGGAGATTGCCCAAGAGGTGGATGATGTCTCTATGGAGCCAGATGTGTCCTAATAAACCTTTTATTTTACAGCCGTCTAAAATGAAAGGCCTGATTTTGGCCAAAACAAAGTAATTCCAGAGTATTTGTTCCTTTACGATTCGGTCTTTGTAGTTTTCGAACAAGTCCGGCTGGGGCACGATATTTTCGACTTTATCGTAGGTCTGGTCAACCGATTGTTTAATCTCTTTAAGCTGCCGTTCATTTAAGCCCATTTCTTTGGCTACATCTTCGGCCGAGTGATTTTCGAACTCGCTCATTTTTTCCGTTAATTTTGCTTCCTGTTCAACGATACTTACCATCTGAAAGACAAAGGCTGTAATTATCCCAATGATAATTAACCAATTGGAAACAGGCCAATGTTCCTGTGGGACATCAACTCGCCACGGTATTATCAAGACAGAACTCCTAAAAAATATTACCGTCCCTCAATAATCGCTGAAGCACCGGATTTTAATCTTTTTTTGCAGTATAAATATTTTATCCGATAGAGATTGAAATGGCAAATATTTTCCCTCCTTTTTCCTCGATTTGGAGAATTGAAAACTGGCACCTTATGTGAAAGTTATTGAAATATTAAGAATAAACGTGGCGGCCTTTATATTAGGCCGCCACGTTTTGAGAAGCTCTGGTGATTAACTTTCAGCCTTTTCCTTTTACATATATTTTTGCGGCTGTGTCAACCAGAGCTATTGCATAGAACCGATAGGCTCTGTTGAAACGACGATGGAATCGAAGTAACGCTCCTGCAGCTGCGGTGAGCCGTTATTCCAGTAATTCTCAAACAGGATGATGTTTATTCCGTAGTCAGAATAAGACTCGATGAAATTGAGGCCTGTCCTGCTTGCTTCAAGTTCGCCGTCAATCCAGAACTCCTGTACACCGTCAGACTGTCCGGGAGTATTTAGCTTAATGTGGGCTTCCACACAATACCATGTGCCATCATGGTCTGAATCGAAGATTGGCGTAGTGCCAGCCTGACTTCCAAGCCATGTCATATGGTTAAAGTCGTTGTAGCCAATGCATATTACCTCACTGCTTGAATTGACGCATCTTACGGGGTCAACGAGGAGGCGATATCCGCCATCGCCCCAAAGATGTGCAATCATTGCCTGTGACCAGTCGTTGGAGTGGAAAATGGTCGCTCTTGACAGCTTTGCAGGGTTTCCTGTCCATCCGTCTTCCATCTTGAGATACATCCTGTAATAAACGTCGTTGAAGTCCTCGGTGTTTCTGATTCCCTGGTCAAAACTGCTGGGAGTTCTGCCAAATCCGAGTTTCATACCGCCTGCAGTTACTTCGTCCTCCTGGAAGATAATTCGCAGGCCTCTGGAACCGTTAACACCGACATCATCCAGGACAACACAGTCGCCGCCGTCATTATCGTATGCGAAATATCTGCCTTCCCTGACCATAGCCGTCTCATCTTCAAAATCATCACAGAAAATCCACTCCGGATGGAGAGTTTCCCAGTTTGTACATTCATCTGCGAGTCCTGTGGAGGTTTTGAATGTCCATACATCGCCTTTCCACGGGCTATCGGGATGAGGAGTGTTGACCTCATCGATACGCCAGTAATAATCGGTGTTTACGTCCATAGAGCCGGGCTCGTAGCTTGTAGCGGTCTGATTGCCCTTATATTCGCCGTCGGAGGTTGTGGCAGTATTAACATCGTTGAAGGTTGTTCCGAAATAGACATTGTGGGAGGTAGCATCGGAGCCGGCGGCCCATTCAAGGTCAGCATTTGGGTCGACGGTTTTTGCACCATCTGTTGGCATCGGGTCCCAGGCCAGAGCCGGGTCGATACCTGCGAGTTCCTTTATCTCATCATCAGAGAGGGCACGGTCATAAACGCGCGCATCGTCGAGCAGGCCGTCACAGTAGCGGTAACCGGTTGAGCCGCTTACGTCTTCGTCGTTTGCACCGATGTAAACGTCCCATGCGTTTGTACCGATACTACCGGTAGTTGTGAGGAAGGTGTCTTCTTTTCCATCTACATATACTGAGATTCTTGAGCCATTGTAGACGCCGGCGACATGATGCCACTGGTCGTCAAATACATTTGCAGTTCCTTTTAGCCCATCCCAACTTGTGAGGCCGTTAAGGTAAAAGCTGACGCCAGCGGTCCTTTCGGCTCTTTGCAGGGCCCAGGCAGACTCGTGCCCCTTGGTTATGAAGGACATGAAGTTTTCC
>Ga0272442_10004613_pt1 | contig 18770 bp, 13 predicted proteins | sample SSMForm2O_FD_200262 | JGI IMG/M metagenome (GOLD analysis project Ga0272442, IMG submission 200262) | Marine sediment archaeal communities from Little Sippewissett salt marsh, Falmouth, MA, United States - SSM-Form-2O | ecosystem: Environmental > Aquatic > Marine > Wetlands > Sediment ... | reverse complement strand
TTCCCGTTCCGATAAGATGGACATCTGATACGAAATTATCCTTCGAGTAATAGATTTCGACGTTCCCGGTCAGGTACTCGGAAGTCCAGTTAATTTCGAAATCCTCTCCGATCTCAAGTTTTTCTCCGCCATTGGGGGATGTCAGGACGATTTCCGGTTTGCCTATTGTAAAATCGGCACCCGAATCATCGTATAGACCGGGATATAGTTGACTTGAAATTCTGATCTTGACGTGCTCCGACACATCATCGGGAACGCTCATCCAGTGATAATCTCCCACATCAGCAACGTTTTCCGCGATTGGGTAGAGAGTAGACGGATCGTTGTCTTTGTAGTAATGAATATCGATTCTCCCTGCATGCTGATACGTGTTCCAGGAGATGTCCACCGGCTCTCCCACATAAAAAATCTCCCCTCCATTTGGATAGGTCAGCTCAAGGGAAGGCTCAGGAGGTACCGGCAGGACATCAATAAGCATGTAATAGTACGCGGTTAGCGGATCAGTCTCGCATTCGTTGGAAATACCGAACGGATTACTGTAATCAGAATCAGGATATTCGACAAGAATCCAGACCGGTTGATATCCAAGGAAGGTCAGGTTATCAGCCGGCACTGAAAGGTAGTAATGGCGCCATTGGTTTTCGGGAAGGTACGGTGTTGTATACGGCGTCATATCAAAAGTATTACAGATGTAAGGAGAAGACAGCATGGGAGAATCAACAATGATATTGTAATCCTCCATAACGCCCCCGGTTAATGAAGAATGCCAGTCGAATAGATGCAACTGAAGCACCAGATAGCCACCATTATCAGAAGAATCGACATAATACGCATTCCAGCCATAGGTACCCGTAAAACCTACCGACTCGGTTGCATGCGCAGGATGGTTTGCGGGACTTCCTCCTGCCCAGTTAGCGGTTACTGCGTAGCCATATTTTATTCCGGGATCAGGCCGTGGAAATCTAATTTCGTAATACCTGGAATTGCTGGTGCCATGCAGAAAGTAACCGTTCTGAGGCTCTGTTTCATCAAGGTAATCCCAAATTGAATCCTGGTGCCCCATCCCCTCTGCGAAGTACCTGAACGGATTAACGGTTGCAGTACCGGCATATCCTGAGGATGCGAGAGAGCCGGGGGTGTAGCCACAGATACCGGGAGTACCGAACTCAGTTGGATTGAACCAGCGCGTATAGCCGTCAGCGTAGCAATCCTGGTCAACATCTTCTGCGAAATGCAGGATGTCACTGTCGTAAGCCAGCGGCTCCGACCCGTTCCCGATGAAAATGCCGCGCACATCGTAGCCATCGAATCTCTCGTCATCCAGCGGATGCGTTATGGTGATATCCATAACCGCCTCGTAATATTCAGGTTTGATATTGATAGAGAAATCACTGATAGCGACCCCTGCCGGATTCATGTTAAGAAACTTGACGACATTGACCGTGTACATCGCACCACGGTTCGGCACAACCTCCACCGTTTCATTCTCGAAATCGAAAACCAGGTCGTAGTATCCCCAGAGAAGCGGTTGCGATTGTTCGGATGATCGCGCTTCCTGTGTCAATCCGGTACCGGATTCCTGATTTGCCGGTGGCTCTACAGGATTATTCCCTCCACCTTCACTACAGCCGACGACGGAAAAAATATATAAAATCACTACAATCAGCGTGAAGCTAAAACGATACATGCGGCACCTCTTATCCTAATGGTCAATCCAGTACAGTTACTGACAGTTTACTGGGGAAATTGTAGCAATTTAATAATGTGCGCGCAAAACCACTGCATTCTCATTATTATTAACGAATAAACCTAACCGGAGTGGCTGAATTTAACTACGAACCATTCACGAAGGACTGGTTAATTCCCCTGGTTCAACCGGTGTGTAACATCCTCAGAATTCATTGTTCGAATAGTATGGAATTCTGCCTGATCGACTGTTTATAATTGGTTTTAATATGCGATATGGATTAAATGACACCGGGCCAAATCTCACTGATGACAGGACAGGCTTTCCTTCACAATCAACGGTTCTTGATGAGCTGGCAATTCTTCAAAGGGTTGTTTCTCTGTACGATATTCCGGATGCTCAATCGTGCAGGTTTCTGAGTCGTGGCGACGCTGATATCTATCGTGTAAATTCAGGTGATTTACGGTTTTACCTGAAAATATACAGGCCACCTCATACTCATGATGCAGCGGAAGATGAAGCCCGCTTTGTGCATACACTTGCAGAAAAAGAAGTTTCCGTCGTACAGCCCATTCCGTTGAAAAGTGGAGATTTCTCTATCGTAATTAAGGCGTCGGAAGGAATACGTCCTTGCCTGTTATTTGAAGAAGCACCAAAGGGAACTTTTAATGAAATAAACTCACATAATTATGAAAATTTCGGCATGTCAGTTGCGCGCTTACATAACGCCGCGGATTCCATCAATCAACGGTTCAAATTAACGGATTGCTATTCAGAGCTGCAAAACCCGCCGATGCTGAAGTATATCAGCGACTATGTACCGGATTCGGACTACGAACATATCGAAGCCCTGCATGCTCGAATGCGCAACAGGCTTGGGGAACTGAGTCGATCAAACCCGGACTTTGGTCTATGTCATATGGACCTTGTGATGTCAAATGTTCGCATGAACGAAAACAACGAAGTGGTCTTTTTCGATTTCGGAAATGCGGGATACTGCTGGCGTATCGCGGACATGGCCGTGGTTAAATGGGTTCTGAAACGGCAACAAGGAGATGACGAAGATCTCTGGCGCGCATTTTTATCAGGTTACTCGAAGATTCGGAACCTACCTGATAATCTGCAGGATACTCTTCCCTGGTTTGAGATGTGGCGTGTGATGAACTTTCTTGCGGGAAATGCTGCATCCCTGCCCCTTCGCCTTGGTCTTGAATCAATGGACGGGGATTTCATGGGTAAGGGCATTGAGGCACTGAATAAAATCGAAGAAGAGATCGGTAGTTAATAAAATTTTTTCCAGATAATGAAACCTGTGAATTCCGTATAAATAACCTGGCTGGGATGGCTGGATTCGAACCAACGATACAGGCTCCAAAGGCCCGTGTATTATCACTTTTCCTTGATATTGCCCGGGTAGTAAGCATGTATGCACCACCAGTATCAGTAAACATTCCAAATAATTATCACGGTGCAAAGCGGGCCACGAAGATATCATAACCATAAATTCCCTCGAATGCATACAGAATGGTCTCGTTTGGTTCGCCATCACCGAATGTTGCGTTATCATGGAACTTGCCGGTAACCACTGTTGAGTCGTCAGAAAGCGCTGTGATTCCTGCACCCCATTCACTTGTACTCGTCCCGCCTGCAGATTTCGCCCATCTGAGAGTGCCGTCAGGATTGTACCGGGCAACGAAGATATCCTGGTAACCAGCCGATTCCAGAACAGTTTCGTTTGGTTCACCCTCCCCGAAGGTTCCCGTGTATGAGAAACGTCCTGTCGAAACTATCGAGTCGCCGGAAAGCGTTGTGATTCCCTGGCCAAAGCAATGACCCGGCCCGCCTGACTGCTTCGCCCATGCGAGGGTGCCATCAGGATTGTACCGGGCTATAAAGATACGCGAGGAATCGTTGCTTGATGACAAAACTGTTTCGTTTGGTTCACCCTCACCGAATGTCGCCACGCCTTCGAACTTTCCGGTTACAATTGTTGAATTGTCCGAAAGTGTTGTTATATCCCTGCCCGATTCATATTCCGTTCCACCTGCCCGTTTCGCCCATTCCAGAATGCCGTCGGGATTGTACCGGGCTATGAAAATATCATAAGTCCCCGCCGATACCAGGGTGGTCTCATTTGCTTCACCCTCCCCGAATATCGATGTTCCTTTGAAATATCCGGTAACAACTATCGAATTGTCCGAAAGCGCTGTGATTTCATTTCCTAACTCTTCGTTTGCTCCTCCCGCCTTCTTTGCCCACGCGAGAGTGCCGTCAGGATTATACCGGGCTATGTAAATGTCTATGTTATAATCGGGGCCATAAGCTTCCAGTAAGATTTCGTTTGGTTCACCCCTTCCAAATATCGCTCTATTAAAGAAATATCCAGTCGCAACTGTTGAATCGTCCGAAAGCGTGGTGATTCCAAATCCTTGAGTAGAACCGGGACCACCTGAGGATTTTGCCCAGACGAGGGCCCCGTCAGGGCCATACCGGGCCACAAAAGCATTACAGACGCCACCATATGTTTCGAGATAAATCTCTCCTGCTTCTCCCTCCCCGAACGTTGAGCTACCATAGATAACTCCACTCACAACTGTTGAGTCGTCTGAAAGGGTTGTGATTCCATAACCGCAGTCATATGCATAATCAACAGGCGATTTACTACCTGCGGACTTAGCCCAGTCAAGCGTGCCGTTATGCGAGTACCGGGCTACGAAGATATCATAAAATTCAAATGATACCAGCTCTGTCTCATTTGCTTCACCCAATCCGAATGTCGCGGCATCTCTGAAGGTTCCTGTCACAACTGTCGAATCATCCGAAAGTGTTGTGATATATTGGGAATATTCCACACCTACTCCACCATCGCTTCTCGCCCATATTAGATGACCGTCACCGGGTTTTAAAACATTGATATCTTCGATCTGATATGCAGCAAGTTCACCAAGATTGCCATCACTTTCCAGAGATACCACTCTCACAAGCACAGGATATAAACCGACTGGCGTACCTTTCCCGTTTGTTATTACCCCTTCAAAGAGCCATGAATCATCACTAGTCTGCGATGAGTAATCCAGATAGATCTCCCCATCAAACAATTGTGGACATTCTACCGAGACCGCGCTGATTGTATCGAGGCCCTGATGATCGAATACCTCAATCTGAACCCCGGCAATACTACCTTCCAGGTCAAATAACTGCATAGACGTCTGGAATTCCAGTCTGTATGGCTCCAGACAGTTTGCTTCTGGCGGGAAATCGGTTTCGGGATCGATAATTTCATCGACAGGAATCCAGGATGCATCTACCACGTACCCGAATTCAAAAGGTGCTGACGGGTATTTCAGATTAATTGTTACTGTCTCAGTTGCGCCTGCCTCAAACATGCGCCTGGGATTATCCATGCAAAATGCCATGAACGGATTCAGTGTCCCGGTGAAGTCATCTCCAACCGACAATTTCCCCCGAATATAACCAAGAATCGGCCATGGAGCTTCATCGACCGGAAACTCAACAGGATTAAACAAATTAGTGAAACCGTCGGGATTTAGCAGATAGGGATTCGACCCGTCAAGTGAGGCAAATCTGTTACTGACTGGAAAGAGAGTGTCCCCGTCAGTAACTAAAACTCCACGCACATCGAATCCGGTGTATTTTATCAAACCGGGATAGGGATGTGTCAGTTGAAAACCGCATTGAACAATGTTATCCGGCAGCCAGGAAAGATTGATGATGCTGAGACAGTCGGTACATGGGGCAACCTCAAGCAGCCTGACCACATTGAAGTGCAGTCCGGCTTCCCGATCCGGTACTATCTCGATTGTTTCACTATCCGGATCGATACTGATTGTCCAGTAACCCCAGATTGTACGGTTGGACTTATTCCCGGAATTCCGAGACGCCTGATCCGGGCTGGTAACAGGCGTAACCGGCGATTTCCCCGACGAGCATCCGACAAACGCCAACAGAATCACGAAAGCGAGAATAATCTGAATCCGATTCATATAAATCCCCTCTTTGGTGACAAGCTGCACATCCTGACTGAAATATTATAACACTGCCCATTGATTTTACAAAATATGTAGCTGGGTCAGGAAGATATTCCGGAAATGAAAATCGTAACGAGGACTTCGAGAGCGAAGAGGATAACGATCACCAGATGATGCCGGACCGGGCCTCGCAGAATAACTGCTGCATCTAGTGATTCCTCGGGAATTCGCCAGACAACAGAATTCATGCAAAGAATCCACTCTTACACAGGGGATTCTTACCAGTATCTCGATTAGTGGCTGGGGTGGATGGATTCGAACCATCGATACAGGCTCCAAAGGCCCGTGCCTTACCACTTGGCGACACCCCAGCGTTGATATTTTGCTGTCTTTTTTTTCTATATCTGCCTGAAACAAGCTGCCCCGCGTTTCCCTTTCTGAAACGTATCAGCAGCTTCCATCCCTGTCAAGACCGCCATCAATATTATCGGTCGGATGATGCCCCGCTCTTACGCGTGATTTGTAATATTCGTCTGGTTTCGCCCGTCCTGCTTCGCGACTATCTCACGCACCATCGTAAGATCTTCAGGTTTGTCCACATCGAAACCGATCTCCGGGTAATGTGTAATCACTCCACGCATCTTCGCACCGAGAATCTGTGACGCCTTATTCTCCAGCCCTTTAAGGTCAAGTTGTTTAAAGACAAATTTCATAATAAACGAAAGCCCGAACAGCCTTACCAGCTTCGCCGGAGACTTTCGGTCGCGTATCACACTCTCGATTTTATCTCGATTATCAAGCACGCGCTCGGGATTCAGGATAAAAACATTTCCGCCGGTGAACGTGCCCTCCTTCAGATTCTGAGTCGTCCGTTTACCTCCGGGAAATTTTTCATCAAAGTGCTTTACGTCGACTATCGGATAATAAATCTCGGCATCGATGTCAGCGATGGAGTCGACGATATCCCTCAGCGATTCGACTGTCAGAAGCGGAATGTCGCATGTCATTGAGAGCACACGCGGATGGCTTTTAAATCGTTCCATTCCTGTGACGAAGTTCTCCAGCATGCTCCCCTTGTCGTCGGCGACCTCCTCCGGCTTGAGATCGAAAGCCGACATCATACGGCTGGAATTCCCGATGCAGAGAATCTCCCCGCAGCAGTCGCTGCCTTTCACCACGTCCAGTACCCACTCGAGCATCGGACGTCCGCCGATATCGATGAACGCCCTTTCCCGCTCGGTTTCACCTGCATCGAGAATTATCTGAGGGGTAGACCCTCCCGCCAGAATAACCACCGGCATTTTTACGTCCGGCATACCCATGTCCTCCTCGCAAAAGGCTGTCGTAATGCCCTCGATATATTCTACTGCCATCGATAGAAAAAGGGAAATCAGTGGTTAATGCTATCCCTGCAATTCAGCTCCGCTACTGACCGGATAAGCGATCAGGGGGATCTCACCAGCTATGGGAGTGTACACGTCCCGCGTCCGTATGGCTTCCGACACGTCGCTGAACCACGCAAACATTGCCGAGCCCGATCCGGACAGAATCGCGTGCCCGGCGATGTTCCTCATGTTCACGTGCACCGCCCCAAGCTCCGGCTTTGCTGCATACAGAGGTTCGGCGAAATCGTTGTGGAACAGGAGCGGGAAGCTTCCGTCGAGGATTGCGCTCATCCAGACTTCCCGTACCGAATGATACTCCTCGCGCAGGTCGCCCCATTTACGTGCTTCGGTCGTCCTGCTCTCGTCCAGCATGCCATATGCCCACGGTGTATCCACATTCATCGGTGGCAGCACTACCAGGAATGCCCCCGAGTTCCTGTCCAGACCGGTGGGCAACGGTTCGAGTTTCTCTCCCCTTCCCTGCACCAGTGCCGTACCCCCTATCATGCAGAACGGAACATCGCTGCCGATATCCGAGGCGAATTTTACCAGGTCGGCATCCTCGAGATTGACATGCATGATCCTTCTCAGCCCGACCAGGACCCCCGCGGCATCCGAGCTTCCTCCCGCCAGTCCACCCATCACGGGTATATTCTTTTCGATGTGGATCTTAAGCCCGCCGACCTTCCGGTTTACTTTTTTAAGGAAATAGTCGGCTGCTTTATATGCCAGGTTGCTTTCACCGCACGGAACATCCGGATTCGAGCAGGACACTTCGATTTTCCCGCTCTCGGTCTTTTCAATAGAAAGCCGGTCAGACAGGTCGATCGACTGCATTACGCTGATAAGGTTGTGAAAGTCGTCGGGACGCTTCCCGTATACCTTAAGAAACAGGTTGAGCTTCGCAGGGCATATGACCGATACTATCACTCCATCACTCCGAATACAGGCTTTTCCCGTTGCTGACGGCAACGGTACTGGCATGGAACCCCCATCGTGGATATACTGGTCAGGTCTGATCTATCCACGCGGTTACGGATTAAGGCTATACGCATTATATGTCGTATTCAACTGCGTGGCAATTTACCGAGTTGATGAAGCAGGCGGAGCGTATTACTCAGAAAAGTGCATGATTTCCTGATCCAGATTGGAGCAAGTCCCCTTGTAGCGGATTTTATAGCGCATCCCGAATGGTTGCACATGGGATCGGCTGCGCTGCTTATGCTGCTCATCCTGGGTATCGCCTATATCATAAGGCTCGATCTGGATCCGTTAATCCTCGGAAAATCCCAGCCGTTCAGCACCACAATAGAGAAACTGATCTTCTACCCGCTGCTCATCGCACTGTTGCTGTGGACTTATTACGGCAAATGGGAATGGCCGGAGGAGCCTCCTGACGGGCTTTACTTAAACAAGTTCACTCTCGGTATCGGCGCGATTCTTGTTCTCATACTAGGACGCGCAATAGTCCACTTTATCCACACCGAGCGAGACCGATGGGATTTCTTCGACCAGCTCCCGTTTTACATGATGATCCAGTTCCAGTTCTTCGTCCCGCTGGTTTATTACTACCAGCTCGAGCGAAACGGACTGATGCCGAAAGAGGAACTTGGTTTCTCGCTGGCATGCATGTTCATCTGCTATGGCATCGTGCGATGGCTCATCGGGCGGTCGACATTTATTCCCAGAAATCCGGTAGCTCCATGGGTTGCGCTTTTTATCGCCTATATGCTCCTGACGGTAATTTTCATGCCTTACCGGCTTGCAGCCGTCAAGAATGTGATCCAGTGGATCGCCTTCGCGTCCTGCTTCATCGTCGGACTCGCCTATATCCCCGACCGTCGCAGGCGCGATATCGTACTCATAACCTTTGTCGTAGCTGCGCTTGTCTCGACACTTTGGGGCTTCTGGAAGTATTTCGATATCCCGAATAATGTCTTTGGAATGACCGCGGGCATCTATCCTGAAGATCACGCTCTTGCCGGGCAGGATTATTTTTACAAGACTCCATCAGCAGGACGCTACTTCCTCCTCGCGGGATTCTTCGCCAACCCCAACTATTATGGTGAATACCTCGCACTGACGCTTTTCATAGGACTCGGTCTGCTCCTCTATACCGACTCGAAGAATCTCAGGCTATTTCTCAGTATCGCTGTCGCCATCAACGCGTTCGAGATGGTTGCGCTGTACAACCGCGCCGGATGGCTCGGGATTTTTACCGGTATCGGTTTCGTGCTGATTTTCGCTCTGCTCGCAAGGGTGAAGATAACGAGGAGAGTAACCAAACTCGGCATTGCGATCAGCATCGCTGTACTCATCATGGTCCTGTTCCTTACGGGGGCGATATTCAATCGCAGGGAAACCGACGAATCGCCGCTTTCTTTCACACCGTGGGAACGCCTCAAGAGCATGACCGATTTCACCAGCGACGAGACGTTCCGCAACCGTCTCACTATGTGGCGCGCCGCGTATTTGATGGTCAAGGATGAAGAGGCTTTCCCGCAAAGGCTGATTTTCGGAGGGGGATTCGGATTCTTCGAGGTCGAATACCTTCCCTACCAGACCGAGGTGCTGGAAACCTACAATTTCAATGACTGGTTCCACAACGTCATCCCGACATTCCGTGCCCACAACGACCATATACAGATGCTGGTCGAGGCGGGAGTTATCGGAACCGCTCTGTACGCCCTCATTTTCATAATGTTCTTTATATACGGGTTCCGGTACATTCGCGACGAAAAAAATGCGGCAAAACGGCTCTATGCACTCGGGATTATTGGTGCGACGGCGTCCATACTGGCAACCGCTTTCTTCTCATTCCCGCTCCACAAGATTCAGCACGGCGGACTCATTTTCGCAGCGATGGGAATCCTGGTCGCCGAAATCGCGATGGCGAATCGGATGAGAGATAAAGCAGCATCTCAGGAAACGGAAGAAGTCTCATTGCAGGCGACCACGAAGAAGAAAAAGAAAAAGCGCAGGAAGATCGCGGAAAAGAAAACCGTCAGCGAGCCAACCACCCATCCTGATGAATACTACATCCGGTGGCGGAAGAAGATAGCACCCGAAGTCGCCTACCCGCTGATCGCCATTACCCTCATCCTGACGTTATGGGGCGTATACACGCAGATCATCAACTTAAAAAGCCAGTATTTCGTGGTGAAGGGAATCACGGCACTGAGAAATATCGACTCGGAAAGCAGTGACGAGCGGAAGGCGTATGTCGGGCAGATTGCAGCCGGTTTCTTCTGGCGCGCCTACCAACTCGATCCTACAAACGGACGAGCGGAATTCTTTCACGGTTTCGCGCTGACCAAGAAGAACACGTATGAGGATGTAGTCGCGGGTACCGAACATCTCGAGGAAGGGCAGCTTCTGTATCCGCAGTCGGATACGTTCTACGCACTCGCGATGGGTTACGAAGCGCGCAGAAATCTCGCGCAGGAACATGCTGACGCCACCCGTAACCAGATTTCTGTCCTTGAGGGTGACCTGGAGCGTGCACCGACGGATGATGAACGCGAGGCAATCCGCGCCGAGATCGACGAATTGAATATCCAGCTTGCAGAGTACGGAGCCGATGTCTCATACAGCCAGCAGAAGGCAATCGATTCTTACATGACCGCCGCGCAGTATTACCCGGTCAAGGTTGAATATTACAAGGAGCTCCTGAGGCTGCTCGAGGAGGAAGGCCGCTACGCAGACATGATTTTCTGGGCTGAACGGGCACTTGTGGTCGATGACTGGCTACTGAAGAAGCCGCCGATACGCTGGCAGCTATACCTGTGGCTTGGACGGTCGCACCGGGCGCTGAGTGCAACGGATATGCAGGAGGGCAATTACGAGCAGGCTGTCGAGCATCTCGAAGCCGCAGAAGAAGCCTTGCTTGCGGGAATCGAGCTGTCCAGGGCCGTCTATTACACCTACTATGAACTCGGACAAGTCTACGAGGCGCTGGGCGACTACGCGCTGTCGCAGGGCGATTCATCGGAGGCTGTCACACAGTATGAAGACGCGCGGGATATGTACGTCCAGACCTTCAATTATAAGGATAATGTAAGAAGAGGGGAGGCTCCTTTCGATTACGCCTATATGCTACTCGGAAGAATTTACGAGAAGCTGGGCGATCCCGAGCGGGCCGTTTTCTATTACGATGGATTGTTGACGCAGTCCCTTTATTCAAGGAACTCGCAGAATTACCAGGTCGCGCGGGAGAGAATCTACACTCTGACTGGCGAATGGCACGGGCAGCCCCCTGCGGAACAGCCGGGACCATGAACCTCCTGAAGGGTTAAGTGCTCATATCAGGTGAATGCACGTTCACCCCGGGCGGTTTTATGCTGCCCGGGGTAATTACCATGATATACTGGTAATTGAAAAATAAAGCGAGGAGCGAAGGCAATGGCCAGGTTTCCAATTGTAATTATGCTCATACTGCTGTCGGTCTTCTTCGGCGCACAAACCGTCGATGCGCAACAGCAGCTTACCGCAATAGAAATCTACGACGGGATGATCCACTACGAGGGCGATCAGCTCCTGCAGTCGCCGTCAATCGATGATTACCGCTGCACCGTGTTGGAGACCACGGTCCGGACCGGCGTGGAGGCACGGGAGATCATCCGCAAGGACCTGTACTTCATGGAACCGACATTCCAAATCCAGCTTATCGAGGACCAGCCGGCTTTCTATTTCGATGACGACCTGATGATTGTCTTCCTTGAAAGCGTCAATCTTACACGCGAGCGCGACGTGCGGATCGACGATGTGGACTGCTTCGCGATTCGATCCACCCCGAAGGATCCCGCTTTCGCACGTTACAACCGGATTTACTACGTGGCGAAAGAGGACTACCGGCATGTCCGCACAATCGCAACCCACTCTACCCGGGAATACGACAACCTGACGACGACCATTAATTATACCTATGCAACTCAGGAGGATTTCGTTCTCCTGTCACAGACCAATTCTGAGACACGGGACGGTAACAACAACGTTATCGCGACCATCACTACCGAGTATACCGACTACGAGTTCGGCCTCGGACTTGATATAGAATGGTTCGCAAGCAGGGTTGAGGAGTCGCGCCCGAATCCGTCGCTGAACTGATCGCGCGGCACAGCCGGGTGAATATTGATGCCTGAGTCCGAGCCTGTAACTGCCTGCATAATTCCCGCATTCAATGAAGATGAGACCGTGGCGGAAATCGCCCGAATCGCGTGCGGACACCCCGGTATCGCCAAAGTAATCGTAGTCGATGACGGCTCTACCGACTCCACCGCCGACAATGCGAGATCGGTCGACGGCGTAATCGTGCATCAGCTTGAGAAGAACAGCGGTAAGGGCGCCGCGATGCATGCAGGGATGATGGCCACCAACGAGCCTGTTTTATTGTTTCTGGATGCCGATCTTATCGGCCTGATTCCCGAACATATCACCGATCTTCTCGAACCGGTCGTTTCAAATGATGCTGACATGACGGTCGGGCTCTTTCGTGGCGGCCGGATCCACACCGACCTTGCCCATATCGTTACTCCATCTCTTTCAGGTCAACGAGCTGTAAGGCGCGAGGTTCTTAATGGTCTCGATATGGATTCGGTCGGATTCGGGATCGAACGGGCGCTTACCGAGCTCTGGGAAACAGGGAAAATCACGGTGCGTGAAGTCATCCTGCACGGGGTTACGCATCGCACCAAGGAAGAAAAACGCGGTTACCTCCCCGGAGTTAAACAGCGTATGGGCATGTACTACGATATCCTGAAGTACGAAGGGGACCGCCTCAAACGCAGGATAAACGGAAAGCTGAACAACTCCACAAAAGACAATAACGGGGAAAGCGGGGAATAATGCTTATTCAGCGATGACGGCACTCAGGCCATTCCCGAACCGAGATCGATCAGACGCAGGAACTCCATACGAGTTTTCGAATACCTTTTGAATCCGCCCCGCATCGCGCTGGTGACGGTCTTCGAATTCTGCTTCTGCACGCCGCGCATCATCATGCACAGGTGATACGCCTCGATTACTACCCCTACTCCTTTCGGATTAAGAATCTCCTCAACCGTATCGGCAATCTGGTTTGTCAGACGCTCCTGTACCTGCAGACGCCGGGCGAAAACATCAACGATTCTCGGGAGCTTGGACAATCCGAGTATTTTACCGTTAGGGATGTATGCCACATGGCAGCGGCCATAAAACGGCAGCATGTGATGCTCGCAGAGCGAGTATAGTTCGATATCCCTGACCATCACCATCTCGTCGCACTTGTCCTCGAATACCGCATCTCCCACGACTGCATCTATATCCTGATAATATCCGGCGGTCAGGAATTTCAGACTCTCCGCCACACGTCGGGGAGTCTTCACAAGGCCCTCCCGCGACGGATCCTCTCCAAGAAGGACAAGTATATCCCTGTAATGCTCCGCAAGGGAGTCGATTATCTCGCCGTTGGGCGGCGACAGGAACATATCCTCGATGTCGGGAATCAGGACATCGTGTCGCGACGGATTTCCGGATTTCCCGCTTTTCTGCTCAGCCATAAAGAGCTTCCTTACTGTCTATTACCTCAACCCGTAACAACCCGAAAGATGAATTATCGATTATATCCAAGACACCGGGCAGTGTCCATGCTGCAGGCGATCCGCCTGCCTTAAGCCACCTAACCTAATTCATCCGCTGCTCGAGGAACGAAGGCTGATGCGGCGCTGGAGTCGCATGATGATGCACCAGCTTCCAGCCCTCCGCTTCCCTCTTGTAGATATTCGTTATGTAGACCTCCACCGAAAGCGTCTCGTCCCCGTGCGAACTGACCAGCGTCCCACCCAGGAAAGTCCATCCCATATCGCCAAGACGACTCACGGTTATCGGCTTCAGCACCGCTTTAAGTTTAGTTGTATTCTCTGCGACGCTTTCCCATGCCGCTCGTATCCCCCTGAGCCCTCTCGCCATTTCGGTTCCCGGAAAAATCATACTCGAGTGTTCGCTTTCGCTCCAGGAGTTCATAATTCTCCGGACATTCAGCGTCTCCAGCGCACCGAGGAATACCAGTTCCGCTTCCACTATCGGCTCGACGTCTTCCATATCGTCATCAGTGTAATAATCGCCCATCGTCCCACCTGCCTATCGCTGCCTCTTTTATCCAATGAATTCGATATCGTCGATCTCCGGTACGATCCCGGCATCCGCTCCCCGTTTCAATAGCTCCCTGACTGCATCGTGCCCTTTCCTGCCCCAGTCCAGTGTGTAGGCGTTTACATACATCGAGACAAACCTGTCGACCTGCTCCTGTGCAAGATCTCTGCCGAAATCCTGCGCGTATTTAATCGCTTCTGTGCGGTGATCGAGCGCGTATTTCACACTCGACCCTATCGCCCTTACCGCTTTTTCCCTGGTCTCCTCATCCAGCTCTTTCCGTATCACATTCGCGCCCAGCGGAAGCGGCAGCCCCGTCTCATCACGCCACCACTCACCGAGGTCTATCAGTTTATGGAGTTTCTTGTCCTTGTACGTTATCTGACCCTCATGAATAATCACCCCGGCGTCAACATCCCCTCTCGCGACAGCGTCCATAATCGCGTCGAACGCGATTTCCTCAGTTCGTGCATCCGGGATAGCCAGCCTGAGAACGAGCGCGGCCGTGGTAAGTGAGCCGGGGATAGCGATATTCTTCCCCGACAACTCATCGATATCAAATTTCTGGCGCGCGACGACACACGGCCCGTAGCCATCCCCAACACTCGCCCCGACGTTCAGCAGGGCGTAATCCTGGTTGATGTACGGGTACGCGTGGACGCTGATGGCGGTTATATCGTAACGGCCTTCCAGCGCCGCCTGGTTGAGCGACTGGATATCCGACAGTGTATGCTCGAACTCGACCCCGTCCGAGCGTACATAGCCTTTGGCCAGCGCCCAGAACATGAAAGCGTCGTCGCTGTCGGGAGAGTGAGCAAGAGTGAGTTTTTTCGTTTCAGTCATGATTATTGGACGGCAAGTGTAACATAACCCTCGTCCGGCTTTCTTTCCCTGCGAGATAAGACCCCGCGCGTAAGCAAGTCGGGGCGGACACTTCTCCATGCACATCCCCTTATCCTCGATCTATCTTCACACCTCACCCCCGACCTCTCTCCACAAGGTGGAGAGGGGAGAATGATCATTTAAATATACGGCAAGAATCCGTACCGCGAGCGTCAGCGAGTCGGGGCGGGCACTTCTCCATGCACATCCCCTTATCCTCGATCTATCTTCACACCTCACCCCCGACCCCTCTCCACAAGGTGGAGAGGGGAGAATGATCATTTAAATAAACGGCAGGAATCCGTACCGCGAGCGTCAGCGAGTCGGGGCGGGCACTTCTCCATGATTTATAATCCGTACCGGCAATTCCTCAATCAATACACTCCAAGACAATACAATCATCCTGAAAGCCTTCTAAACATGCGGGTTTCGACGATTCTTATTAAACAGAACCGAGACCCTTACCCCGATACTAATTGCGAGAGAGGAGACGGCGCTGACTGGCATCAACGCGCCGTATGACATAAATATGGCTTATGAAAAGGACGCGATAGAGGGGTTCTTCTGCCCCTCCAGGATACTTATGGGTGGCGAGACGACCGAAACGAAGCGCGAAGGGAAAAGGAAGAAATCCACTCCCGACACGGAGATGGGATTCTTCGACTGGCTTGCGCCTCATTACGATCGACTCCAGCCCGTGCTTGATCCGTGCCGCAACCAGGCACATTCGATCATGCTCGACGTGCTCAATGCGATCGATCCCCCCCCGGAATCGGTTCTCAACATCGGCTGCCGTACCGGACTGCTGACATCCCAGATTCTCGAGTTATGTCCCGACGCGCATGTTTATGCAATTGACAATTCGCTCGCGATGCTTCAGACCGCCCGGGATAACCTCAGGGATTTCACCGACCGGATTACGCTGGCCATGGCTGATTACCGCGACCCGTGGGAAGAAGTCATCGAGCACCCTATCGACGCGATCGTTCACTACGGCGTTCTGCATCACCTTCCGCACGACATCCTCAGGGAGGTCTATACAAGGCTGGCGACAGTCCTTAGTCCCGGGGGATGGTTCATCCATGCCGACTTCACCGCCGAGCGGTTTCCGGAGCAGGTCAGGGGGATCGCGGGCAGCATACGGGATTTCCAGCAGCAATGCGCAATGATGGATATCCCTGGCTGCGAGACGATTCTCGACCAGCTCGAGGAACTCCGTCAGGCCGATGAGGAACGGGGTCGGCTGGCTGATGGACAGGCGATGCCGGAACAACAGGTGGCCTGGCTGATGGACGCGGGTTTCGACTTCGCAGTACGAATCTACCAGGACTGGCGTACTTCGCTTTTCCTGGCGGGAAAAAACGTATAATCCGCCGAACAGCGGAAAGCTTTCACCAAACGGTCCGGGCCAAGCCGGGCCATTTTTTTTACACTGTCCCGCGTCGAATATGGCTTCATGCATGGTATGATTCCTTTTTCGTATGGCCGCGATTGAGATCAACAACCTCTCCAAATCCTTCCGTCTCTACACTCGTAAGACCGAAAGCGCCATCGAGCGCTTTCTGATGCTTAAGCGGTCGCGGTACGAAAAACTCTGGGCGCTGAAAGACATCAACCTGACTGTCGGCGAAGGACGGGTCGTGGGAATCATCGGCCCGAACGGCAGCGGCAAGTCCACTCTGCTCAAGGTTCTCTCACGCATTTACCGTCCCGACACCGGCACATACACAGTCAATGGCAATGTGGCTGCGCTCCTCGAACTCGGAGCCGGATTTCATCCCGAACTGACCGGGCGCGAGAATATCTTCCTGAACGGCTCCATCCTGGGCCTGTCCAGGAAGGAAATACGCGAGCGGTTCGACGAGATTGTCGAATTCAGCGGGCTGGAAAAATTTCTTGACACTCCGATCAAGAACTTCTCGTCCGGGATGGTGGTACGTCTCGGATTTTCGGTCGCGATGGCCATCGACCCGGAAGTGCTCCTCATCGATGAGGTCCTCGGTGTAGGCGATCTGAATTTCTCGAAGAAATCCTTCATGAAAATCAAATCGTTCGCCGAAGCCGGCAGGACAATCCTCTTCGTCTCGCACGACCTTTCGGTCGTGGGCTCATTCGCTGATGAGGTTGTCTGGCTCGACGAAGGGAAGGTCCGGGGACAGGGGAATCCGTCGGAAATCATCAACCTTTACATGCAGGACCTCCAGATACGGCGCGAGGAGATCCACTCGAAGGGTCGCGCTATCCAGGCCGATATGCAAAGGGAGCGAAGCGGCTCAGGCGAGATCACTATCGAGAGTGTGAAATTCTTCGACAACTCAGGCATGGAGAAATATCTTTTCAACGCCGGGGAGGACATGACCGTCAGGATCGGCTATAAAGCCCATCAGGAAATTAAATCGCATTCACTCTATTTAGCTTTCCATGCATTCGATGGGCGGATGGTCATCGGGCCTATCCTGCGGCCATACGAGGCCCCGGTCGGCAATGAAGGCGATATCGAGGTCACTTTTCCCCGCCTGCCCCTGCTTAAGGGTGAATACTATATGTCTGTCGGATTATTCAGGGACGACTGGATAAACGCGTACGACCTTCACGATCGTTACTATCGATTCACCATCACCCAGCCATCCGAATGGGGAATCAAGGGCGAAATCTATGCACCCGCGGAGATTGAGTATCTAAGTAATTGAAAGAATCCGGGGACGGGATGGGTTTGGATGTGATGCCGCCATGCAGTCAGCAAGGATGTCGCTGGAAGCCGCCCGTAATTACCGAAATACCCTTGTCTGGTCAAAATCGATACTCGGAATCGCATTGATTATCTCTGCATGGGCGTTTGGCGCTTACCGCGACTCGGCACTCCTGATAACCATCCTTGCACTTACCTCCACCTGGGCAACCGTATGCCACCTTGCCGAGGGCCTTATCTTCGGACGAGTACTGAATCCCGACCTTTTCGGCATTTTTTTCATCCTGCTCATCCTTCCAAGCCCGGCGGCAACCCCCCTGCTTTCCGGAGTCCTTGCGGGACTGATCCTCTATTCACTGCTTATCACTTACATTGCCCTGAGACCCAGAGCATGGCTCGTTCGCGGCAGTCGACTTTATAAGCTGAGGCATCCGCTGGAGAGAATGATCCCGTTTGTTTACCTCGCTCCCGAACCACTCGCGCCGATTTTTGCCCCTGTCCCCGCTTTCCACTGGAGCATCGCCGCTTTTAACATTCCGGTGTTGAGATTCTCGATATTCGATCCGCAGTCGATCCATAACTACATAAAACACCGCACATCGAGACTTACTTCGCTCTATGATGACTGGACAGGCGCAATCACCTGCTTCCGCAACGCCGTGGGGATCCTCAATCTCCTTGACGCCCTCCGACGGTTTGAACAAGCCGACCTCGACGGGGTCGCGCTGGCAGCATCGGCACGTCTTGCGCTCAGTAAAATTCCCGACCAGGGACGAAATATCCTCGTTGAAGTACTCAAGACCCTGAAGCCGAACCGCCGCAAGCTGATTTTATCGGCGTTCGATTTACGGGTGTAGGGAGAGGAGTCAATCCTGAATTCCTCACCCTACCATGCTCCGTCGGGGGGGAAGCAGGTGATGTAGGCGTCGCAGTTACCGCTCAACTCCCAATCCGGGGGAGTATATTCATCGACGCCCGGGCCGGGGTCGAAATCCACGGTATTCCAGAAT
>Ga0272442_10004612_pt1 | contig 18771 bp, 16 predicted proteins | sample SSMForm2O_FD_200262 | JGI IMG/M metagenome (GOLD analysis project Ga0272442, IMG submission 200262) | Marine sediment archaeal communities from Little Sippewissett salt marsh, Falmouth, MA, United States - SSM-Form-2O | ecosystem: Environmental > Aquatic > Marine > Wetlands > Sediment ... | reverse complement strand
TTCCTGTCCGCTTGCCGACTGTGAGCCCGAGCCGGCGCCAGTGGAGGCCGTTTTCACGCAGTATGCAGATAAAATTCCGTGATTCCTTTCGAAGTCCTGTCTTGAATACATTGAGAAACTGTTGTCGTTTCCGTAAGCGCTCACGCGGTCTGAAAGTGTGCGTTTTCATTATAGACACGGAACAGGCCGGTGTGCTGAGCGACAATTCAGGCGCTTAGGACCTTGCGGCCTTTTTTGCGGCGCCGTTTGAGTACCTCCTGGCCGGCCTTGGTGCTCATGCGCTCTAAAAATCCATGCGTGCGTTTGCGTTTGAGGTTGCTGGGCTGAAATGTTCTCTTCAAGATGTTCTCCCTGCCGATGTGAGGTTATGTGTTTCGGTGCGGCAGCCGGTTTGGACGTGCGTGTACATGCGTGTCGGTTGGCCGCATCTTGGGCTTTAAGTTTAATCACTAACAAAACCATATATTTTCAGTATTGTCAAGTTTTTTCAATGATTTTCTTGAGGCCGGCATGCTGGATAAGGATGCCTTCGAGCAGTCCGGCATCGCTCACCGTACAGCAATCAGCGTTGAAATGCTGAAGCATTCGTTGCAGTATCAGGGTGCCGGGAATGATCACGCGTGCACGCCCGGGTTCAAGGCCGGTCAGTCGTGCACGCTGTTTGAGGGGCAGGCAGGTCATGCGGCGCAGCAGTGTGTCCAGCGTTGCGACGGTGAGCACGTGGTGGTTTATGCGGGCGGGCTGGTAATCGTGGAGTTCGAGGTCCATTGCAGCCAGCGTCGTTGCGGTACCTGCGGTGGCAAGTATTCTGGGCAGAACCGGCTTCGGCGGGCCCTCGAAGAGCATGGGACAGGCGCCTATAACGCCATCGACCCATGCGCGTATGGCCATGAGTTCGGTGTCAGCCGGTGGATCCGTGTGCATAAACCGCTCTGCCGGTTCTATTGCGCCAAGCGGCAGGCTGGTACTTCCTTGAAAGATCCCGCCGTTCAGAAAACTCAATTCAGTACTTCCACCGCCGATATCCATGATGATCGCCGATTCATCTTCAGGGTGCACAACGGCCAGTACGCCGGTGAGTGAAAGCTGCGCTTCGCGTTCTTCCGGGATGACAGACGGCAGGATCCCGGAGTGCTGCTGAACGTTCTCGATAAAGGCCTGCCGGTTGCGGGCAAGCCTGACGCAGGCGGTCGCCATCGCAATGACATCGCCTGCGCCGGCTGCACGGGCGTGTGCGCAGAACCTGCCAATGCAGGCGGCGGCCTGTTCGATGCGGTCGGGACGCAGCAGGCTGTCCGCATGCAATCCTGAGCCCAGGCCGACGATCTCCCGTCTGCGTTCACGCGGGTACAGGGTTGTGCCGTCGCAGTCGGCAATCAACAGGCGGATCGTCTGTGAACCGATATCGATGGATGCGAGTCTCTGCATTGTCGCTTAACCGCACTAAAGGCCGGATGTCATGGTACAGCACCGTCGCGCCGGCGGGCGTTTACAAACAGCCGTTTTCGGCAAAACTGTAATAACCGTATCTGCCTATAATGATATGATCATGTACGCGAATGCTCAAGAGTTTTGTTGCGCTTGCCAGTGCCTCGGTCAGGCGGTGGTCGTGATTTGAAGGGGCGGGATCGCCGCTGGGGTGGTTGTGGACCAGAATTATCGATACCGCACCGGCGGCGAGGGCGCACTCAACGATTTTGCGGGGGTAGACCGCGGTCTGGTCGACGGTACCTTCATGGATGACCTCGTCGCGCAGTATTTCATTTTTGGCGTTGAGATATACTACCCGGAACTGTTCGTCACGCAGCCGCGCCATGCTTGAGCGCAAATACGTTATCAACGCCTGCGGGCTTGAAATGATGTCACGTCCGGCTATTTTGCCTGCCAGGTAATAGTCACTACAGGCCCGGACCAGTCTGAGCAGCAGAGCGCTGTGTTCTCCGATGCCGCCTACAGACTGCATGTGTTCAAGCGGCGCGTCAAGTACGCCCTGGAACGTTGCGAACCGTTCGAGAAGTTTCTTTGCCGCCGGCTTGACATCCTTGCGGGCGATGCACCAGGTCAGGAGCAGTTCGATGACCTCGTAGTCGTTAAAGGCGGCGAGACCCTGATGTTTAAATTTTTCCCTGATGCGTTTGCGGTGTCCCTTTGCGAGTTCCGTGTGCATGTGCTTAATCCCTGCCGTGTGTTCATTGGGTTCCTTCTCGGTGCCTCGGTTTATAGAGCGGGGTCTACTGTTTTGACGCAACCGGGCGGTTTTTATTCCCGTATTCTGCCCAGAAGCACGTGCGGAGCGCTATGACGGTCAGCAGGAATGTTTGCGGTTTTGTGAAAAGTGCCGTAGTTCAGGTAGTCGCACTCTTCAGCGTGCGCAGGCTCACGCATGCGACTACCGCTATAGGTATCAATGCTGATAGAGCCGTTGTGCTGGAGGAGCATTATCCGGTACCCGCCAGTTCCAGGCGGCCTTTCCATCGTTCGGCAAGGACTTTTTTCAAGGCCTCGTGCTCGGGTCGATTGAGATGCGGGTCCTCGGCAACCAGCTTGAACGCAGCCGTGCGTGCCTCCTGCAGGATTTTGATGTCGCGTCCGATATGGGCGACCCGGAAATCCGGCAGCCCTGACTGGCGCGTTCCGAGAAATTCACCCGGCCCCCTGATGGCGAAATCCTCTTCGGCTATTTTGAAGCCGTCATTGGTTTGTTCCATTATTGCCAGGCGCCTGCGCGCGTCATCGGAGCGGGAGAATTGTGCCAGCAGCACGCACATCGACGAGCGCGCCCCCCGTCCAACGCGGCCGCGCAGCTGATGCAGCTGCGAGAGCCCGAAACGTTCGGCGTGCTCGATAATCATCAGGGCGGCATTGGGCACGTCGATACCGACCTCAACAACCGTGGTCGCTACCAGGATGTGCGTTCGGCCCGCGCTGAATTCGCGCATGACGCAGTCCTTTTCTCCGCCGCTCATGCGGCCGTGCAGCAGGGCCACCCGAAGCTCGGGGAAGATGTCCTGCTGCAGGTGCGCTGCCATGCGGGTAGCGTCAAGGAGGTCGATTTTTTCGGACGATTCTACCAGCGGATATACGATGAATACCTGGCTGTCGCAGGAAACGGTGCTGCGAATGAGCGTATATACCTCGCGGCGTTGAGATTCATTGTAGAGTTTCGTTGTGACAGGTGTGCGCCCGGGCGGAAGTTCATCGATGACCGATACATCAAGGTCTCCGTAGACGGTCAGGCCGAGTGTGCGCGGGATCGGGGTTGCCGACATGACAAGGATATCGGGGCACGTCCCCTTTTTTTTAATTTCAGCGCGCTGCATAACTCCGAACTTGTGCTGCTCGTCGATGACGACGAACCCGAGGCGGGCAAAGAGCACGTCATCCTGTATGAGCGCGTGCGTACCGATAACAAGCTGTGCGTTGCCGCTGCGGATGTCGTCAAGCCGGCGGGCGCGTTCCGTTTTGCCCTGGCTGCCGGTCAGCAGGCACAGGCGTGGGCCGTGCTCTGCGCATACGGCTGCAATGGTCGCATGGTGCTGTTCCGCCAGTATCTCGGTCGGCGCCATGATGGCGGCCTGGTATCCGTTATGGATCGCGATACAGGCTGCCAGAAGGCTGACAACGGTTTTGCCGCTGCCGACGTCACCCTGCAGCAGCCGGTGCATGGGAGCATGTGCGGCCATGTCGGCGCGTATTTCATCGAGACAACGTCGTTGCGCACTGGTAAGGCAAAAGGGCAGGCCGGCAAGCAACCGCTCAAGGTCATGATCATTGATCGCCAGGGCCGTGCCCGGTTCAAGGGCGACGCCGTGTTTTTTGAGGGCCAGTAATGCCTGCAGCATGAAAAATTCGTCAAACACGATCCTGCGGTGAAAACGTGACGTACCGGAGCAAAGACGCTCGGGATCGTCGTCTGCACCGGGCTGATGTACGCGGGTGAACGACTCCTGCAGCCCTGCCAGGACATAGTGTGTACGTATCGAACAGGGCAGATAGTCGTGTACGATTCCGGGGACGCGCTTGGTGAGCGCCTGCAGTAAGCGCTGCATGGTTTTTTGGGCAAGGCCGTCGGTAAGTGGATACAGGGGCGTTATGGACAACATCGAACCCGGGTCCCCGTCCTGGTCCAGCACCTCTGTTTCCGGGTGATGCATTTCAAGGCGGCTGCCGAAGAGTTTTACCTGGCCGGTGATCAGGATTCTGTCGCCGTCTTTGTATCTGTTTTTAAGCAGAGATGCATAGCGCTGCGGCAGCTTGAACCACTTGGCTGCAATCAGGCCGCTTCCATCGCTGATGAGCATTTCAAGCAGGCGCATGCGCCCGGACGATTTTACAACCGGACTGCCGTGAACCGTGCCGATCACCACGGCATGCGTGCCGGGTTCAAGGCGGGCGATGGGTAAAACGCGGCGCCGGTCGATATAGGTTCGCGGCAGGAGATAGAGCAGGTCTTCGAATGTTTTCACGTTCATGCGCTTAAGCGCTGCGGCAGTTTTCGGGCCCACGCCGGGCAGGTCAGCCACGCTGCGCGCAAGCTGCTGCAGGCTTTTATGGATATCGCAGACGTAGCCAGTGACTTCGTGTGCTGTATTAGAAAAATGCTCTAACCTATTGAATTTATTCAAAAAATAAATTGCGCTTGCAATTCTTTCCCGTTGTGTCTCAGGGGCGTGACTGTAGAAATCCTCGAAGCGTTCAGCAATTGCATTGAAACCTTTGTCGCCTGACATTTTCTGTGCCCGGCGAGCGAGCGATGGCAGCAGGCTGTCGAGGCCCTTGACCGTGCCGAGGCGTGCGTAATTATTCCTGGCCGCAAACTCAAGCGGTTTCTGCATGGCGCGGATAATCTCGACGAGTGTCTGTTCAGGTGCGCTCATGGTGCAGTGTGTTCGTCCATATGCCCTGTGCCGTACGGTCCTATTGTCAGTCGCTGCCCGATGCGGGCAGGGCGGTTTCAGGAAAAAGGTAATCGATAAATTTTTCGGCGATGACAGCACCACCGCGCGGTGAGATCGCCAGGTCCGGAGCAAGTTCTATGACATGTGTATGAAGGCCGTCCTGCGTATGCAGGACATCGATGCCTGCAACCGGCAGGCGGGCTGCTGTGACGATGGCGTGGCCCAGATCAATAAGCGTGGGGTCGACCAGTTCGGTTATGTCGTGCACGCTGCCTCCCGTGTGGTAGTTGGCGGTGCGCCGTACGGTCACCCTGCACCCGGCTTCGGGAACATGTGCGAGTGAAAGGCCGCCCGCGAGCAGGAAGCGGGCGGTTTCGCGGTCAAGGGGTATCCTGTTGACCGCGTCCGTGAGGGCCGCGCTGCGGTTGCGGGCCCTGATGAGACTGCGGATCGTGTCGCGGCCGTTGCCGATGATATGGGCCGGCCTGCGCTGCAGCGCGCACACAAAGCGGTAGTCGATGAACACCAGCCGGTGGTCGTCACCGGGCACCATTTTTTCAAGCAGGATTTCCGGTTCGAATTGTCGGGCGCGGCGCAGGGCGGCTTTCAGTTCATGCGGCGCAGTAATGCCGGTCGATACACCGCGTGCGCCCCATTGCGTGCAGGGCTTGACCACGATCGGGGCATTGCGCTCGAGAAATTTCAGGGCAGTGCTGAAACCCGAATAGAGTTCCTGCTCCGGTACGGGAAAGCCGCGTTCGCGCAGGAAGCGTCCGGCAAGATATTTGTTGTTCGTCAGGTGGAAGGTGACCGCGCCAGTGCAATCGGTAAGAGAACGGTAGCAGCGGACCGTACGCGGACCATGACACAGTTCGAATACGGGAACAGATGCGTCGATCACGCGGACGCTGATGCCGCGCCTGCGCGCCTCATCGGTTATGGTCGTCGTGTAGGGGCTGTGCATCGGATCAGGTGCCGGAGTCGTCATGGTGGTGCCCCGGCTGTTATATCCGCCCTGTTGTGCGCCGGACGGTCAAACCGCATGCGAAGACGGCGCGGGCTCAACGGTGTTGTGTTGAGCGGGTCGGGTTCCAGGTCACGGCACGAATCGATGCTGGATTCTATGGCCCGGCTGTAGAGATCACGGGCCGTCGTTAAAACCGGGATGCCGGTTTCCGGATCGGGAAAGTTCGTGCAGCCAGGCAGGCCGGGGACCCTGTCGAGAAAACGCGGCAGGTAGAACAGTGCGGCGTTACAGTGGAGTTTGCGGGCGTAGAACGGGGCATCCTGCAGTAGTGCGCCCACAAGCATGCAGCCGGGACGTTCTGCAACACAGCCTCCGGGCGGAGATCCCCTGAGACCTGCGGCAGTCTGCTGTGAGACCAGCCAGTGGGTGACTTTTTTGGGCATGGTGCGGCGATTCTATCGATTACTGTGCGTAGCGGTGTGTCCTTCTGTGGTGTGCCAGTATAGTAAAGACCATGCGCTGAGGTCAACAGCTATCGGTCCGGAATGAAGCATAAATGTGGCTGTATCGGCCGGAGATTGCCAAGATGCGGGGGGGCTGCGCGGGAAAGGCTGCGGGTCAGAAGAGCGGTTCTTCGTTTTTTTGTTCTTTTAAATAGCACATGACAGCTTCAAGGCTGTATTTGACGGAGCGGTGATGCGGTGCGGTGCGGATATATTCCGGACCCTGACCGCGGGAACGCCATTTTTCGAGTTCATCCTCGGATATGTTGAGAAGCTGTGAAACCTGTTTTGATGAGAGAAGGTCGGTAGTGGGTGCGCGCATGACTATTTTTTTTTGTGTATGTACGGAGCGTACCTTGTGTGTTTCCGGGCACGTCCTGAAATGCGCGCCCGCGGTCAGCTCGGATTTTTTCGCTTATTGTGAATGGAAAAATTTAAAATGCAACCAAAAAAATTATTTTTGTAAAAGCACAAAAAGGGCCATCCTGCATAAGGTGCTGATTATTCGCCGTGAAATGCCGCTGCTGCTTCCTGTTCGGGTGTGTCGGGCAGCGATTCATATCGGGGGGAAAAATGAAAGACCGTTAGTTTTTTTGCGCCGCAGTCACGCGCGAGCAGGCCTGCCTGGCGCGCCGTAAAATGACCGCTTCTGCGCGCCCTGGCAGCATCGCGTTCAAGGAAAGCGGCTTCGCAGAAAAAATGGTCGGCACCCGAGGCGAGGGTGCGGATTTTTTTTATGTTTGCCGGCGTAACGCCGCTGTCGGAAACATAGGCAATGATTTCGCCGCGGGTGATATGCACGATTTTTCTCCTGAGTTCGCCGAGGCTCAGGGCAGCGCCCTGTTGTGTGCCGGCCGCGGGTACGGTTATCATCGTGTCGTCGGGAGCACCTGCGCGGATACGCGTCTTGAGTGCCTGCAGCCACGGGCCGACGGGCAGGCCGCGGCGAACAAGCGCGTCCCGGTTGATGTTGATGTGAAAGTGCTCTTCGAGGCGATAGGCCAGCGAAACAATTCCGTTATGGTCGAGGCGCTGCGCGAGCACGCGGTAGTGCGAATGGTTTACGACGGTGCCGTTAAACGCCGTACGTTTTTCAGAGCCGGGCCGGAAGCGGTCCCGGCACGCGAAGCAGCGGGACCTGATGCTTCGGCTGCCGATTTCATGCACGTGCAGTGTGAACGGGTAGTTTTCGGTCAGGTTCCACGTGTAGCCCTTCAGCTTGCCGTTTATGCCGGCGAGTATGCCGGGGGGGCCGTACAAATGCAGGACGCGGTCGCGGCCCAGGTTGAGGCGCAGCAGGTGGTCAATGCCGATAAAATGGTCAATGTGGGTATGTGAAATATATACCTCGGAGATTTTGAGCAGCAGGCGCGGGGAAATGCGGCTTATGTCGCCCAGGTCGAACAGCAGTGCCGTTCCTTCGCCTTGCAGGCGCACATAAAGGGCCGGGTCGCCGAACGGCGGGTTGAGAAGCCGCGCCTGGAAAAGCGGGGTCATGCCGTTTCCTTTTCGCCACGTTGCTCGCGGGCATTTTCTGGATGAATAATATACCACAGTTGTTCCTGGAGTGAATCCAGGGCATCGTAGAGCTGTGTGAAATCTGACAGTGTGCCGTTGTGCTCAAGGCGTTCTGCCACGTTCTTGCAGTTTACCTTGACGCAGGGGAACGGACGGCTGTCCGGCGGCAGCACGCATCCCGCATCGCCCAGGAATGAGCAGCCGTTGGGCAGGCCGTGGTCAATCCTCAGGTCGAACGGCGCATCATGGTGTGCGCGGAATATGAAGTAGTCGGCTTCGGTAAACCAGCCGTCAACCGGCATGCACTGGCAGCAGGGTGCCGAGCAGGCCGGGCAGAGCTGCGCAGTAATGTCGTCCAGCAGGGCACGCATGCCCTGCTGGATCAGGCTGTTTTGGTCGGCAAACTGCTTGAGCCGTTCCCGGCAGTCCGGGTGGGCGGCCATGAAATTCTGATAGCGTTCTTCGAGCAGCTCCAAACCCATCGCGATCGGTTTCCTTTCCTCTGTCAAGGCTTTCGCAGCCTTGTTCCAGGGCTTGTTTCTATATGTAACCGTCTTAAAAATTTCGCCCGCTCGCACTGGGCCTGTCGAAGAGGCCACGGGTTATATTATTGCAGTGCAGGCCGTTCATGGTTCGACAGGCTCACCACGAACGGAAAAGCAGGCTCATCGCGAATTGTTTTTTTTTGAAACGGCTGCAGTAAAAGAGCATATGTTCTCAAGGACGGGCAACCGGATTTACCCGCGATTAATCTATCCTATCACAATTGTTCGTACGGGTACAGGCGTAACGTACAGATGAACCCCGGTTAGCTCTGTAAACCTGGGGCCTGTATGAAAAAATTTTAATGCTGCTGTCATGGTGCGCGGTCGATAGAATGTATGGTTTCTCCCAAGAACATTACAACAGCTGCATTTCCCCAGCTGGAACAGGCCGGCATTGAGATGACAGGCGACTGGAACCTGACGCTCTCGATGCCGGGATTAAAAAGCACACGCCCGCCTATGCGCCTTTACCCGGTTTGCTGTACGAGGAAGCGTCCTGCCGGCTTACGGACGCCTGCTCGTAATGCTGCGTTAGCTTCCCCGTGTGAAGGGCGCCGGCTGCGTATGCCACATTTCCCTTGACAACATTTTCGGGATTCATTATTGTTGCCCGACTGGCGTAAACCCCTTGCCCGGCAGACCCCTACATGGATTCCGGATATTCGATTGATCGCCCCGTTTTTATCGTCGGCCCCCACCGCAGCGGCACGACCCTGCTCTACGGCGTTATGGCGCGCCATGAGCACGTTGCCTGCATGGTGCGCTACAATCAGCGGTTCCCTGCGCACCCCGGCATCGCCTCCGCCCTGCGCACGCTGCTGCGCGGCAGCATGAAACCCCATGAAACGCAGCGTTTCTGGGATTATCTCTGGCAGGGCCCGGATGACACGATGGGTGCTGACGACCTCAGGCCGGAGCACAGCAAATTTTACCCCCGTATTATCGCCGGCGTGCTCAGGCAGCGCGGCCGGACCCGCTTTATCGCCAAGTATCCGCGGCTGTCGCTGCGCACCGGCTGGCTTGACGCCCTGTTCCCGGGTGCGCTTTTCCTGCATATGGCGCGTGACTGGCGCGCTGTGGTCAATTCCACTGTGCAGGGCAGGATCAAACGCGAAAAGCACAGTGACCGCTGGTACGGCATGCGTATTCCGGGCTGGCAGGATATGGGCGGACTTGCGCACGAGGTTGCCGCGGCCCGCCAGTTTCGCGTGACAACGCTTGCGATCGAGGAACAGGCCCGCCGCACTCCGGAGCGTTTCCACCGGATCGGCTACGCCGGCCTGTGCCGCGACATTGAAGGCGTGATGCGCGGCGTCGCCGAGTTTGCCGGTCTAAGGTTCAGTGATTCCTTTCGCAGTGTGCTGCCGCGTGACCTGAAGAGCAGGAACGACAAGTGGAAGACAAATCTTTCACAGGAAACGCTGGCAGCGATCCGCGCGGAAGATCCGGGCTTTTTCGAGCGTTATGAAGAGGATTCCGGACAGTGATTCGCAGGGTATTTTTTAATGCCGTTCTGTCCGTCGTTCAGTAGCCACGGTTGTGATACGTCGAGTACCCTACCTGAAATCCGGTTTGTTTTTAGTGCTGCTCGCCGCTTTTTTCCTGGTGCGCGGTATCGCGATCCAGGGGCTTTATCCGCCGCTCGAAGGGCCGGATGAATACCAGCACATCGCCGTTATCCAGTATTTGGTTGAGAACCGCTCCGTGCCCGTCTACGGCCGGGCGCGGGTACCTGTCTCACTGTACCCTGATATCGTAGCCAATCCGCACCCGCGCCACAGCGTCGAGCAGACCGCGCATATCGGCGCTTTGTCATATGAACGGTTTTACACGGGGCGACCCCGTGCCGGTGATGGCACGATCAATTTATACCAGGCGCAGCATCCACCTTTGTATTATATTTGCATGGCGCCGCTGTATGCCTGGTCGCGTGCAACACTTGGTTTTCGACCAACAGTATACCTGCTCAGGCTTGTCAATATTGCCGCAGCAGCGCTGGGCCTCGCATGCCTGTTGTATCCGCTTCTTCGTATTCCCCGTGATGGATCGCTCGGCCGGCTTTTCTGCCTTGCCGCGGCAGCCTCGCCGATGTTCATGGTCTATGTTTCGCGTGTTGCGAACGATGCCTTTGCCATCCTGTTTGCCGGCATGGGCATGGTGCTTGTACTGCGTGCATGCGGTGCTCAGCGGGCCGGGATGACTGCCGGCCTGGCCGGGGTATGTACCGGACTGGCCGTGGTGTCGAAACTCAATGGTCTCGTAGCGGTTCCTGTCGCAGTCGGGTACTGGATGTTCCTGGCTTTACTGTCGGCTATCACCTGGCGGGCGGCTATCAGGTGCGCTGTCTGGTTTCTCGCCGGATACCTTGTTATCGCGCTGCCCTTTCACCTGTGGGCCTGGACACATTACGGGACCTTGCTGCCGCAGCAGGAAACGATCCGGAATATTGCGGACGGGAACAGTGTGCTTGCCTGTATTCGTGAAATCAGGCCCCAGCATCTATGGACATTTTTTGTTAAGCGTATTATTTCGCATACACTCTGGACCAGCGGCTGGTCGTTTCTTGGATTGCCGTACCCGCCGGCTTTTGCCTACCGCGTTTTGGTGCTGTGTGCCGCCTGCGGCGGCCTGTTCTGGCTTCTGCGGCGCAGGCGTTCCAGAGCCTCGTTGCCGTTTCGCGACTGGCCGATACTGTTCTTCTGCGTCGCGCTTGCATCGGTTACGTTCTGCGCGGCCTACCTGCACGGCCTGCACAGCCTGGTGGCATACGGTCTTGTGGCCACGCCTTCCTATTATGTCATGATCGGCTATCCGGCTTTTCTGGCGTGTCTGTTTGCCGCCTCCCTCGGTTACGGGAGAAAAATTTCCGCAGCGCTTGCGTTTTTGATGCTCGTTCTTTTTATGTTGTCCGAGCTTTACGGGCTGCTGTGCGTGGCAGCGCCGTACTGGGCGCAGACCGGGGAGTGGTCACAGATGCTTGCGCGCCTGGATTCCGTGCATCCCGGGTTCCCGTCGTCGGTACATTTTTTCATTTTTTACGCAGCTGCTCTCGCGCTGCTGCTTGTCGCGTTGCGGTCCTGTTTTGCCGTTAGCGAAAACCGCCCCTGATGCGCGGCAATGCCTTATGGACGTCGTGTCAGCAGTAATCGTGCATAGTGCAGCAGGTCACGGATGAAAATATGCCCGTGCGCCGAAAGCATGTGCTTCAGGCAGTAGGCCACGCAGAGCAAAGCGTTGACTGCGGCAAGAGGCCGGCTGGCGGTTCCGTTCTTAACCGGGTGATAGAGAAAGTTCCGGCGCCCCCCCCAGGCAATAAGCGGGGGCCTGTGGCGCATGCTGCCCAAGTGCCGCAGGTGACCGCGGAAGGCAAAGGTTGTGTAGAAGCGGCCGCGACGCTCGGGCGGCGTAGACGAACCGTCCCCGCCGATATCTTCAAGGCGCAGCCCATGGTGTGCAAGCAGGCTGGGCACAAGGCATTCATGATGGCCGCTCCAGCCGTTGCCGGTGTATTTTGACAGCAGCGACACCGCGGTGCGCGATATACGGTACAGGGGCATGAACGCGCGTATGGATGCATGATCAGCCGCTCCGGCTGGAGTTTTCAGCGTTTTCCACCAGAACCATTCGGGTTCTTCTGCGAAACGGCGCAGATGCACGCCCAGCAGGTCGGCTGTGTTGTTGCTGAATTCGTTGAAAAATGTTTCCCATGAACCGGTAAAACGCACATCGTATTCGACGATCCAGTAATAGTCGTATTCCGGATGCGCCCCGTAGAATGACAGCAACGGCAGGTGGCCGTTGCCGGGCACCAGGCGATTGCCCATCGCACCCGGATAGCGTTGCCGTAACTGGCTGAAATCGAAGCAATGCAGGCGGGTCCGTAACTGCGGTACAGCAGAAGTCGCATCGGCCAGCACATGCACATCGCCGGCGCCTGCGCAAAGCTCGATCGCGCGCAATGCCGCGAGGGCATCCTGGTCAAAAAGGTGGGTGAGGAAAAGGATCGCTGTGCGCGGCGGCACAGCCTGCGGGCAGGTCATACAGCAGGTCCTGTTTCGTTCATATGCTTTTGAAAGTGGCCAACTATATGCTGCTGCTGCAGGTATGTCAATACAAAGAATGGCTGCTGCAGTCGCCGCACCTGGGCCGTGCCTGCGCTTGGGAATGCCCGGCCACGCCTGCTGCACCTGTTAGGTGTTGTATCGGATATCAAATTTTGATACATTTGTATCCTGTCCGGTTGTAATGATCGGCCGGGCAGGGCGGCTGCATGCGGTGATGCATCTTTTTGAAGCCGTATGGGCACCAGGCGGCCGGAGGTGCTGCAGCAGTGTGGAGATGCGTTGTCTGGCCGGATGGTTACTGTGTGCACGGGATTGAAAGGACATACGAGACATGAGTGAGGTACGCGTACGTTTCGCGCCGTCTCCGACGGGCTACCTGCATATCGGCGGGGCCCGGACGGCCCTGTATAACTGGCTCTATGCCCGCAAGCATAACGGTACGTTCGTGCTCAGGATAGAGGACACTGATGAGGAGCGCTCCACCCGCGAGTCTATCCAGGAGATCCTTGACGGGTTGACATGGCTCGGACTGCAGTGGGATGAGGGCCCGTATTTTCAGTCCGAGCGGCTTGCGTCGCACAGGCAGGCGGTTGACCAACTGCTTGCGGCCGGCCATGCCTACCGCTGTTTTTGCACGAAGGAGGAACTCGAGGCCAAGCGCGCGCATGCCCAGGAACACAAGCTTGACTATAAATACGACGGCACCTGTCGGGACTTGAGCCCGCAGCAGGTCGAGGTGAAGATTGCTTCGGGGCAGCCGTTCGTGGTGCGATTCAAAACGCCCCGTCAGGACGGCTTTGTCGCCTTCGATGACCGTGTATACGGACGTGTGGAAAAACGCTATGAGGACATTGAAGATTTCGTCATTTTGCGCTCTGACGGAAAACCGCTCTATCTGCTCTCCAGTGCCATCGATGATATGACCGACCGCATCACGCATGTTATCCGCGGACAGGACGGCCTTGGCAATACGCCGCGCCAGATCCTGATCCTGGGCGCGCTTGGCTATACCCCCCCGGTCTACGCACATATCTCGCTCACACTTGATACGAAGAAGGCCAAGATTTCCAAGCGCAAGCACGGCGAAGTCGTCACGGTTTCCTATTACAAAGATCGCGGGTTTCTGCCCTGGGCGCTCAATAATTTCCTGCTGCTGCTGGGCTGGTCCAATACCGAAGGGCGTGAATTCTTTACGCGTGATGAGCTTATCGAGGCATTCGACCTTGACGGTATTGCGCGGCACAACTCGATTTTTAATTACACATCGGGTGATCCCGCGAACTGGACCGACCCTAAGGCCGTTTCGATGAATGCGCGCTACATCAGCATGCTTCCCATGGACGAGCTGCTTCCCTGCGTGAAGGCCGAGCTGCAGGCAAGCGGCCTGTGGCAGGATGCATTCGAGCAGGAGAATAACCAGTGGTTTCGGGACACGGTCGAACTGATACGCACGCGGCTTCATACGATCAGGGATTTTTCAACCAGGGGGCGCCCCTATTTTGCGGATGATTTCGAGTTTGAGGACAAGGCCGTCGCCAAAAACCTCAAAAAAGACGAGCGGATCAAAATGCTGCTGCCGCAGGCGGCCGAGATGCTCGCAGCCCTTGATGTGTTCGATCATGTCACCATCGAGCAGGCGTTGCGTGAGTTTTGTGAACAACAGGGCCTCAAGCCCGGATTGATCATAAACGCCGTCAGGACCGCATGCACCGGGCAGTCGGCCGGTCCGGGCCTGTTTGAGCTCGTCGAGGCCATCGGGCAGGAACGTACGGTCGCGCGCTTGCGATCAGCGGCCGCAATGCTTTAACCAGGACATGGTACGGATCAGGACATACGGAGCCCGCAGGATATGATCCCGGCGCAGCACTATGACATGCTTCGCACCGTAAGCAGGACCTTCGCCCTGTCGATCGAGCAGCTGCCCGGCAGCCTGCGCGAGGCCGTTACCGTTGCCTATCTGATGTTTCGCGTGGCTGACTGTGTTGAGGACCATGCCGGCATCGAGCCGGGACGCAAGGCGGCCCTGCTGCGCCTGTGGGCAGCCGCGCTGGCCGGCCGTGAGCAGGTCGGGGAATTCCTCAAGGGTATTGACGACCTGCAGGCCGATGGCGACCCTGAGATCGAGGTCGCAAAAAGTGCCGACAGTGTGCTTGGCGGTCTGGCGGCGCTTCCAGCCCCTGACCGCGACATCCTTGTCCGCCATGTCGGCGACACGTCGATCGGTATGGCGCGCTGGCAGGAGCATGGCCCCTTTGTCGAGAACGAGGAGGCCATGGACGACTATATGCACGAGGTTGCGGGCAGGGTCGGCTATCTGCTCACCGAGTTGTTCGCTCTGTATGATGCCCGGATCGCCCTGCGAAAAGACGCACTTATGAAGCTCGGGCGTGAGTTTGGCCTGGCCCTGCAGACCGTGAATATCATCCGCGGCATGCGCAAGGACTATGAGCGCGGCTGGGTGTTCGTGCCGCGCACAGTATATGAAACCCAGGGCCTGACGCGCGACAGTCTGTTTTTGCCTGAAAACAGAGAGCCGGCCATGCGCGTTGTCGCCCGGCTGGCCGACAAGGCCGAGCGTCATCTTTTGTGCGGTCTGGCCTACGTTTCGCTGCTTCCGCAGAACCGCCGCATTCGTCTGTTCTGCATCTGGCCGCTGCTGTTCGCGGTCAGGACCCTGGCCCTGAGCCGGAACAATCCCGATGTCATCGCTTCCGAGGCCAAGATCACCCGGCAGCAGGTCAGCCGTATCGTCACCGTATCCTCCCTTATCTGGTGGTCGGATGCGCTGCTGGGCATGTATTACCGTAAGCTGGCGAAAACCCCTTCAGTATGACGTGTGAGGCGTTGTGCAGACCGCTGTCTACATGCCGAGTGCGGCTTTCATATCGTCCCGGTAGCGTTCGGCCTGGGGTTCGCCGGGATAGGCCGCGATCGCGCGGTCGAGGTAGGGGATCGCTGCTGCGTGTTTTTGCTGGGCTATCTTCGCCTTGGCCATCAGCAGCAGGCCCGTATAATCGTCGGGCGCGAGCTTCAGGGCGTCGTTAAGCAGGGCCACGCTTTCCGGATACTTGCCCTGTATCAGGGCGGTCTCGCCTTGTTTCTGCTTGTCGATCGCGGGTTTGAGTTTTCGCAGGCGCGCGGTTGCATCCATGTAGCGTTCGCGGTTCATGGATGCGCTCATATAGCGGGCGTATTTCGTCCGGGCTTCATGCGCCATGGTGTTGTAGCGCTCGGTGCTCATGGGATGGCTTGAACGCATCTGCTCGATCATGGTCGGCTCACGCCTGTTCAGGCTGCGCAGCATGTCCATGAGGTTGATCATGCCCTGCGGGCTGTAGCCGGCCCTGTACATGTATTCCATGCCGAGCGCGTCTGCCTGGCGCTCATGCTCGCGGCTGTATCTGGCCAGCAGCAGTTCGGCTGCATCGCCTCCGAGGCCCAGGACGCGATTTGCCGCTTCCCGGTTGATCTGGTTTGTTTCCAGCAGAATGTTGGCACCGAGCAGGGCAATGCCGGCCAAAGTCTGTTTGGACATTTGCTGTGCCGTGTGCCGGGCATTGACATGTCCTGCCTCGTGACCCAGCAGGGCTGCCAGTTCGGCTTCACTTTCAAGCGCAAGCAGAATGCCCCGCGTGGCGCAGATCGTGCCGCCGGGGAAAGCGTAGGCATTGTCATAGTTGGCGTTCACCACGTTAAATGAGTATGGCACTTTGGGCCGGTGCGAAACAGCGCCGATTTTCCTGCCCACGCCCGCGACATATTGTTGCAGGGCCATGTCCTGCACTTTGCCGTAGTCCCGAGATATCTGCTCGGGTGCATACTGCTTGTCAACGGCCAGTTCCTGCTCGGGACTAATGAAATTGAGCTGGCGCTCGCCCGTGACCGGATTCACGGCGCAGCCGACAAGCATGCCTCCGCCTGCAAGGGCGAGCAGGGTCAGCATCTCGCGACGGGTAAGATAGCCTGCCGGCATGGTGCAGGCTATGAAATGGTCATTGTCAGGCATGTTTTTCATGTCCAGGGCTCCTGTGGTTGTGTGCGCTCCAGCGGCTGTTGGGCACGGTCTGCTGCGTTCCTTTTTTGTACAGTTATAGTATCAAAAGAAAATCCATTTCAAGTAGAAATACATAACGCCTGCACCGCAGCGGTGCTGAATAAAGACGTTGACCGATCCTTTTTTTTTACCTATGATTTATTCTGTAGTTCAGCTGCATAGTGATACGCATGTGCACGTTAACCAGACGATGGAGCGCACCATGACACGTTTGCTTTGCCGATCCGTAGTACTAGCCTGCCTGTTGTACCTGCTGTGTATTCCTGCCGCACTCGCCCTGAACATCGGTGATCCGTTTCCCGATTTTACCGTTGACAATACCCTCAGCCGGGAAAACAGTGCGTATCTGAAGATGCCATATAAAGGGAAGGTCCAGCTCTCGAAAATTCCCCACGAGGTGATTATTTTAGAATTTTTAAATGTTTACTGTCATACATGTAGAATGCAGGTGAGCATTTTCAATGAACTCAAAAGCGCCATTGCCAAAGATCCCGATCTGCGCGACAAGGTGTGCCTGCTGGGACTCGCGGTCGGCAATTCCCTTCAGGAGATCGCGGACTTTACAACCGAATTCGGGGTGCAGTATCCGGTGCTGAGCGATCAGGACAAAACGCTCTTCAACAGTACCGGCAATATACGCGGAACGCCGCATACCTATGTCATCCGCAGGGATGACCGGGGCTTCATCGTCGACTACCATGCCGGCGGCGTTTCATCGGCAGACCGGTATCTGGAGAGCATACGCCACACGCTGCGCAGCAGTCTTGTCGGCACCGGCCCCGGCAATATCCTGCCGCCGCTCACATTCGGCGCCGGGGGCAAGGACATACGAACCGCGTCCATGCAGGGCGAGCGTTTCATTCTCTATTTCGCTTCGGCCCAGGAACGCGAGCTAGAGAATGACCTGCGCAAGATGCCTCTGCAGCTCGCCGTGCTCAAGAGTCTTGCCGATGCCGGCTTTCTGCATGTTTTTATTTTCCCGCCCGTACATGGTGAGTGCGGCGCATGCGCCATTCCAGAGCCGCTTGTGTGCGTACATGATCCGGGCAATGCGGTCCGCGATATGTTCGGGGCCGGCGAGAAGCCGCTTGTGGTGTGCGTCAATGAATACGGCAGGATCGCCTATCGCGGTGAGTCCCTGAGCCGGGTAGCGGGCGCACGTTTGTACGAGGGTGCCGAATACAAACCCGAGCCGAAGATGAGCAGCGCGGAGATACGCGACCGTATCACCAGCAGCATTGTTGCGTCCGGCCAGCAGGTCGCGGACATCGAACCCCTGACGCTTGAAAACCGTCAGGAACTCTATGTCATTACCATTGCCCCCCAGGGCAGCGGCGTGTTCTTATTCGCACGCATTGAATCAGGCATTACCATGTGTGATGTGTGTCATGATACCCATTTCATGTACGTGTTCGATCAGGCCGGGGTCGTGGTCGATTTTATGCCACTCGAGATTACGAAATACGGCAATATCCCTTGGAGTGCTGAAGATGCTGAAAAAATGAAAAAGAATCTCGTGGGACGCAGTATTTTCGAACCGTTTGTGTTCGATCCTGCAGTGGATGCGGTCACGACCGCTACCATGTCCTCGAGCCTGGTGTACGAGGCGATGAACAGAGCGCGTGAGTATTTCAAGGATTTTTATGAGTACGGTTTTCGCGCGGACTACTGGAAAGAGCAGTGTTTTTCGGTTATATGTAAGGTGAAGAAACTCGTCGAGGCCGCCCGTGCGAAGAGTGATTTTGTCCTAGACGACACAGCCCTTCAGAAAATCATGTCCGAAAGCGCTCTGAAGGGCTGTCCGACCGGCGGTATGTATATTGTTCTTGACGGTGACGTGCTGTGCAGCCAGCACGGTTTGAACCTGCAGGGCTGCCCGGACTGAAGATTGTCCGCTAACCGGTGGAAAAGAGGGCGGATGTACCGCAGTATGAGGAATGCCGGAACGCTCGGGCCTTTGTGTCTGGCATTGTTGCTGGCGCTGTGCGCTTCCGGGATCGGTACGCCCTGCGTTGCAGAAAGCCTGCAGGATTTCTGCGCTTTCAATTTTATCGATAACCGTGCGATCAATACAGCCGAGTTGCGCGGCAATATTCTTGTCCTGCTGTTCGGTTCGATTTATTGCAAACCCTGTGTCGAACTGCTCCCGGTCATGGACACGCTGCAGGAACATTACCGGTACAGTGACGTTCGTATTATCCTTCTTGATATCGACATGGCGG
>Ga0272442_10004611_pt1 | contig 18773 bp, 16 predicted proteins | sample SSMForm2O_FD_200262 | JGI IMG/M metagenome (GOLD analysis project Ga0272442, IMG submission 200262) | Marine sediment archaeal communities from Little Sippewissett salt marsh, Falmouth, MA, United States - SSM-Form-2O | ecosystem: Environmental > Aquatic > Marine > Wetlands > Sediment ... | reverse complement strand
AGATCATGGTCGAGCACTACTGGCGCATGCTTTTTAGCCGGCAGTCGCCGCTTTGTGCGCCCTTTCGGGAGCAGTGCAAAGGGCCGGACGATGCGGCGAAAATCGTGGAACTCCTCCGCGTCCTCAGCGGCATTCCCCTCGATCAGGCGGCGGGCATGCTGCCGTGGGCCGCTCATTTGAACGAATCGGGCAACCCGCGGCTCCTGCATGAATTTGTCGAGGGGTTCTACAACTTTTGGCGGTCCTACGACCGCTATATGATCCTGCATTCCGAGCCCGGTCCCAGCAGTCTCGATCAGCGCCCTTATCGCGCTTTCAATGAGACGCTGGAAAATCTCAATCACATTGTGCGAGCGCTCTACCGCGATATCTGCGAGAACATCACCGGCGATCATCCGCGCATTTACCGCCAGGTTTCCGCGGGATGCGACGTCGGGCTGATCGCCACGGCCAAAACGGGAGTACTACCTCCCCCATACGCAGCGGTGCTGGATAACATTCCCTTTATCCGCCAGGCCATGATCAATCCTCCACTGATTATCGATCCGCCAATGAACAAGCGGACCGGGCAGTTTCAGAAAATCGAGGAAGATCCGCTGGCGGGCGCCCGGATCGAGCGGGAGCGCTATCTCTGCTTTCCCCTGCAAGTCGGCCCGCTGACGATCTTTGTTTATTTTCACAACCTGTTCATGGGCCTGGGGTGTGCGCTGTCCAACCTTTTCGAAGTGGCGAATGATGAACAGGTCGCCAACGGGCCGGATGCCATCTACCTGTTCGGCCAACCCGCCGAGCAGTTGGAACGGTTCGGGCAGTTGCCCACCGTGTTCTATGACGATCCGCAGAGCGGCCTGCTGGTTGCTTCGGTTCCCGCGGAAGAACGCTTTGCCTATTTTGGCTACTTGAAAAAAATGATTCTCACGCTGCACAACATCATCATGATGAAACGCGGGCGCATGCCCTATCACGGTGCGATGGTGCGGCTCGTGTTGCGCGGCGATAAAACCGCCACGTTTCTCATCATTGGCGACACCGCCACCGGGAAATCGGAATCGCTCGAAGCCCTGCGGCTGGTCGGGCGGGACTCGATTGAAGAAATTCGGATCATCGCCGATGACATGGGATCACTCGAAATCGATACCGCGGGCTGCCTGGTCGGCTATGGCACGGAAATCGGGGCCTTTGTGCGACTGGACGATCTTCAGCAAGGGTATGCATTCGAGCAAATGGATCGTGCGATCTTCATGAGTCCTCACCGGACCAACGCGCGGGTGGTTCTGCCCGTGACGACGCTCGAAGATATTCTAGAAGGTCACCGTGTCGATTATATGCTCTACGCGAATAATTACGAGCAGGTCGATGACTATCATCCCTTGATCCACCGGTTTCACAATCCCTCGGAAGCCCTGACGGTTTTCCGGGAAGGGGCGGCGATGGCCAAGGGCACAACCACGACGACCGGCCTGGGACACAGTTACTTCGCCAACATTTTTGGCCCACCTCAATATCGGGACCTGCACGATGGACTGGCCGAGTCGATTTTTAAGCAGGCTTTCAAATCCGGCACCTTTGTCGGCCAGGTTCGAACCCGGCTCGGCATTGAAGGCTATGAAACCACCGGACCGCAGGAAGTGGCCCGGGCCCTGCTGAAGCTGTTTGAACACGAAGCGAGCTAGCGCGATTCTCGAAATAGTTGTCCAAATGAAGCACGAAAAGCGGCCATCGACCTCTCTCCCCCTTACGAAGGGGGAGCGGGAGGGGGTTGCTTTTAGAGGCCTAAGCAGTGCCGCTGGAGAAAAACATACCCCACCCCCGCCTCCCCTTATAAAGGGGAGGAGAGGAAAACGGACAAAACTTTCGAGAGATACTATGGATACCTATCCTTTAAGGAAGAGAACAGTGCGAAGAATCTTCATCCTCGTCTCCGCAATCGTCATGCAAACCTGCCTGGGAGGGATCTACGCCTGGAGCGTGTTTGTCTCTCCCCTGAAACAGGGCTACGGTTTGGACAGCACTCAGACCCAGCTGCTGTTTGGCGGGTGTATTCTCATTTTTACACTTTCCATGGTGATTGCGGGTCGGTTCTTGGAGCGGATCGGACCGCGCTGGATGGCCGCGGCCGGAGGCGTCCTGTTTGCCTTGGGGTATTGGGTGGCGTCTTTGTCCGGCGGAACGATGCCCCTACTCTTTTTAGGAGTCAGTATCCTGACCGGGATCGGCATCGGACTGGCTTATGTCTGCCCGATTGTCACCTGTATGCGATGGTTTCCCAAAATCAAAGGACTGGTCACCGGCCTGGCGGTCGCCGGCTTTGGTGGGGGCGCGGTGGTCCTGTCGAATCTGGGTTCGCACTGGCTGAGCACAGGCGTGGACGTGCTGCAGATTTTCGGGTGGGTCGGACTGTCCTACGGCGCACTGATTGTCCTGGCCGCAATGAGTTTTACTTTCCCACCAGCCCCGCAAGAGGCGAGGCAGGAAAGCGCCCCAATCCCGCGTATCTTAACCAATGGTCGGTTCTGGAGACTGTGTGCCGGCATGTTCGCCGGAACGTTCGCCGGTCTTCTCACCATCGGCAACCTGAAACCGATTGGCGAGGCCTGGGGCGTTGCGGAAAACTATAGCGTCATGGCCGTCAGCTTGCTGGCGCTCGGAAACGCGGCCGGCCGAATTGCCTGGGGCTTCGTCTTTGACCGCGTCAAAACTCGAAGCATTCCGCTGTCACTAGCCTTTCTCTCGCTGGCCATTTTATTCCTGTTGGTTGTGGGCAGTCTTTCCCTGGCCTTTGTGCTGGCGGCTTTCCTGATCGGCTTCGGATTCGGCGCCTGTTTCGTCGTTTATGCAAGCGCGGTCGATCACTACTTCGGCGCTGAACATGTCGGCCGCCTCTACCCGCGCGTCTTTCTGGCTTATGGTTTATCGGGCATTCTGGGACCGACTCTGGGCGGATCACTCTTCGATCTCAGTGGCAGCTACAGCGGTGCGCTGATCGTTTGCGCCCTGCTGCCTGTGCTGGCCATCGGATTGTCCCGGCTAAGAGCGGTATCGCCGGTTCGAACGCCGGAAGCGGAAGCCTGAGAATTTCCAACTTTTTTGTTGTCTATTCAATCTTCAAAAATCTCTGGGATTGGCGGGTGCCCTACCCCTTACGGTGGGAAAGGTCCTTTCTTCGTGTCTTGGTGGTGAAGTTATGCGGAGCCCGATTATTTGACCGCGACTTCGTTCTTGGGATTCAGTTCGAAGGTTAGACCTTCATAAGCGGCGTAGGTTTCAGGGAACTGCTGCCGGGCCTGTTTCTCCATCTCTTCGATGAAGTCATCGTCATGCGCCGGGTCGTGGTGGAAGAGCACGAGACGCTTGACTTCGGCTGCCTTGGCCAAGTCGACCCCCTGCAGCCAGGTGGAGTGTCCCCAGCCCGCGCGCGGATGGTTGCCGTTCTCTCCCAAGTATTCTTCCTGGGTGAACATGGTGTCGTAAATGACGCAATCGGCGCCCTTGCAGAGGTTCTTGAGGACCGGATCGATGCACCCCTCGAAGTGCTCGGTGTCCGTGGCGTAGACGAGCACTTTCTTTTGGTACTCGATGCGGAAGACAATACAGCCGTCGGGATGATTGGCCGGAGCGCAGGTAATCTTCGCTTCACCGACGTTGATGGTGTCGCCGTGATCCAGCTCGTGGAAGCTCATGGTAGCGGCCATGTCTTGAAGCGACTTCGGGAAATGGGGGTACATCATCTGCCCGGACATGAGGTTTTCCAGGGTGGTGTTCAATTGCCGCTTGGCGTAAATGTGGAATTGGTTTTCCGGGCGAAATGCGGGCCGGAAGAAGGGAAAGCCCTGAATGTGGTCCCAGTGAAGGTGGGAAAAAAGGATATAGGCCGTCAGGGGTTGTTCTTCCTGAAGGGCGATGCCGAGGGGGCGGATGCCGCTGCCAGCGTCCAAAATAATCAATTTGTCCCCGCACCGCACTTCCACGCAGGGTGTATTGCCGCCGTATTTCACGGTATTCGGTCCCGGCGCCGGAATACTGCCGCGCGCCCCCCAGATTCGCACTCGAAACGATTGGTCGTGGTCTTTTTTCAACGTCCCGTCCTTCGTGACGACGAACCGCTGCCCTGCCGCATGGCTGTCGCCGTCGCTTGATTCTGAGTCCGATCCCCGCGCCGGTGGCCTAAGCGCCGCTCTGCGCCTTGATCAGGTTCAAGGCGCTACCTGCCTTAAACCACTCGATTTGCGTCTCGTTGTAAGTGTGCTGGACCGGGAATTGCTCCTGGGTTCCATCTGCGTGGTGAAGTACGACAGTCAGGGATTTTCCAGGAGCGAAATCCTCCAGTCCTACGATATCAAGTATATCATCTTCTCGGAACTTTTCATAATCATTCTTATCGGCCAAGGTCAGGGCCAACATCCCCTGTTTTTTGAGGTTGGTCTCGTGGATTCGGGCGAAGGAGCGAACAATAATGGCCCGAACGCCGAGATGGCGGGGTTCCATGGCCGCGTGCTCGCGCGAGGAGCCCTCACCATAGTTCTCATCGCCCACGACGACCGTGCCGATGCCGCCTGCCTTATATTGGCGTTGCGTGTCGGGCACCGGGCCATATTCGCCGGACAGGAAACTCTTGACCGAATTGGCCCGGTCGTTGAAGAAGTTGATCGCGCCGATAAAACAATTGTTCGAAATATTGTCCAGGTGGCCTCGATAACGCAGCCAGGGACCGGCCATCGAGATGTGGTCCGTGGTGCATTTTCCCTTGGCCTTGATGAGAAGCCTCAGCCCGATCAGGTCCTTGCCGTCCCATGGCGCGAATCCTTCGAGCAGTTGAAGGCGCTCGGAGTCCGGTCGAACGACCACTTCGACGGCGCTGCCGTCCTCGGCTGGAGCCTGGTAGCCGGCATCTTCGACCTCGAATCCCTTGGAGGGCAGTTCAACGCCCTCGGGCGGGTCCAGCTGGACTTCCCGGCCGTCCTGGCTTTTCAGCGTGTCGGTCAGCGGATTAAACGTCAGATCGCCCGCGAGCGCCATTGCGGTGACGATTTCCGGAGAGGCGACAAAAGCATGCGTGTTGGGATTTCCATCATTGCGCTTGGCGAAATTCCGGTTGAAGGAGGTAATGATAGAGTTTTTCTCGCCCTTGTCCGCGTTGTGGCGCGCCCATTGCCCGATGCAGGGGCCGCAGGCGTTGGCCAGCACGAGGCCGCCCATCTTCTCGAACAGTTCCAGCTGGCCGTCGCGTTCGATCGTGTACCGAACCAATTCAGAGCCCGGCGTAACGACAAACTCCGCTTGGGTCTTCAACTTCTTTTCCACGGCCTGCCGGGCCAGGGAAGCCGCCCGATCGATGTCCTCATAGGAGGAGTTGGTGCAGGAGCCGATCAAGGCGACTTCGAGCTTTTGGGGGAAACTGTGCTCTTTCACGGCCTTGGCGAAGTGGGAAATCGGCCAGGCGCGGTCCGGGCTGAAGGGGCCGTTAATGTGAGGTTCCAGCGTCGACAGATCGATGTCGATAACTTGATCGTAGTAATCTTCGGGATTGGTCTCAGTCTCCGGGTCGGCCCGGAGGTGTTCCCCGACGGCCTTGGCCGCCGCTGCCACTTCCCCGCGGCCCGTGGCCTGGAGAAAGCGCATCATCGATTCATCGAAGGCGAAGATCGAAGTCGTCGCGCCGATCTCGGCTCCCATGTTGCAGATGGTCCCCTTGCCGGTGCAGGATAGAGTTTCCGCGCCCGGTCCGAAGTATTCCACGACGGACCCCGTGCCCCCCTTGACGCTCAGAATGCCGGCCAACTTGAGGATCACGTCTTTGGGCGAGGTCCAGCCACTCATTTGCCCGGTTAGGCGAACTCCGATCAGCTGGGGGAACTTCAGTTCCCAGGGCATACCGGCCATGACGTCCACGGCATCCGCGCCCCCCACGCCAATGGCGATCATTCCCAGTCCCCCGGCGTTGGGGGTGTGGGAGTCCGTGCCGAGCATCATGCCGCCCGGAAAGGCGTAGTTCTCGAGAATCACCTGATGAATAATGCCCGCTCCCGGCTTCCAGAAGCCGATCCCATATCTGTTGGATACCGAAGCGAGGAAATCGTAGACCTCCCGGTTGGTATCCATGGCCTGGGCCAAGTCTTTCCGGGCGCCCACTTTGGCTTGAATCAAGTGGTCGCAGTGAACCGTGGTCGGTACAGCGGTTCGAGGCTTGTTCGCCTGCATGAACTGAAGCAGCGCCATTTGAGCCGTCGCGTCCTGCATGGCCACGCGATCCGGGGAAAAATTCACGTAGGACGCGCCCCGCACGTAAGGCTCCTCGGGAAGAGGGCCTGAGAGGTGGGCATAGAGAATCTTCTCGGTCAGAGTCAGCGGCCTGTCGATCCATCGCCGGACCGCCTCGATTCGCTCTGCTGTTTGACTGTATACGTTCTGAATCAAGTCAAGGTCGAATAGGGCCATTATCGTCTCGCTCCTGTCGCTTAGGATGCCTTAAATGCCTTGCACCTTACTCCGGTCACATATTCTAATGAGTCTCAGAGGAGTCGTAAACCTAAAAATTCTATGGTCTGAAGGGGGTGTTCCTGAAAGGGAATTCATCAGGTTGAGTCGCTTGGAGGCCGCCCTACAAGGCTCGCAGAATGAGGCGGTTTGCCTGGAAATCCGAGGGTTGAAAAATTGCCGCGCGCGTAATATCCTTAATCGGTGGTGTCGAAGGGCCACCCGACTTTTACCTTATGTGGAAGGGACTTTTACATGCAATTGAGAACTCAAGGCGTTTTATCAAAGATTCGGTCCTATGCTTTGCCTCTGGTCATCGTTAGCGTTGGAGTTCTGGGAGTGCCGTCTCCACTATCGATCGCTTCCGATTGGACGAGCCCATTGTCGGATGACTGGAAAGCCGCGGCGGAGCCGATGCCGGTCGGGCCGATTGACGGCCGGGACTTCCTTGCGCCGGATGCTTTTCAGAAGTCAGGGCAGGGCCAGTGGCTATCGGATATCCGGCGAACCGATTTTGCTTTCGACGAGCTGATTTATTCCTGGAGCGTTCGGTTGCCTGAAGGGCGGGGATTCCGGCTTTATCTGAAGGCCGGATTCGCCGGGGGGGACTCAACGCCGTGGATTTATGCCGGATATTGGGGAGAGGTGAATCAAGTCGAAGGCCGGGAAAGTCCCCGCTTTGAACAGGGCCGGCTGGCAATGGATCAGCTCCTTCTGAATCGAAAAGCACGAACCTATCAGTTTAAACTCGTCAGCGAAGGCCCAAAGCCGCTGAGCCTCAAGCCCGGGTTGCACGTCGTGTACACCGATAACCGGCCAAGGCAATCGGTATGGCGGAAATACGCCCGGCAGACGCCGGGCAAGCGCCTTCCTGCAAAAGTCTTCGATCTTCCCCTGAGAGCCCAGAGGGACACCAAGGGCAAATACCTTTCCGGGCGCTGTCAATCGGCGGCTCTGGCCTCGGCGATGGAATATTTAGGGAAGGCGGTTCCTCTGGAAGAGATCATTTCCTATACGTACGATCCGGAATACAGTTATCCCGGCATTTGGCCCCGGACAATCGGGGCGGCAATCGAGCACGGCTTCGACGCGTACATCGATCGATTCCGGGACTGGGACGCCGTTCGAGCCGCACTCGCGGAAAATAAGGTGATTCTCTGCTCGATTCTGATGCCAAAGGAGGGCGACTATATCAATCCTCCCTATTCCAGCATGACCGGACATATCGTTACCTTGAACGGAGTCACGGACGATGGCCGCGTTGTTGTGACCGATTCAGCACTTGTTCGCAGTGGAAGAGGCTATCAGTGCCAATGGCTCGAACAAGACTTCGAGAAAATATGGATGGGCACCAAGGGCGGAGTCGGGATGGTAATTTGTCCTCCCGAGGGATTTCAGGAGAAGGTTGTGGAGGATCTTCCCGAGTTTCCCGACCATCGCGCCATTCGCCAAGCACGACAGAAATCGAGCTGAGGAGTCCTTATTTTGATACATTTTATTTCACAAGAATCACGATTTTTCCCATTATTCTCCCAAATTGAGGCAAAAACCAACGATAATCGATAGCAAAGCAGGAAGAATTCTGTATGACAAGCCAAGAGAGGGAATTGATAACCAAGATCTTGTTGAGGGTTCACTTTATCATCCCAGGCTGAGGAAAGGATCAGGCATCCGAGGATGAGTTTGCACCAAATCAAGAAGGGACTCGACCTGCCCCTATTGGGGAAACCCGAGCAGACCGTCGACAGCGGTCGCAGCCCGACCCAAGTTGCCGTGATGGCCGATGATTTCGTGGGCATGAAGCCCCGGATGCGGGTTCAGGCGGGCGAGCGGGTGAAGCTGGGCCAGCTGCTTTTTGAAGACAAGAAGTTGCCCGGCGTGTTGCACACCGCTCCCGGCGCGGGAACGGTTGTTGCCATTCATCGCGGCGCCCGGCGCGCGCTCCAATCGGTCGTCATTGAGCTGGACCGTCCCAGCGGGAGCGGCGAAGAGGACGAGGCCGTTTCTTTCGAATCTTATCGGAGCGGCGACGTTTCGGGGCTGAACCGGGAGGCGATCCAAGCGCTGCTAATCGAATCGGGGTTGTGGACCTGTCTCCGAGCGCGTCCGTTCGGGTGGGTTGCCGATCCTGCCGGGACGGCTCACTCGATTTTCGTAACCGCGATGGATACTTATCCACTGGCTCCCTCGGTGGACGTGGTGCTGAAAGGCCGGGAAGCGGATTTCGAGCGGGGACTGTTGGCGGTTTCAAAATTGACCGAGGGCAAGACCTTTGTCTGCAAAGCGCCGGGCTCTTCCGTTCCGACGCCGACGAGCGATTCAATTCAAGTGGAAGAATTCGAAGGAATCCATCCCGCCGGAACGGTCGGCGTTCACATTCATTTTCTCGATCCGGTTCATCGGGACAAAACGGTCTGGTACTTGGACTATCAAGCCGTGATTGCTATCGGCGGACTGTTCGCCTCCGGGCGGTTGAACGTGGAGCGGGTGGTCGCGTTGGGCGGGCCTTCAGTGAAGCGTCCCCGGCTGCTGCGAACGCGTGGGGGCGCTTCGACCGACGACCTCGTGCGGGACGAGCTGAAAGAAGGAGAACACCGCGTCCTGGCGGGCCCGGTATTCTCAGGCCGGACCGCTTCGGGGGAGATTCTTGGCTATCTCGGGCGCTATCACCGCCAAATCTCGGTTTTGCCTGAAGGACGACAACGCGAGTTTCTGGGCTGGATGCTTCCCGGGAGGGACAAGTTTTCCACGATCCGCGCATATTTGTCCGCCTTTCTCCCGAAGAAAGAGTATGAATTCACGACCTCCACTCACGGGTCACCGCGCGCCATGGTACCAATCGGCATGTACGAGAAGGTGATGCCGATGGATATTCTCCCGACCTTTCTGCTTCGCTCCCTGGTAGTAGGGGACGTCGAGCGGGCTGAGGAGCTGGGGTGCCTGGAACTGGAGGAAGAGGATCTTGACCTGTGTACGTTTGTCTGTCCGGGCAAAACGGATTACGGGCCGATCTTGCGGGAAGTCCTGACCACGATTGAGAAGGAAGGCTGATGCGCATTCTCAGAAAACTGCTCGACAAGCATGGGGAGCTTTTCGCCAAGGGCACGAAGCTGGAAAAGCTCTACCCGATGCACGAGGCGCTCGATACCTTCTTTTATACGCCGGGCAAGGTGACGAAAGGGCCTTCGCACGTCCGCGATGCGCTGGACCTGAAGCGAATGATGATCCTCGTGGTGGTTGCGCTCATTCCTTGTGCATTCATGGCCATCTATAATACCGGTTATCAAGCGAATCTCGCCCTGGCCAGCGGTTATCACGCCATTGCCGGATGGCGCGCAGCGATCATTGAGTCGTTTGGCATTGGATTTTCCCCCGAAAGTTTTTGGGCCTGTTTTGCTCATGGCGCCCTGGTTTTCTTTCCGGTGGTTTTTGTGGTGTTCGCCGTGGGAGGGACCTGTGAAGCGGTGTTTGCCATCGTTCGCAAGCATGAAATCAACGAAGGATTTCTGGTCACCGGAGCTTTGATTCCCCTGATCATGCCGCCGACCGTGCCGCTGTTTGAACTCGCCTTGGGCACGGCTTTTGGCGTGATCATCGGCAAGGAGATTTTCGGCGGCACCGGCATGAACATCCTGAATCCCGCCCTGACGGCCCGGGCCTTTCTCTTCTTTGCTTACCCCCAGCATTTTTCGGGGGATTTCATCTGGGTGGCGGACGCCGACGGCTATAGCGGTGCGACCTGGTTGGCCAAGCTCGCGGTGGATGGCAAAGCGGTCCTGATGGAAGGAATCACCTGGAAAGATGCTTTTCTCGGTTTCATCCCCGGTTCAATGGGCGAAACCTCCACTCTGGCCTGCTCGCTTGGTGCGGCCATTCTTTTGCTCACTCAGGTAGCTTCCTGGCGAACGATGCTGAGTGTCTTTGTCGGTTCCACGGGCGTGATCCTGTTGTTCAATCTTCTGGCGCCTTACGTGGATAATCCCCTGTTCGACCTTCCGATCTATTGGCATTTTGTCCTGGGGGGCTGGGCGTTCGGAGCGGTCTTCATGGCCACCGATCCGGTCTCGTCCGCTTTTACTTCGACCGGCAAGTATCTTTATGGATTGGGCATCGGTGTGTTGTCGATGTTGATCCGGGTGGTCAATCCCGCATTTCCGGAAGGGATCATGCTGGCGATTTTGTTTATGAACGTTTTTGCCGCTTTTATCGACCACTTTGTCGTGCGGGCCAACATCAAAAGGAGGAAGATGCGAAATGCAGCAACGCAAGTATAGCACGCTCTATACGTTCGGCTTTGCCGCAGCGGTCTGCATCGTTTGCTCCTTCCTGGTGTCGACCGCGGCGGTAACGCTTCAGCAGCGTCAGAAAAAAAACAAGATTCTGGACAAGCAGATCAACGTGCTTTCGGCCATCGGTTTCATCGAGCCCGGTCAATCGGTATCGGAGAAAGAAGTTGACACTCTTTTCCAAGACATCGAATCGGTGGTTGTTGACCTGCGTTCCGGGAAGGTGGACGGGTCGATTGATCCGCTCGGGTTTGATCAACAGGAAGCCAAGGACGATCCCGAGCGAAGCCGCGAAGCGCCGACCAACCGGGCCCAGGTCCAACGGATTCCAAACCATGCCCTGATTTACAAGGTGCTCAAAGACAATGGGCAGCTCAACATGCTGGTGCTGCCGGTGGAAGGCAAAGGTCTTTGGTCAACGCTTTATGGTTTCCTGGCCCTCGATTCGGATCTGCGCACGATTCGCGGCATCACCTTCTATCAGCACGGCGAGACGCCCGGCTTGGGCGGGGAGATCGGAAATCCCAGGTGGCAAAAGATATGGAAGGGACGCAAAGCGTTTGATGCAGACTGGGACATCCGAATCCAAGTTATCAAGGGCAAGGCCGGTCCGCCGGAGCAGGACCCCTACCAAGTGGACGGTCTCTCCGGGGCGACAATCACCGCGCGGGGCGTGACTGCATTAGTGCAATTCTGGCTCGGGGAAAATGGCTTTGGCCCCTACTTGAAAAATCTTCGCCAAAAGCAGCAAACCGCGCAGGTCGATGCTCCGGCCCGGCCGTCGGGAGTGGCGTGATATGGATCGACAGAATAAGCGAGCATTGCTTGATCCACTGTTCAACAACAACCCGATCGCGGTGCAGGTGTTGGGGATTTGTTCCGCGCTGGCGGTGACGACGAAGATGGAGACCGCCGTGGTCATGTCCTTGGCGCTGACCGCCGTGTTGACGTTGTCGAACCTTTCGGTGAGCTTGTTACGCAAGGGCATTCCGCCCAGCATTCGAATCATTGTGCAGCTGTCCATTATCGCTTCATTGGTGATTATTACCGATCAAATTCTTAAGGCGTTTGTGTACAACATCAGCAAGCAACTTTCGGTCTTCGTCGGACTCATTATCACGAACTGTATCGTGATGGGGCGCGCCGAGGCGTTCGCGATGCAGAACGGTCCCTGGGCCAGCGTATTGGACGGCCTTGGCAACGCCTTCGGCTATAGTTTAATTCTTCTCGGTGTGGCGTTTTTCCGGGAGCTGCTGGGTTCGGGCCAACTGTTCGGCGTGCAGATTCTTCCCCTGGTTTCCGAGGGAGGGTGGTACGCGCCGAACGGCATGATGGTCCTTGCGCCGGGAGCTTTCTTTTTGATCGGAGTGTTTATTTGGCTGTTGCGAACGTGGAAGCCCGAGCAGGTGGAAACCGAATAAGCTGAAACCGAAGAAGGAGCATTGGGAACGTGATCGAGCATTATCTCAATCTGGGAGTCAAATCGATCTTCGTGGAGAACATGGCCCTGGCGTATTTTCTGGGCATGTGCTCCTTTCTGGCCTGTTCGAAGAAGGTGGAAACGTCGCTGGGGCTGGGCTGCGCGGTGGTGTTTGTGCTGACGGTCAGCTGCCCGATCAATAATCTCATTTACAACCATTTGTTGCGCGCCGGCGCGCTCGGTTGGCTGCCGTTCGTGGGAGGCAGCCTGGTGGACGTCGACTTGTCATTCCTCGGATTCATTAGTTACATCGGCACCATCGCGGCCATGGTGCAAATCGTGGAGATGACGTTGGACCGGTTCGTCCCGGCGCTCTACTCGGCGCTGGGCGTGTTTCTTCCCCTGATCGCGGTCAATTGCGCGATTTTGGGCGCGTCGCTGTTCATGGTCGAGCGGGATTACAACTTCGGCGAGAGCCTGGTTTTCGGTTTTGGCAGTGGCGTAGGCTTCCTGCTGGCGATTGTTGCGCTGGCGGCCATCCGGGAGCGCATGCGCTACAGCAACGTGCCGGCGGGACTTCGCGGGCTCGGGATTACGTTTCTGATCACGGGATTGATGGCGATCGCCTTTATGGCGTTCTCGGGAATTCAGTTGTAAGAAAACAAGCCGGAACCCGGACAAAAGGACAAGAGTTTCATGCAGATTGTATTCTTGGGCGTGCTGATGTTTACCGGGGTCATACTCTCCCTGGTGGTTGTTCTCCTGGCGGCCAAGGCGAACCTGGTCAGCAGCGGGGGTGTCACGATCTGCATCAATGACGATCCGGACAACGAGCTCAAGACCCCGGCGGGGAACACCCTGCTCAACACGCTTTCCGCCAACGAGATCTTTATTCCCTCGGCTTGCGGAGGCAAGGGTACCTGCGGCGTGTGCAAGGTGAAGGTTTTGGAGGGCGGCGGCAGCTTGTTGCCCACCGAATTGTCCCACGTCACGCGGCGCGAGGGACGCGAGGGGATTCGCCTGTCCTGCCAGGTGAAAGTCAAGCAGGACATGAAGATCGAGATCCCGCCCGAGATTTTTCACATTCGCAAGTGGACCTGCAAGGTACGCTCCAACCGCAACGTGGCGACGTTCATCAAAGAGTTGGTGCTGGAGCTGCCCGAAGGGGAGGACGTGCCGTTTCGCGCCGGGGGGTACATCCAGATCGAAGCGCCGCCGCACACGGTGCACTATAAGGATTTCGAAATCGGCGAGGAATACAAATCGGACTGGGACAAGTACGACCTTTGGCGTTACACCTCCGTTGTCGACGAGCCGGTCGTGCGCGCCTATTCGATGGCCAACTACCCGGAAGAGAAGGGCCTCATTATGCTCAACGTGCGCATTGCCAGTCCGCCGCCGCGCGCGCCGGAGGGAACGCCGCCCGGCAAAATGTCTTCCTACATTTTCAGCCTGAAGCCCGGCGACGAAGTGGTCATTTCCGGCCCCTATGGCGAGTTCTTCGCCCGCCAGACCGACAACGAAATGGTCTTCATCGGTGGCGGCGCGGGCATGGCGCCAATGCGCTCCCATATCTTTGACCAGTTTCGCCGCATCAGGACTGACCGCCGGGTGACCTTCTGGTATGGCGCGCGCAGCCTGCGCGAGGCGTTCTATGTGGAGGACTTCGACAAGATCGCCGAGGACAGCGACAACTTCGGGTGGAACCTGGCGCTGTCCGAGCCGCTTCCGGAAGACAATTGGCAAGGGCCGACCGGATTCATCCATAACGTCGTGTACGAGAAATATCTGAAAGACCATCCCGCGCCCGAGGACGTGGAGTACTATCTCTGCGGTCCGCCGATGATGAACGAAGCCTGTATCAACATGCTTCTCGATCTTGGCGTCGAGCGGGAAAATATTTTACTCGACGACTTCGGCGGATGATGTTCTCGCTATCCCACCAACCATTTATTCCAGCCAAACGCAGGATTCGCTTCCTCCCGATTTTCCTGCTGCTCTCAGCGGTTATCTCCTCTGGATGCGCTCGTCCGGCGAGGGAATGGATTTTCCAAGGCCTGACCATGGGCACGACGTACACGGTTCGCGTGCCGGTGCGCGGAGACTTGAACGAAAGCGGAAAAGCGGTCTTGGAGGAATCCATTCGAAGTCAGCTGGATCTCGTCAACGAGCGCATGTCGACCTACGATCCCGAGTCCGAGCTGTCGCGCTTCAATCGGTTTCAAGGCACCGGGCGGTTCGAGCTTTCAGCGGAGACGTTAGAGGTTTTTCGCTTAGCGCAGGAGGTCAGCCGGGTGTCCGGCGGAGCCTTTGACGTGACGGTCGGTCCTCTGGTCAACGCCTGGGGTTTCGGGCCGGATGGAAGCCCGGCCGAGGAGCCGGACGAGGCGACGCTGGCGGCGTTGAGGGCGCGGGTAGGCTATCAGCATCTGGTCCTCGAAGAGAGCGCAGTGCGAAAAACCCGCCCGGATCTTTCCTGCGACCTTGCCGCGATCGCCAAGGGGTACGCGGTGGATCGTGTGGCTAAGGCTCTGGAGCAGCGAGGCGTGGGGGACTATATGGTGGAGGTCGGCGGCGAGATTCGCGCCAAAGGCTCTAGCGTGAAGGGCAAGCCGTGGAGGATCGGCATCGAGCGGCCCGATCCCTCCGTGCGCGCGGTTCACCGGATTGTCGAACTGGACGGCCTGAGCATGGCTACCTCGGGCGACTATCGCAACTATCGCGAGAAAGACGGCGCGAGGGTGTCGCACTTGATCGATCCCCGCTCCGGGAGGCCGATTGCGCACCGCTTGGCTTCGGTGACGGTGATTCATCCTCGGTGCGCCGTGGCCGATGCCTTTGCCACCGCCCTGATCGTGCTGGGACCGGAGGAAGGTTACCCGCTGGCGGAAGCGCAGAACCTGGCCGCGGTGTTGATTATACGGGACGATGAGAGCGGCCGGTTCGTCGAGAAAACATCCCCGGCGTTCGACGCTTTGATTGAAACTGTTTCCGGGAGCTCGAAGGCGAGGCGGAAGTAGGTATATTCTTACAAGAGAGCGAATATCCCCGAGGGAAGGATTCGGAGGAATCGGACGATGAAGGTGCTCGTGTTGACGGTTTTGATTTTCGGTGGGTTCATGTTTCTGATGGCTCTCGGAGTGATGCTTTTCGGCCGGTGTCTCCGCGGTTCCTGCGGCGGTCCCAGTGTCGCCGATCCGGGCGGCGAAGAGGTCGCTTGCGGCGTCTGCGGAAGGAAGAAAAAGGTTGACCTTGGGGAGGAATGAGCTTGTTTTTTATAAGTAGGAGATGCTGCTGAGAAAAATTACCCCACCCCGCCTCCCCTTCGAAAGGGGAGGAGAGGTTCTTGCGTTCCGCTTTGAGGACAAATCCACGAGCCTTGCGAGCAGAATTTCTCTCCCCCTTACCAAGGGGGAGCAAGAGGGGGTTGCTTTTAAGGGCGTGAGCGGTGCCGCTGGAGTAAAACATACCCCACCCCGCCTCCCCTTATAAAGGGGAGGAGAGGTTCTTGCGGCTCGCTTTGCGGACAACGCGCATAAGCCTTGCGAGTTAGCCTCTCTCCCCCTTACGAAGGGGGAGAGTAAGAGGGGGTTGCTTTTGAAAGCATTAGCAGCAGCGATTCTGAGAATAAAGAATCAACAGGTGGGTTGGCACCCACCCTACCGATTCTTCGATTACTCCTGCGATTTGTGGAAGATTTCCGCCACCTGTTCTTTTTTATGCGATCCGACCATTTTCTGCATCGCCTCGATGGACGAGGGACGATGTTGCTCGGCTTCAATCGCTTGTTGATCGCGCCGCTTTCGCCGGATGTTCTCCGTTTGCCACTTTCGAATCTTGCGCAGGAGATCCCGGCGGCTGACCCGCCCGACGATTTTTCCCTCTTCAAGAACGGGTAAGACGTTAAAGTTGGTTTCCAGGAACAGGTGGACCGCGGCGAACACGTCCATGTCGGGATCGATCGTCACGCGAACCGGCGACATGGAGTCGGCCACCTTGCCGCCGAGGAGACTCGCGTCATAGGCCGAGACCGAGACCGCTCGAAGGCAATCCTTTTCCGTCAGAATGCCCAGAAGGTGGTTCTGTTCGTCGACGACCGGAGCGCCGGACGAGCCTTTGCCTAAAAGCATCTTGATGGCCTGGAAAACGTCCTGATCGGGATACAATTTAAACAAGGGAGGCGACATGCAGCTGCGAACTGTGGGAATGGGCGTCGTCATGGTGGAAACCTCCTGAGGAGTCCGAGCCGGGGGACTTTGGCGTCCCGCCGGTTCCATCCGAATCCACTTCCGCTCCACTGAGACTATTCATACCGGTCTGGCAGCGCCGGGCAAGGCGGGGGACAAACCGGTTGACAGGGCGGGGGAAATGTCTTTAATGGACAGATTGATGAATATTCCGCCCTCTGACAAAGGGTGTGCAGCAATCTCGATTGGATGGGGGAGAGTGAAACCATGGTGAAATTGTACGGTAGGAACTATACCCGGCGGGAGCTGTTTCGCCGGGTGGGGGACCTGAGCCAGGTGGGGGGCGTGCGGCCGTTCACCTTTACCGAGGGTCCCGCGCGCGGCATGGCGGGCATCGACGTCCGCTCGGGCAGCGGACTGAACTACACGGTCTTGCCGGACCGGGGTCTGGATCTCTCGGTGGCGGAGTACCGGGGGACGCCCCTGGCGTGGCGCTCGGCGATTGGGGACCGCTCGCCGGCGTTTTTCGAGCCGGAGGGAATGGGCTGGCTAATGACCTTCGGCGGGGGACTAATGGTCACGGGCGGGCTGGATCAGATCGGCATGCCCTGCGAAGACGAGGGGCAGCCGTACGGTCTTCACGGCCGATACAGCGGTCTGCCCGCCGAGCGGGTGCATTGCGACGAAGTGTGGAAGGGCAACGCCTGTACGCTGGCGATCGAGGGCCGGGTGCGCCAGGCGTCGGTCTTCGGCAAACACCTGGCGCTGCACCGGCGGATCGAAACGCCGCTGGGAGAGAGCAAAATCATCGTGCGGGACCGGGTTGAGAACGCCGGCAGCCTGCCACAGCCCCACATGATTCTCTACCACTGCAACTTCGGTTTTCCGCTGGTGGATGAAGGAGCGCGGATTCATGCGCCGGCCGAGGCGATTGTGCCGCGTGATGAGGAAGCGGCCCAGGGGCTGAAGCGCGCGATGGTGTTGGACGGCCCGGCGCTGCGGGGCGAGCAATGTTTCTTCTACACGATGAAGCCCCGCCGGGGTTGGGTGGAAGTTGTTCTGGCCAACCGGAAGCTCGGCGATCGCGGACTCGGAATCGTGCTTCGCTATCGGGCGGACACACTGCCCTATTTCACCGAGTGGAAGTGCATGGCCGACAAAACCTACGTGCTGGGTCTGGAGCCTTCCAACACGCCGCTGGTGGGCCGGGCCGAAGCGCGCCGGCTGGGAGAACTGGAGACGCTGCGTCCGGGCGCTTCAGTCGAATACGAAGTGGAACTGAGCATCCTGGACGGAAAAAAAGCGATTGACGAAGCCGTGGCAAGGATCGGGTGAAGGTTGGGGGGAAATATTAACACCCTCTCCCTCTGGGAGAGGGCCGGGGTGAGGGAGGTTTCTAAAGAATTCCCTCACCAGAGTAGACCAAGAAAGCCCGCCTCTCCCGCCAAGGCGCGTCTGCGACCTTATAAAGGGGAGGAGAGGTTCTTTTGCGCCACGCTTTGCGGACAAACCGCATAAGCCTTTGCGAGCAGATTTCTCTCCCCCTTACCAAGGGGGAGAGAGAGGGGGTTGCTTTTAAAGGCCTAAGCAGTGCCGCTGGAGAAAAAATTACCCCACCCCGCCTCCCCTTATAAAGGGGAGGAGAGGTTCTTGCGCCACGCTTTGCGGACAACGCGCACAAGCCTTGCGAGAAAGTCTCTCTCCCCCTTACCAAGGGGGAGCGAGAGGGGGTTGCTTTTAAGGGCGTGAGCGGTGCCGCTGGAGTAAAACATACCCCACCCCGCCTCCCCTTATAAAGGGGAGGAGAGGGTTTTGCGATACGCTGTATGGACAAACCCACAAGCCTTGCGAGTTAGCCTCTCTCCCCCTTACCAAGGGGGAGCGAGAGGGGGTTGCTTTTAAGGCGAGGAGCATGACAAAAGTCTTCAATAAGAAATCCCTAACGAAACGGCGACGAGCTTTGAGAAGAGTCATGCCGTCCGCTGAACGTAGGCTTTGGACAAGGATAAAGGGGCGGCAACTGCAGGGATTTCGCTTTCGTCGTCAATTCAGTATCGGTCCGTATATTGTTGATTTTCATTGCCCTGAAATCAACCTGGCGATTGAACTTGATGGGGATAGTCATTTTGTCTGTGAGGAGAAACTTGAGAAGGATCGACAACGACAGGAATATATCGAGTCATGTGGAGTTAAGATGATTCGATTTACAAATGAAGATGTGAGACTACGACTAGACGGCGTTCTTGACAGCATCTTAAGGGAATTGGATGCGTTGAAGAAAGACAACATTCATTAAACATACCCCACCCCGCCTCCCCTTATAAAGGGGAGGAGAGGGTTTTGCGATACGCTGTATGGACAAACCCACAAGCCTTGCGAGCAGATTTCTCTCCCCCTTACCCAGGG
>Ga0272442_10004610_pt1 | contig 18773 bp, 19 predicted proteins | sample SSMForm2O_FD_200262 | JGI IMG/M metagenome (GOLD analysis project Ga0272442, IMG submission 200262) | Marine sediment archaeal communities from Little Sippewissett salt marsh, Falmouth, MA, United States - SSM-Form-2O | ecosystem: Environmental > Aquatic > Marine > Wetlands > Sediment ... | reverse complement strand
ATTAATGGAAAGACGAGCCTTAGGTAAAGGCCTTGACGCCTTGATCCCGCAGAAAACTGCTGTAGTAGAGGAAAAAGAACTGAATTACATCCCGGTTTCAAAGATCAAACCTTCGCTATATCAGCCCCGTCTGAAAATGGATAATAAAGAGCTGGAAGAGCTTAAGGCTTCGATCAAAGAACAGGGCCTGATTCAGCCGATTCTGGTCAGAAAAGCAGGAGAAGAATATGAAGTGGTAGCTGGACACAGAAGGTTTCATGCCTCTAAGTCTTTGGGGATGAAAGAGTTACCAGCGATAGTCAAAGATCTCACTGATCAGGAGACTTTTCTTTATGCTCTGGTGGAAAATATTCAGAGAAAAGATCTTAATCCTATTGAAGAAGCTCAGGCATATAAGCGTTTTTATGAAGAATTCGGTTTGACTTATGAGGCTATTGCCGGTATGGTGGGCAAAGACAAAACTTCAGTTTCCAACACTTTGCGTTTACTCAGACTGCCGCCGGAAATACAGGATGCTTTAAAACAGGATCTGATCACCCGCACTCAGGCCAGAACTATTTTAGGTCTGGACGGTCACAAACAGCAAAAAGAATTGTTTTATAAAATCCTTAAAGACGGGCTGACTGTCAGAGAAATAGAAGAAAAAGTAAGAAAAGTATCTGTGCGTAAAAAAAAGAAATGTCCGTTTACTGCCGAAACTGAGGAAAAAATAAAAAAAAGTCTGGGCACTAAAGTAAGGATATTTAATAAAAAAAATAATAGTGGAAAAATTGTCATTGAGTATTATAATTTAAATGATCTGGAGAGGCTTACCAGGAAATTAACTGTATAGAAAACAAGCGATAAAGGAGCATATTTATGAGCCAGGACCATTTGCAGGCTACATTAGTGATCATAAAACCTGACGGGCTGATCAAATCATTGACCGGAAATATTTTAAGCCGTCTTTCTGAGTCCAAGCTGAAGATCATCGGGGCCAAGATCATGAAAGTGGAAAAAGATCTGGCGCATACTCATTACGGCCATTTAACCGAAAAACCTTTTTTTGACGAGCTTATGGATTATATCCAGGGAAAAATGCATGGAGAGAACAGGGTCATGGCTATGGTTTATTACGGCGAAGATGCGATCAATAAGATCCGTCTGATTGCCGGGGCCACCAATCCTGAGGAAGCAGAACCTACTTCCATCCGCGGTGCTTACGGCAGGATCTTGACCAGCGGATTATTTGAGAATGTGATTCATGCTTCCAGCTCGGAAGAGGACGCTGAACGGGAGATCAAGCTCTGGTTTAATCCTGAAGAGATTGCCTTTGACCTTTATCCTTTTAAAAAGGTGCCGGCAACGGAAAGCGTAAAGCTGGTGTGGCAATGAAAGCAATGACTGCTTATTCTTACACCAGGGAGGCTGCAGCCGGAGAAGCTGTGGAAGTATCTTTTAAGTCTTTGAATTCTAAGTATTTAGATATAAATATCCGCCACCTTCCGGCAGAAAATGTGCTTTTGGAAAGAAAGATAAAATCAGCTATTGAAGATAAGATCAGCCGGGGAAGAGTGGAGATGGGGATTTTTATCAAGTCGACAAAAAAGGACAAAGCAGTAATCAATCAAAATCTGCTTAAGACCTATTGCTCGCAGGTAAAAAAGATTGCTAAAAATCTGGGCCTGGACCCGAAATTGAGCATGGGTGAACTGCTTTCTCTGCCTAACCTGATCACAGTGGAGAGTACGCGCAGTATTGATGAGCATATTATACTCAGTGCTGTACGCAAGACTGTAGATAAGGCGGTCCTGTTCAGGGAAAAAGAGGGACGGGCTATAAAAAAAAGATTGATTCAGCATTTAAAAAGACTGGAGGCTGCGGCGGAAAATATTGCCAAAGTCAAACCGAAAGTAAAAAGCGGAGATCTGGGTAAAGAAGATATTGATGAAGAAGTTTCTTTGATGCAGTTTTATATCAGTAAATTGGAAAAAATGATTTCTCGGAAGCAAAAAAAGCCTGTGGGCAAGACAATTGATTTTCTTGCTCAGGAAATTTTGCGGGAATTGAACACCTGTGCCAGCAAGTCAAAGCAGAAGACTCTGGCTTCGCACATTATTGAAGCCAAAAATCTTACTGAACGCATCAGGGAACAGGCTCAGAACGTGGAATGAAAAAGCCGCTTTTGTTCATAATCTCCGGCCCTTCCGGTGCGGGAAAAACGACTATCCTTGACCGGCTGATCCGTAAAAAATTTTTTAAAGAAAATTTTATTCTGGCGGTTTCCTGTACTACCCGCTGTCCCAGGCCCGGGGAAAAAGAGGGACGCGATTATTTTTTTCTGGACCAGAAGACATTTTTAAAGCGCAGGAAAAAAGGATTTTTTCTGGAAACTCAGAAAGTGGCAGGTAATTATTACGGGACTCCCGGATTTTTTCTGGAAACAGCAGCCGAAGAAAGCAAAGATATTATAATCTGTATTGACGTTAAAGGCGCCCTTCAGGTGCAGAAAACAGTTTCTGAAGAATCTTTGATATCTGTATTTATCAGCGCGCCGGATGAGCAGGAACTGCTTAATCGGCTGAAAAAACGCAAGGAAAAAAAAGAAGTTATTGCCGAAAGGATAAAATTGGCAAAAAAAGAGTTGCAATATTTAAAATATTATGGTTATTTAGTTATTAATGAAAATTTAGAGGAAAGCATTAAAAACCTTGAAATAATATTAAAAGCAGAGAGGATGAGGCGCAGATGAAGGAAATTGAGATCATACCTAATGAAAGACTTCTGGACGCAGCTGAAGGATCTATTTATAAGCTGGCAGTACTTGTAGCTAAACGCGCGCTGCAGCTGGCAGAAGATGAAAAACCTTTGGTTGATAATTGTTTGCTGGAAAAATCTTTGGAAATAGCGATCAAAGAGATCGATAATAAAAAGATAAGAGTAAAAGCCAGCTGAAAAAATAAGTAAATCAATCTGTACAGAGAAAAAGATGACCGGCGACGTAGCCAAGCGGTAAGGCGGTGGTCTGCAAAACCACTATTCAGCGGTTCGATCCCGCTCGTCGCCTCCATAGTTCTTGTAAAAAATAAGGGCGGGTGGCGGAATTGGCAGACGCCTGGGACTTAAAATCCCATGTCCTTCGGGACGTGAGGGTTCGATTCCCTCCCCGCCCATTATTGTCCGGCGGCAGAGGGCAGTGAAAACAAGGGTTATAAAAAAATAAGGTCGGGCGCATAGCTCAGTTGGTTAGAGCGCTACGTTGACATCGTAGAGGTCAGAGGTTCGAATCCTCTTGTGCCCACCATTATTATTTTTTAGAATACTAATTATAGGAAAAATTATGGATTTGGAATTATTACGACATTCCTGTGCTCATCTTATGGCTGCGGCAGTAAAGAGATTGTATCCTGAGGCCAGATTCGGTATCGGCCCGGCAATCGAAGACGGATTCTATTATGATATCGAGGCTGATATCAAAGAAGAGGATTTGCCCAGGATAGAAAAAGCCATGAAAAAGATCGTGGAAAGAAAAGAGGCTTTTGTCCGTGAAGAATGGGATAAAGAAAAGGCCCGTCAGTTTTTTTCTCAAAAAAAAGAAAATTATAAACTGGAATTAATAGACGATATTGAGGGAGATACAGTAAGTATTTACCGTACCGGAGAATTTGTCGATCTTTGCCGTGGTCCTCATGTTCAGTCTGCGGCAGAAATAAAAAATTTTAAGTTGCTTGCAGTATCAGGGGCTTATTGGAAAGGGGATGAACATAATCCTCAGCTGACCCGTATTTACGGCACAGCTTTTGCTTCCCGGGAAGAACTTAAGCAATATCTGGAAAACAGGGAAGAAGCTAAAAAACGCGATCACCGTATTCTGGGCCGGACCCTTGATCTTTTTGATATTTTTCATAATGAAGCAGGAGCAGGTCTGGTCTTTTATCTGGCTAAAGGTGCGGTTTTACGGCGCCTGATCGAAGACTGGGAGATCAGAGAGCATACCCGCCGCGGTTATGAGATGGTCGTGTCTCCTCATATCATGCACCGCGATCTCTGGCAGAAAAGCGGGCATCTGGATCATTATGCTGAATTCATGTATCCGGTGAAAAAAGAAAATCAGGAATTCATACTTAAGCCGATGAACTGTCCCGGCCATATGCTGATCTATAAATCAAAACTGCGTTCCTGGCGCGATCTGCCTTTGCGTATTTTTGAGCTGGGCACAGTTTACCGTTATGAAAAAAGCGGTGTTCTCTGCGGCCTGCTCAGGGTCAGAGGTTTTACTCAGGACGATGCACATATTTTCTGCAGAGAAGAAGATCTTTATCCGGAATTGGAAAAAGTGCTGGATTTTGTCAAAGATGCCCTGCATACTTTCGGATTTGAAGAATTTGAAGCTGAATTAAGCACGCGGCCCGATGATTTTATAGGCGAGCGCGCGATGTGGGATAAAGCTGAAGACATTCTGGAAGAAGTTTTGAAAAAATCAGGTATTCCCTATCAGATCAATGAAGGAGACGGGGCTTTTTACGGACCGAAAATAGATATTAAATTAAGAGATGCTTTAAAGCGCAGCTGGCAGTGTGCTACCGTACAGCTGGATTACAGCCTTCCTGAAAGATTTGATCTGAATTATCATGATAAGGACGGAGAAAAGAAAAGAGTGATCATGCTGCACCGGGTTATTCTGGGCAGTCTGGAGCGTTTTATTGCCACTCTGGTCGAGCATTACGGAGGAAAATTTCCTTTATGGCTTGCACCGGTACAGGTAAGTGTGGTATCTATTACTGATGAGGTGATCGATTATGCCCGTTTTCTGAAAGAAGCTTTGGCGGCAAAAGGATTTCGTGCGGAACTGGATGTGCGCGAGGAAAGATTGCAGAAAAAGATCAGGGAACATGAGCTGAAAAAGGTTCCTTATATAGTAATTGTCGGTAAAAAAGAAAAAGAACAAAACCTGCTGTCTCTGCGTGAGAGAGGAGGACTTGATCTGGGACAAATGAGTTTAGAAAAATGTGTAGAGTTATTAACCGTGAAACAGGAGGTGCGTAATTAAAAAATATGTTCGTGTTAACCAGAGGATATTTTCCAAGTCTATGCGGGTCATAGGACCGGAAGGAGAACAACTGGGAATTTTCAGCAAAGACTTGGCCTTTAAAAAAGCACAGGAATATGATCTTGATCTGGTGGAAGTTGCTCCTGACGCGCAGCCTCCGGTATGCCGGATCATGGATTTTGCCAAATATAAATACGAGCAGGAAAAAAGGGAACGGGAAGCCAAAAAGCATCAGAAACATTCTCAGATGAAAGAGGTCAGAATCTCGCCCCGCATTGGAGTGCACGATTATCAGATAAAGGTAAAACATATTCAGCAATTTTTGGAAAAAGGACATAAGGTCAGAATCAGAATGTTTTTTCGGGGCAGAGAAGTTACACATCAGGAAATCGGCAGAAAATGGATTGAAAAACTGCTGGCTGATGTGGAGCATATCGCCAAGATCGACAAAGATCCTCATATGATGGGCAGATCTCTGGTTTTGATTCTGGGCCCTAAGTAGCAGAGGAGGTTTCTATGCCGAAATTAAAAACAAAAAAAGCATTAGCTAAAAGGATTAAAATAACTAAAAACGGCAAAGCTTTGCGCCGCAAAGCAGGAAAAAGCCACCTTTTAAGCTGTAAATCAAGAAAACGCAAAAGATCTTTGCGCAAACAGGGAGAGATCGCCGCAGTCGACATCAAGATGGTCAGAAAGGCGCTCCCTTATTCATTTTAGAGAAAGGAGACAATTGAAATGAAGACAAGTCATTCAGTGGCAGCAAAAAAAAGAAAAAAGAAACTTTTTTCTCTGACCAAAGGGTTCTGGGGAAAAAGAGGCAATGTCTACCGCCGGGCAGTGGAGACTCTGCGCCGAGGTCTTGCCTATGCTTACCGTGACCGCAGAAATAAAAAACGCGAGTTTCGTTCTTTGTGGATCACGCGTATCAATGCCGCATCCAGAGCCAGAGGCCTGGGTTACCGGGAATTGATCCACGGGCTTAAAAAGAACAATATTATCCTTTCCCGGGATATGCTGGCCTTATTGGCGGCTGAACAGCCTGAGGCTTTTGATAAGCTGGTGGAAACAGTTAAGTCTAACTGAGATTTCCGGGAAAAGTCTTGCCTGAACAGAGGCAGGAGGATACGATGAAGGAGAAAGATAATTGCAGGGAAAGATAGCTTTCCGGTCGGGAAAGCGAAACTATCCCTGCAATTTTTTAATCAGAGGAATAAGCGGAAAAAGAAAGGGCGGTAAAGGTGCAGTATATTATTCTGGCCGGGTGCGGTAAAACCGGGCGTTATCTTGCCCTGGAACTGGCTCAGTCTCATAATGTGGTCATGGTGGATAAAGACCGGAAAGCTCTTGATTCTCTTGGCCAGGATTTTAACGGGAAAAAAATACTGGGTGATGTGCTTAATCCCGAGATCTTGGAAGCAGCCGGGATCAGAGAAGCTGATTCTTTGATTTTGCTCACAGGTAATGACAATCTTAACCTGGTGGTAGGCAAGGCAGTACTTAAAAAATACAAGGTAAAAAAAGTCGCGCTTCAGGTATATGATCTGAAAAAAAAGAAAATTTTTTCCCAGGAAGGCCTGATCATTGTCAACCGCACGTATCTTCTGGTAGAGGTTTTTAAAAAATGTATATTGTAATTGCCGGTGCAGGCAGGCTGGGCACTTTGCTGGCTAAAAAATTGCGGGAAGACAAGCATCAGGTCTGTATTGTGGAAAGATCTCGCCGGGCCTGTGATCTTTTAGCCGCGGAACTGAAAGACGTACTGGTCATTAACGGGGACGGTTCTGATCCGGACGTGCTCAGAGACGCCAGAGTGGAAAAGGCTGATGTGCTGGTCGGGGCTACACCGCATGATGAGGATAATATCATTATCTGTAATCTGGCTAAAGAAATGTTTCAGGTCAGACGTTCCGTGGCCAGAGTCAATGATCCGAAACACCTTCCTTTGTATAAAGATATGGGCATTGATGTGCCGATAGATTCTACTTCCATTATTGCCAGGGTTGTGGAGGAAGAAGCTTCTTTTTCCGATGTGATGAATTTGTTGAGCATTAAAAAAGGAAGAATGTCTATTGTCCGTGTGGATATACCGCAGGAGTCTCCGGTGATAAATAAAAAACTTAAAGATATTAAGATCCCGGCTAATTCGGTTCTGGTTTCCATAATCCGCGGTCCGGAGATAATTGTTCCTTCAGGTACAACTGAGATCAGGGCCGATGATGAGATCATTGCCGCTACTTTGATCGATAATGAAAAAGAGCTGATAAACACCCTTATCGGAAAGATATGATGAAAATTGTCTGGGGAGTGTTAAGCGAAATTATTTTCTGTCTTTGCCTGATCGGGGCAGGACTGTTTCTGTCTTTTCTTTTTTAAAGCGCATGATCATATCTCCTGCAAAAAAAGATTTTTTTACAATCGGCAATGTACTGGGCAAATTCATCCTGGGATTGAGCTTTTTTATGCTTATTCCTCTGGCTGCGGCTGCTTTGTTCGGAGAGTATGACGCTTTTTTTGATTTTCTTATCGGTTTTTTGTTTTCAGCCAGTGCCGGACTGAGTTTGCTTATTTTTTGTCCCTGGCAGGAAGAAGCGGCCTGGGCCCATTCTTTTTTTATTGTCAGCCTGGGCTGGCTGGCTGCTTCTTTGCTGGGTGCAGTACCTTTATTTTTTTCCCATCATTGGGCCTCTTTTATTGATGCCTGGTTCGAAGCCATGAGCGGTTTTGCTACTACCGGATTATCTCTGGCCCGGGACCTGGACCATCTTTCTTTCAGCCATAATATCTGGCGTCATCTGATGATGTTTCTCGGCGGCCAGGGGATTATTCTGGCTGCGATCTCTCTGTTCACCAAAGCCCGGGGAGGAAGCCTGGGCCTTTATCTGGGAGAAGGCAGGCAGGAAAAAATATTTCCTAATATAATTGCTACGGCCCGTTTTATCTGGAAGGTAAGCCTGGTTTATCTGGTTCTGGGAACCGTGATCTTTTTTCTGATCCTTTTTTCTAAAGGTTTGGCTATAAACAAAGCGGTTGTACAGGCTTTTTGCCTGTTTATGGCTGCTTTTGATACCGGAGGTTTTGCTCCTCAGGCTCAGAGCATCGCGTATTATCACTCTTCGCTTATGGAGTGGGCTACAATGGTGTTTATGATCCTGGGAGCGATAAATTTTAATCTTCATTTCTGGGTCTGGTATAAGAACCGGACAGAGCTTTATAAAAATTTCGAAGTACGCATTTTTTTTCTGTCCATGCTCAGTTTATCTCTGCTTTTATTTTTTTCTTTGCGCAGTTTTTCTTCTTTTACTGTGTTCCGCAAAGGGTTTTATCAGCTGATCTCTGCGCATACCGGGTGCGGTTTTACTAATCTTTCCTTTCTGGAATTGAACGGGTTTAAACCGGTAAGCCTGATCTTGATCATGATCGCCATGGCTTTGGGCGGAGGTATCTGCTCTACTACCGGGGGGATCAAACTGATCAGGCTTGGATTTGTCTTTAAGGGGTTTCTGGGAGAGATCAAAAAATCGGTGATGCCTGTGAACTCGGTTTACAAAGAGACTTTCCATCATCTTCAGGACACGGTTATTAAAGAAAAATATATCAAAGAAGCTTTTTTGATGATCGGTTTTTATTTGATCAGTTTTTTCCTGGGCGGGATGATAGGCTTGTTTTACGGATATGAACCTGTGCCTGCTTTTTTTGAGTCAGTGTCGGCTACGGCTAATGTAGGCCTTTCCCTGGGTCTGACCGGTCCGGCAATGCCCCAGGGTCTGAAATTGACTTATATTCTGCAGATGTGGGCCGGCAGACTGGAATTTCTGTCAATTTTTATTGTAATCGGTTATCTGGCGTCTTTATTTAAAAAATGAAAAAAATTATTTTTATTGCTATTATTCTTTTTGCCCGGCCCTGCTTCAGCCAGGGTCTGGAAGAGATCTTTTCCGATCCGGAACGTTTTGATCAAAAACAGGTTTGTTTTGAAGCTGAGGTGATCGGAGAAGTCCTGGCTAATGACAGCGGGTTCTGGCTTAATGTTTCTGAAGCCGGGTATAATCTGGGAGTTTATCTGAAAAACAGAGAAAAAGCCGAAGTCCTGGGACATTTCGGTTCTTACCGGGAAACAGGTGACCGGGTCAGAATGACCGGAGTGTTTTACCGTGATTGTCCTCTGCACCATGAATGCGGCCTGCATCTGGATGATCTGGAAGTTATTGAATCCGGATATATACGCAGGGAAAGCGTATCTGCCGCTAAATTGAAGCTTTCACTGGTTCTGGCAATTATTTGTTTGACATTAGGGGGCATTTATCTTATAAAAGAACATTATGGAAAGCGAAATTAAAGCTTTACAGCAAAAAGCGGAACAGGAGATAAAAGCTGTTTCAGCTCAGGCTCAGCTGGAGGATTTGCGTGTCCGTTATCTGGGCCGTAAAGCAGAGATCAACCGTTTTTTTGCGGCCATGAAGTCTTTGCCCAGAGAGGAAAAAGGAAAAACCGGTAAAGCTTTGAATCTTTTTAAGAAAAAGATTTCCTCTCTTCTGGAAGAAAAGGCTGAAGAGTTCAGCACTACAGAAGAAAAAGAAGATCTTACTTTTCCCGGATTGAAGATAGATACAGGCAGTAAACATATTTTAAGTCATGTCTCTGAAGAGATTTCTTCTATTTTTGAAAGAATAGGCTTCCAGGTCATTGCCGGCAAGGAAGTGGAAGATGAATGGCATAATTTTACTGCTTTGAACATCCCTTTGGATCATCCTTCGCGCGATGCTTTTGATACTTTTTATCTTGATCTGGAAGAAAAAGACAAAGGGAAATATCTGCTGCGCAGTCATACTTCCCCTTCCCAGATACATGTGATGGAAAAAAAGAAGCCGCCTCTGGCTGTGATCTCTCCCGGACGTGTATACCGTCCCGATAAGGTGGACGCTTCCCATTCCTTCATGTTTTATCAGCTGGAAGGTTTTTGTGTGGACAAAAATATCACTTTTGCTCATTTAAAAGGGGTTTTGCTTCATTTTGCCCGGGAATTTTACGGAGAGGACGTGGTTTTGCGGTTCAGACCTCATTTTTTTCCTTTTACCGAACCATCGGCTGAAGTGGATGTGGGCTGCATGGTCTGTAAACAGAAAGGATGCAGCGTCTGTTCCGGCAGCGGATGGCTGGAAGTTTTGGGCTGCGGCATGATCCATCCTCATGTTCTGGAACAGGGCGGCATTGACCCTGCTCAATATCAGGGTTTTGCTTTTGGTCTGGGCGTAGACCGTTTGGCTATGCTTAAATACCGTATCAATGATATCCGTTTGTTGTATGAAAATGATGAACGGTTTTTAAAACAATTTAATGAAATATGAAATTCAGTTTTGAGTTTATAAAAGAATTCTGCGATCCTGCGGTTACTCCTCAGGACCTGGCCCGGAGGCTTACTCTGGCCGGAATGGAAGTCGCTTCCCTGCATCAGGAAAAAAAAGACTGGGTCTTTGAGATCGAGGTTACTGCCAACCGCTATGACTGGCTTTCCATAATCGGCATTTCCCGGGAAGTGGCTGCGGTCTGCGGCTGTAAAATAAAAGTTGATATGCCTGAGCAGGAAGATGAGGAGGAGTTGAAAGAGATCAGACTCAGTATTGCTGCTTCAGAGGACTGTCCTTTATATATCGGCAGATATATTAAAGGGGTAACAGTTCAGGATTCGCCTCAGGAATTGAAGGACAAGCTTTCGGCCTGCGGTATTTCTCTGGTCAACAATGTGGTGGATATAACCAATTATTGTATGCTTAAATGGGGAAACCCCCTTCATGCTTTTGATGCCGATAAGATTGAAGGGGAGGTGCGTGTACGCCGGGCTGAAGAAGAGGAAAAATTTTTTGGTCTGGACAAAAAAGAGCGTATTTTAAACCGGGAGAATCTGGTTATTGCTGATGACAAGAAGATTCTGGCTCTGGCCGGAGTGATGGGCGCGGCCAATTGTGAAGTAGACAGCAAGACTGAAAATATAGTGCTGGAAGCAGCTTTGTTTTCTCCCTTGACTGTGCGACGGTCCAGGCGCAGCGCAGGACTGGAAACAGATTCTTCTTACAGGTTTGAACGCAGAGTTTTGCCTGAATATGTAGATGTTGCTTCTGCTGCGGCCCGGAACATGATACTTGATCTGGCCGGAGGCAGAAAAAGCGGCAAAAAAGTCTGCGGCAGCATTCCCCGGACAAAAACAGAGCCGATAAGAATAGAGCTGGACCATTTTTACGGCTACATCGGACATGAGATAGCAAAAAAACAGATCGGGGAAATCCTGGAACACCTCGGATTCAAGGTCAAAAACATAGATGCGCGGGCCCTGGAAGTCACTGCTCCTGTGTTCAGACTGGATATACAGCGTGAAGTCGATGTCTATGAAGAGATCACCCGTATTTACGGTTATGATAATATTCCTTCGGCTTTGCCTGCTCTGCTTCCTTCCGTAGAAAAAGGTCTTTATCAGTTTCAATCACAGGTAAGGAATTTTATGGTCAGCCTGGGATTAAGAGAAATGATCTCTTTCAGTATAACTTCCGATGAAGTCCTGAAAAAGATCGGACAGGAAAAATTTCTTCCCTTGAGCAATCCTCTCCGTTCTCAGGAAAATGCTTTGCGCCCGACTCTGCTTACCGGAGCTCTTGATGTGGTAAGGCATAATCTTAACCAGAAAGCGGACCGGCTTAAGCTTTTTGAGCTGGGCAGTATTTATCAGAACGATAATAATTCCTGCCGGGAAACACCGATGCTGTCCATAACTGTGTCAGGGGTGGAGAGGCCGGCAATGTATTTACGCGGGCTTATCGAGCAAATTATTGATTTTTTAAATTTAAAAGATTGTCTCTGGCAGGAGATCCGGGTGTCCGGTTTCAGCGCGGTCCGGGAAATAAGTTTTCAGGGAAAGGTTCTGGGAAAGATGGGAAAAGTTTCCGCTTCTGTCTGCCGGGAGTGGGATATCAAACAGGACCTGTTCTTTTTTCAGGCGGATCTGTCAGTATGGCAGGAATTGCGTAAAGAAAAAAAATATCAGCCTTTCAGCCGCTATCCTTTTGTCTGCCGCGACATCAGTCTGGCTCTGGGCCGGGACATGAGCTTTGCCGATATTGAAGCCAGGATCAGAGAAAAAGCTCAGCCCTGGCTTAGGGATCTGGAAGTAGTGGATATTTATCAGGGCAAAAAACTTTCTTCCGGAGAGAAAGGCCTTACTGTGCGTGTTTTTTATCAGTCAGAAGAAAAAACTTTGACTTCGCAAGAGGTTGATTCTCTTCATAATTCCTTAAGAGACTCTTTGGCTGCGATACCCGGCCTGACTGTGCGCTGAGCCGTGATTTCTCTTTTCCCCTTACCTTGAAAATCAGTACCGCAGATGTTATAATTAATATAGAAAATATTCCCTGCCTGTCACGTTAGCAGGTTTTAGTGCCACAGCCAACACCATGTCTCTGGGAGCTTAAATATCTCTGTTACTGTTGTAACGATGATGCGGCGCCCACTTGTATGAGATCTGGACTGAGGCAGCGAGCTTGCAACGGACTCACGGCAGGGTTTTTTATTTTACTTTCCTTTTTTATCATAGAAAATATCCCGGAGAAAAAACAGACCCTGGTAGTATAATAAACAAAAAGATCTGTTTAAAAAATCAGTTATGGACAGTAAAGAAAAAAATTTCGCTAAACAAGAAAGCCCCCTGGCCGTGCGTATGCGTCCCCGTTTTTTAAAAGAGGTGATCGGCCAGGACCAGATACTAGGTAAAGGGAAAATTTTACGCCGGGCCCTGGAATCAGGGCGTATTCCTCCTTTGATTTTTTACGGACCGGCCGGATGCGGCAAGACTACTCTGGGTTTTATTGTTTCCGATCTGGTCCAGGGAGAGTTCCACTATTTGAACGCGGCTTTTTCTTCAGTAAAAGAAGTAAAGGAAATCCTGGTCCGGGCCAGGGAGGTTTTACGTAAAGAAAAAAAACAAACAGTTTTGTTTATCGATGAAGTGCACCGGTTCAATAAACTGCAGCAGGAAGCTCTGGTTCCGGATACAGAACAGGGAACAATTATTTTTGTGGCAGCTACGATATATAAGCCGAATTATTATTTGATCCCCTCGATCATGTCCCGGTCCATAATTGCCGGGTTTAAGCCTTTAAGCACAAAGGATATCATGCAGTTGATGAAGCGGGCAGTATGCGATAAAGAAAGAGGCCTGGGCCGGATTTCTTTGAAACTGACCAATAAGGCACTGGAATACATAGCTGTTAATGCTTCCGGTGACGGCCGCAAAGCACTTGCCAGCCTGGAACTGGGCGCTTTGTCCACAGAACCGGACAAACAGGGGAACATAATTATCAATCTGGAAGTAGCCGTAAACATTATTCAAAAAAATCTGGCTTATGACCGTAAAGATTCTTATCACTATGATACAATATCCGCTTTTATAAAATCGGTCCGCGGTTCAGACCCTGACAGTGCTTTGTACTGGCTGGCTAAGATGCTTAATTCCGGGGAAGACCCCAGATTTATTGCCCGCAGACTGGTGATCCTGGCCAGCGAAGACATAGGCAATGCTGATCCTTTCTGTCTGGTTCTGGCAACCAGTTGTTTTAAATCCGTAGAATTCGTGGGAATGCCTGAATCAAGCCTGATCCTGGCCCAGACCACTATTTATCTGTCTGCTGCGCCAAAGTCAAATTCCTCCTGTACCGCTATAGGTCTGGCAATGCAAGATGTTGATAATGAAGAAACTAGAGAAGTGCCTGAGCATATTAAGACTTGTTCTTCCCAGTATCTTTATCCTCATTCTTTCGGCGGATATGTAGATCAGGATTACGGGGCAGTAAAACAGTATTATTTTCCCGAAAATGTGGGAAAAGAGAAAAGGATCAAACAATTTTTAGCTGAAATCAGGTCTGAAAAATAGGACATTATTTTGTAATATACTGATAATCAGTAATATATAGTCTACCTTAAACTGTTTTACATTACAGGTATAAATGGTATAATAAAATCTATGCAATTAACTAAAGAAAAAGAAATAAGCAGAAAAAAATTGTTAGAGAGGCTGCTTTCTCTGTCTTTGGAGGAAGTAGAAAGGAGGAGTAAAAATGTTGAAAATAGAATACAAAAACTTACACAGTATATTAATGCTAAATGTATTATGGTGTATTACCCTTTAAAGGGTGAGGTGAATTTATTAGGAATCATGAGGAAGGCGTTATCCGAGAAACGTATTTGTTTTCCTGTAGTCAGGGGAGACGATATGTTTCCTTATCAAGTAAAAAATCTGGACACAGACTTCGTGTCCGGTCCCTTCGGCACCAGGCAACCTGATTTGCAGAAAACAGTGCCTGTTCCTGTGCAGGACCTGGATCTGGTTTTTGTGCCTGGAATCGGGTTTGACCGTCAGCGTAATCGTCTGGGAAGAGGTGCCGGTTTTTATGACCGGTTTTTAAAGACTGTTTCTTCAAAGACGAAAAAGCTGGGTGTAGCTTTCGATTTTCAAGTTTTGACCGACCTTCCTCATATATCCGCTCAGGACGAAAAAGTGGATATCCTTATAACTGACACAACTTGTTTCTAATCTTTTACTACGAATAAGGAGGTTATTATGGCCGCAATGTATATTTTTGTCAGCGCTGTCTGTGGCATTGCCTTAGGTTATGCTATTGATGAAGCGGTAAGAAAGAATAAAGCGAAAAAAGCACAAGCTGATATTCAGAAAATGATCAAGGACGCTGAAGAAAAAGGCGAACAGATCAGAAGAAAAGCGGATCTGGATGCCAAGGAAATGCTGTATAAGCTGCGTATGGATTTTGAGAAACAGACTTCGCAGCGTAAAGATGAGCTGGTAGCCATGGAAAAGAGGTTGTCCCAGCGCGAGGAAAACCTGGAAAAAAGGCTGGAATTCATAGAGACCAAGGAAAGAGAGATGGACGCTAAGGACCGCTCTCTGAAAGAACTGGCTGAGCATCTGGGAAAACAGGAAGAACACTACCAGAATCTGATTCAGGAAGAAAAAGAAAGACTGCAGAAAATATCTTCTTTGACCCCTAATGAGGCCAGAGAACTGCTGCTTAAGAGGTTTGAAGAAGAATTGCGGGAAGATAAAGCTAAAATGCTGCATGAGATGGAAGAAGAAGTAAGGGAAGAATCGGAATTGAAAGCCAGAGACATAGTTTCCAATGCTATACAGCGCTGTGCGGTGGAGCATACCACAGAAACTACGGTCAGTGTGGTTTCTTTGCCTAATGATGAGATCAAGGGAAGGATCATCGGCAGGGAAGGAAGAAATATCCGTGCTTTTGAAATGGCTACAGGCGTAGATCTGGTTATTGATGATACACCGGAAGCAGTGAGCATTTCCAGCTTTGATCCCATACGCAGGGAAGTAGCCAGGATTTCTCTGGGCAAACTGGTCATGGACGGCAGGATTCACCCGGCCCGGATAGAAGAGATCGTGGAAAAGACAAAAAAAGAATTTGAAAAAAGACTGATCGAAGAAGGAAAGCAGGCTTCCTTTGAAGTAGGCACTCATAATCTTCATCCTGAACTGATAAAACTTCTGGGAAAACTCAAATACCGTACCAGTTTCGGACAGAATGCTCTGCAGCATTCTAAAGAAGTAGCGTTTATCATGGGCATTCTGGCTTCAGAACTGAAACTTGATTCCAGACTGGCCAAACGGGTAGGGCTTCTGCATGATATCGGAAAATCAGTGGACCATCAGGTGGAAGGAACTCATGCCAGTATCGGGGCTGAACTGCTGAAAAAATACAATGAAAACGAGATCGTGATCAATGCTGCCGAAGCTCATCATGAAGAAGCTGAATTTACTTCTATTTACGGACAGCTGGCTTTGATCGCTGACGCGATCAGCGCTTCCCGTCCCGGAGCGCGGCGCGAGACCTTAGAGACTTATATCAAGAGGCTTAAAGATCTGGAAAATATAGCTTCTTCTTTCAGCGGCGTGGACAAGGCTTTTGCCATTCAGGCTGGAAGAGAGATCAGAGTGATCGTGGCCCCTTCCAAGGTCAAAGATGATAATCTGGCTTTGCTTTCCATGGAATTGAAAAAGAAGATCGAAAAGGAAATGGAATATCCCGGACAGATAAAAGTCACGGTTATCAGAGAGACCCGGGCTATTGAATATGCCAAATAGTTCAGAGCAGAAAAATATTGAAAACAGATGAAAATATTATTTTTAGGTGATATTGTGGGGCGTCCGGCCCGGGAGTTTGTTAAGGAAAAACTTCCTGCTTTGCGTTCCGAGCTGGGCCTGGATGCGATCATTGCTAACGGAGAAAACGCCAGCGGCGGGTCCAGTCTGACCCCGAAAAATGCCGGAGAATTGATGGAAGCCGGTATAGACATCGTGACTTCCGGAGATCATATTTTTAAAAAAAAGAATGCTAAAGAGACTTTGGAGAATTTTCCTGTGCTCAGGCCTCTTAATTACGGTGACCAGGCCTGGGGCAGAGGTTATCTGGTTAAAGAGATCAGCGGAGTGAAAATAGCTGTGGTCAATCTTTTAGGCCGGGTCTTTATGCAGCCTGTGGATTGTCCGTTTAAGGCTATCCGCGATCTTTTACCTGAGCTGCAGAAACAGGCTCAGGTGATCCTGGTTGACATGCACGCTGAAGCCACTTCGGAAAAAGTAGCCATGGGTTATTTTTTGACCGGTAAAGTCAGTGCGGTCGTAGGCACGCATACCCATATACCTACGGCTGATGAAAGAATAATTGACGGGTATACTGCGTATATAACAGACCTGGGCATGACCGGAAGTTTTGACTCGGTTTTAGGCAGAGAAAAATCTCAGATCATAGAACGGTTTTTGACCTCCATGCCTTTACGTTTTAATCTTGCTTATTCTGATATCAGGATACAGGGGGTGTTGCTGGAAATAGACCCTGATTCGGGGCAGGCAACAAAAATAGAAAGGGTAGAGTATAAAAAAGAGGAGATCTAAATGGGGCAGCAGGGACAGGAACGGAGACGTTTTCTCAGGGCAGAAATACCTTGCCGGATAATAGTAGATTCCACCAGCAAGCTTTTTGCCACTAAGACCATGAATGTCAGTGAAGGCGGTATCAGGGTAATATTAAAAGCCAGAGTGGAAAGTTTGAGCCTGGTCAACCTGGAGCTGATGCTTGAAAACAGCCTGAAAATAAACTGTAAGGCCAGAACCGCCTGGGTTCTGGAAAAGCCTGATCCGGAAGATAAAGACCTGATGATTTATGATACAGGTCTTCAATTTATTGAATTGAGCGATAAAGACCGGGAAAGCATAAGAGATCTGGTCCGCAGGCTTGCGCTCAAAAGCAGTGAATAAAATGATTTTGCAAAAAGTCAATTTCCCCTCGGACCTTAAAGATTTGCCTTTGCCTGAATTGATTGTTCTGGCCAGAGAAATAAGGGAATTGATCATTGAAGGAGTGTTTCTTAACGGAGGTCATCTGGCTTCTTCTCTGGGCGCAGTGGAATTGTGCATTGCCTTGCATTATTGTCTGGACGCGCCCAAAGACGACATTGTCTTTGATGTCGGGCATCAGAGCTATGCTCATAAAATACTTACGGGAAGAAAAGACCGCTTTCTTACTTTGCGCCAGAGCGGCGGGATCAGCGGTTTTCCTAATCCCCGGGAATCTGAATATGATACTTTTATTTCCGGACATGCTTCCACAGCTGTTTCCTGGGCCTTAGGCATGGCTGAAGCAAAAAAACTGGCAAAGAAAGAAAGCAGGACTGTGGCCGTGATCGGAGACGGGTCCTTGACCGGGGGTATGTGTTTCGAAGCGCTTAATATCTGCGGTCACAGAAAAAGCGATGTGCTGATCGTGCTTAATCATAATGAGATGAGCATTTCGCCTTCAGTGGGAGCGCTCAGCAATTATCTGACCAGGATCCTTTCTCTGCCTATCTATAATCGGATCAAACAGGAATTGGAAAGATTTGTCCGCCGTCTGCCTCCTTTAGGAAAAAAGATCGCGGTTGCTGCCGGAAAATTGGAAGAAGCTTTAAAAGGGATGATCGTGCCCGGACTTTTTTTTGAAGAACTGGGTTTTCGTTATTTCGGTCCCATTGACGGCCATAATCTGGAACGGCTGATCCCTACCTTAAAAAATATGACTGCGATAAAAGGGCCTAAGGTCCTGCATGTGCTGACCAGAAAAGGCAAAGGTTATTTTCCCGCAGAACAGAATCCGGAAAAATTTCACAGTGCGGCTTCGATCTGCGCCCAGAGTTGCCGTTCTGTTTCTAAAGAAAAAAGTTTCAGTGAGATCTTTGCCGGAAAGCTGGAGAAGCTGGCCGGAAAAAACAAAAACATAGTAGCTTTTTCCGCGGCAATGCCTGAAGGTACAGGACTGCATTTGTTCAGGAAAAAATATCAGGAACGGTTTTTTGATGTGGGCATAGCTGAAGCCAATGCTGTGGGTATGGCTGCAGGGTTTGCCAGAAAAGGATTGAATCCGGTAGTGGCTGTTTATTCCACGTTTTTGCAGAGAGCTTATGATCAGATCATACATGATGTAGCTTTGCAGGGCCTGCCGGTATTGTTCGCTGTTGACCGGGCCGGATTTGTGGGTGAAGACGGTCCCACTCATCACGGTGTTTTTGATATCAGTTTTTTGAGTGCAATACCGGGCATGGTGGGCATGGCTCCTAAAGACAGGGAAGAGCTGGAAGATATGATCGAATTCGGTCTTACTCTGGATTCAGCGGCAAGCATAAGATATCCTAAAGGTAAAAG
>Ga0272442_10004609_pt1 | contig 18777 bp, 15 predicted proteins | sample SSMForm2O_FD_200262 | JGI IMG/M metagenome (GOLD analysis project Ga0272442, IMG submission 200262) | Marine sediment archaeal communities from Little Sippewissett salt marsh, Falmouth, MA, United States - SSM-Form-2O | ecosystem: Environmental > Aquatic > Marine > Wetlands > Sediment ... | reverse complement strand
CAGCACGTTTTAGATGAATTGAACAATGGGACTCTGAGAATTGGGATTCATATTCAGGGTTTTCTGGGTGGCTCAAGTGAATCGGCTGTAAATGTTCCTGAGCCGGCAACAATATGTCTGCTTGGTCTCGGCGTTTTAGCCTTGTTAAGAAAACGCCGGTCCTGAATTCAAAATTAATTTTAATCGCAAATTAAAAGCTGTGATTTTTTCACAGCTTCTTCTATTTATCCTGCAACAAATAATAATTTGTTATTTCTCCCATCCTGTCATAAAAAACTCTGAAATTAAGGTATCTATACTGATCCCCTACTGACATTTAGGCCGAAAATTGGTAAAGTTTCACAATAAGGCAAGTTTAGTAAAACCTAAGATCGATTTTGCCTGCCTTTCAGTAAAGAAAAAGTAAGAAGAGGGTGAGTGAAGAGAAAGACCGGGACAGTTTCTAAGCTGTTCCGGTCTATACAATACGATTAGTGGGTACCATAGGGGACGTGGTGCGGGGAGTTTAGAATTTATGAGGGTATTGATTTTTATGGGCGATGGGTGTTGACGGGGGTGTCTATTTGTCTTATCTTTATGACGATTTAAAGCTAACTGTAAATGATGGACGAAAATTCAACAGGAGGTACAATAATGCGAACGTTAAGAATAATCGTGTTAATTACCGTTATGGCTGCTTTTGGGTCGGTTAGTAGCAGGAGTTTTGCAGGAACAATGCCGTCGATATTCGATATGAAGTGTGAGTATAAGACAAATCCCATTGGTATCGATGTAACCAAACCACGTCTTAGCTGGAAAATAGCATCAACTCAGCGGGGAGTCAGGCAGGCTGTGTATCAGATACGTGCGGCAGGGAGTGTGGATGAACTGACAAGGGGCAAAAACCTATTGTGGGACAGCGGGAAGGTAGAATCGGAAGAGTCTGTCCACGTTGTCTATGGCGGAAAGGTTCCGGTTTCCCGTCAGAGGGTGTGGTGGCAATTGCGCGTTTGGGACAATAAGGGCGGTGATTCGGGGTGGAGTGAACCGGCATTTTGGGAGATGGGACTATTGAAAAAATCAGACTGGAAGGGTGACTGGATAGAGCCGAACCTTGAAGAGGACCCGAACAGCTCAAATCCGTGCCCGATGCTGCGCAAAGAATTTATTTTGAACGGGACGGTCAAATCGGCCCGTGCTTATGTTACGGCACTGGGTCTTTACCAGATGGAAATTAACGGTCAGGTTGTTGGTGAGCAGCTTTTTACGCCGGGATGGACGGCATACCTGCATCGGTTACAGTACCAGAGTTACGATGTAACAGAGATGCTGAAAGAGGGCAATAACTGCGTGGGTGTAATCCTTGGCGACGGCTGGTATCGCGGGCGGCTTGGATGGTCGAAGCCGCGTAATCTTTACGGGGATAAGCTTAGTTTACTGGCTCAAATCGAAGTAGTTTACAGCGACGGGAGCCGGGAGGTGATTGTTAGCGATAAGACCTGGAAGGCGAGTACCGGGCAGATATTGATGTCCGATATATACGACGGCGAGGTTTATGACGCACGTCTTGAGATAGAGAACTGGAGCAAGACGGGGCTTGAAGACGGCGAGTGGTCAGGAGTTACGGCCGTGAAACACAGTAAAGATATTCTTGTTGCTCCGGCTGGGCCTGTAGTGAAAAGGATAGAAGAGATTGAACCTATCGGTGTTTTCGAAACACCGGCGGGTGATAAGGTTTTCGATATGGGGCAGAATATGGTCGGATGGGTGAGGGTGAAAGTTAAGGGGGCGGCTGGTACGCACATTAAGCTGCGTCATGCCGAGGTGCTTGATGCGGAGGGGAATTTCTACACGGAGAACCTGCGGAATGCGAAGCAGACCGATGAATATATTCTCAGGGGCAGGGGCGAAGAGGTCTTTGAGCCTCATTTTACGTTTCACGGTTTTCGTTATGTGGCAGTGGAAGGTTGGCCGGGCGAGCTTTCGGCGGAGGCCTTCAGGGGGGTGGTCATTCATTCAGATATCGGAACGACGGGTACTTTCGAATGTTCGAGCGATATGATAAATCAGCTTCAGCATAACATTAAGTGGGGTCAAAAGGGGAATTTTCTGGATGTTCCGACGGATTGTCCGCAGCGCAACGAGCGATTAGGCTGGACGGGGGACGCGCAGGTTTTTGCGCGTACGGCGTGCTTCAATGCGGATGTTGCGGCTTTTTACACGAAGTGGCTTGCCGATGTTGCCGCCGACCAAAAACCGAGCGGGGCCGTGCCTCACGTGATACCGAACGTATTGTCTTTAGGGGAGCCGGAAGGTTCGTCGGCGTCGGCGGGCTGGGCGGATGCGGCAGTGGTTGTCCCGTGGACGATGTATCTTTGCTATGGGGATGTCCGTATTCTGGAGCGGCAGTATTCGAGTATGAAGGGTTGGGTTGATTATATGGCCGAGCGTGCGGGGGAGAGCTATTTCTGGAATAACGATATTACTTACGGGGACTGGCTTGCCTTTAATACGAATCGTTCGGATTATCCCGGGGCCACTACTGACAAGGACCTGGTTTGCCAGGCGTATTTTATCAGAAGCACAGAGCTGCTGCGGCGGACGGCCAAGGTTTTAGGGAAGAGGGGGGACGTCGAGAAGTATGGGGATATGTTAGAGAAAATCAAGAAGGTGTTTCGAGACGAATTTGTAACGCCCAACGGGCGGCTGGGCTCAAATACACAGACAGCCTATTCGCTTGCGCTTGCCTTCGACCTTGTCGGGGCCGGGCAGAAAGAGAAAATGGCCAAGCGATTGGCCGATGATGTTAAGCGATTCGGACACATTACGACGGGGTTTTTAGGGACGCCGCTGATATGTCATGTGCTCAGTGATTACGGGTATCTGGAGGAGGCGTATATGTTAGTGAATCGAAAGGAATATCCGTCGTGGCTTTATCCGATAACCAAAGGGGCTACGACCATCTGGGAACGGTGGGACGGTATCAAGCCCGATGGCACTTTCCAGGACGTTGGTATGAACTCTTTCAACCATTATGCTTACGGGGCGATAGGTGAGTGGCTTTACAGGGTTGTTGCGGGTATGGAGATTGACGAGGAGAAGCCGGGATATAAGCATATCATCATCCAGCCGCATCCGGGGGGAGGGATGACATATGCCAAGGCTCGTATGGATTCGATGTACGGGGCGATAGAGTCGGGCTGGCGTCTTGAAGGAAAAACGATGACCGTCAATATCGAGATACCACCGAATACGGATGCCACCGTCAGGCTACCCCGTGCCAAGCTAGGCGATGTAACGGAAGGGGGCAACCAGTTGGGTGAGGTGAAGGGGATAAAGGAGAGTTCCCAGGATGGGGACGTGGCGGTTATTCTTGTCGGTTCGGGGCGATACTCATTTCAATACAAACAATAGGAGTCTGAGGAGTTTTTTGCCGGCAGAAGGGGCGCTGGGTGAGGCATTTTGTCAGATGTGGTTTTGCCTTGCTCATTATATTTATCTTTTCTATCTCTGTTGAAAGAAGATATTTCATTGGGGGCTAAGAGAATTGCATATTTTGATTATAGATGCTATAACAGGCGGTAGTAAAAAGATATACGGATAGGCGATGGTAAAATTAGTTGAGAAATTATCCGGACAAAATGCCGGCGGGACAGTTCGAAGGCTGGTTTTCTTTATTGTTTTCTATCTTTACGTTTGGCTGGAGATAGAGCCTCACCTTATTTTTCATGGGGGGGGAATGATAACGAATTTTCCGTGCTTTTACTTCGGCTGGTCATTCCTGGAGAAATTCTTAACTTACCCGGGCGGGGCAGTGGAGTATATAGCCGCTTTTTTGTCGCAGTTTCTTTATTATTCGTGGGCAGGAGCTATTGTGCTGACGGTGCAAGGCTGGGTGATTTTTAAGTGCAGCGATTATTTTATCAAGAGGACAGGGGCGAGGGGATTAGGTTTTATCTGCTATATCGGGCTGGTGCTTGTGCTTACTATTTATGGTCAGTATATGTATCCATTTGCGGCCATAACGGGTTTATCGGTTGCGCTAGCTTTTGCGTGTTTTTATTCGGCTGGTGGATTTGTTGAACGAGAAAAAAAAGTACCTGAGCCTATTTTATTTTTGGCGTTGTCGTTAGTGGTTTATACGGCGGCGTGTGGGGCGTATTATCTGTTTGCGGTGGTGTGCGCGATTTATGAGTTTTTTTTCAGGGGGCGTCGGGGACTTGGGGTATTGTATTTGCTTTTTTGTGCGATAATTCCTTACGCTATCGGGGTTTTAATATTTAATGCGAGTATTAATAACGCCTTCGGTGATTTGCGGGGAGTTTGGCGGGACATTTTTTTCCCCGGAAGCGCTAAAGCAGTGATAGCTATGGTCGGTATAATTTACGTGCTGGTTCCAGCGGTATGTGTCGGGGTTGGAGTTTGGGGGATATTTTTCGGGAGAGCGGCCGTGAGATTAAGCGAGGGGAGAAAGAAGAGCGGGAAAAAAGGAGGCGGGGGAATAGTTTCCTGGTACAGGGGTTCGGCGATAGTAAAATGGACGGTTGAATCAACGGTTCTTTTTGTAGTTGGGGGTTGGGTAGTTTTGTTCTGGCATAACGGTGAGGCGAAGAAGTTTTTCGAGGTTGATTACTATGTGTGCCATAAGAAGTGGGAGGAAACGCTTGAAAGCGCACCGCTGAGCAGCGAAGGGCATTTTGCAGTCCATTCGATTGACAGGGCTTTATACCACGCGGGGCGGCTGGGTTACGATATACTCCGGTATCCGCAGCATCCGGGTATATTGCTTTTGTCGATAAAGGGCGATGCGGCTATAAGCTGGAAGAGATTCGATACTTATATTGACCTTGGTCTGATTAACCGGGCGGAGCATGACCTTATCGAATCGCTGACGGAATTCGGAGAACGTCCAATTCTTCTGAGGCGGCTGGCACTTGTCAATATGGTTAAGGGGAGGATTGCCGCTGCGAGGACTTTTCTTGTTGCTCTTAGTAAAACGCTGTTTCATACCGAGTGGGCGGAGGGCTACCTGGAACGACTTGAAGAGGACCCGAATCTTTCCGGGGATGAGCGGGTGCAGGAGTTGCGGGAGCTGATGCTGAAACGGGATTACCATTTTACTTTTTTGGATGAGGATGAGATATTGCAGGATTTATTGGAGAATAACAGGGAGAACCGGATGGCTTTCGAGTATCTGATGGTCAGGTGTTTGTTAACGGGGGGACTGGAGAGGTTTGGGGAGAACCTGAAGCGGCTTGCAGATTTTAACTATCAACGGATGCCGCGATTATATGAAGAGGCGATATTGTATATGGCAGAAAGGGGACAGAAGGTAGAACTACAGGATTTGGAGGTGAGCGAAGAGGCTCGTCGAAGGTTTTCAGAATTTCAGAGTATTTATAAACGTTACGGCAGGAACAGGGCGATGGCGATGAACGAACTATGGGAAAATTACGGCGACAGTTATTTTTTCTACAGGTTTTATGTTTTTCCTGGAGATACGAGATGAAGAGACGGAGTTTTAATTTGGCTTTAATATTGATTTTGGCGTTATTGTCGGTGAGCGCAGTGGGGTATGTTCTGTGGGGGGGCAGGGTAGTGATTGAGGAATATAAAACAGTAGGGAGGGCGGCGGATATTCGACCGGATTACAGCGGTACGGTAATACCGGCGAACATTGCACCTTTGAATTTTGTGGTTGAAGAGGAGGGAGTGCATTACTGTGCGAAGATAACTTCGAAGAACGGCGAGGGGATAGAGGTATTCAGCCGGTCGGGGAAGATTTCGATACCTGTGAGGCGGTGGCGGAGGCTTCTTAGCAGGAACAAGGGAGAGGAGTTGTGTTTTGATATTTTTGTGAAAAGGGCGAGCGGGCAATGGGAGAGATTTGAAGCCATCAAGAATAGAATCGCCAATGAGGAGATAGACGGATTTCTGGTTTACAGGAAGATATACCCGATACATAACACGTGGGGGGATATGGAGATTCGTCAGCGCAGGTTAGGGGACTTCGAGGAAACAACTTTGCTGGACAACAAGTTTTTCGGGTGGGGATGTGTTAACTGCCATACTTTTTACGAGAACAGTACAGACAGGATGTTGATGCATATTCGGACAGCCAAGGGGCCGTCGATGATTTTAATCGAAAACGGGAAGGCGGCGAATATAGATTCACGGAGCCAGTTCGGGTCGGCACCGATAGGGCATACGGCCTGGCACCCGAGCGGGAAAATGATAGTTTTTACGGTTTATAAAGTGGTGCAGTTTTTTCATATGGCCAGGCGTGAGGTCCGTGATGTGGTTGACCTTGATTCTTCTATGGGTTATTACCTGCTGGAATCGGAGAGTATGAAGAGCACGCCGGCACTTTCCGATGAGGACTACCTTGAGACGTTTGGGACGTGGTCGGCGGACGGGCGATATCTTTATTTCTGCAGGGCTCCGATATTGTGGCCGGACAGGGAGACGGTTCCCCCGGAGAATTTCGAGAAGAGCAGGTACAGCCTGATGCGCATCAGTTACAATATTGAGAGAGACAAGTGGGGTGAATTGGAGACGGTTCTTTCGGCGGAGGAGACTGGATTGAGTATTATACAGCCGCGAATTTCCCCTGACGGGAGGTTTCTGCTGTTTTGTATGTGTGAATACAGCGGTTTTCCCGCCTTTCAGTCGAACAGCGACCTTTACCTGATGGAGTTGAGTACAGGCAGATATGAGCGGCTGAAGTGCAGCAGCGATGAGAGCGAATCGTGGCACAGCTGGTCGAGCAACGGGCGGTGGATTGTTTTCAGCAGCAAGATGGGAGACGGCCTATTTATCCGGCCGTACTTTAGCTACATCGACGGGAATGGGAGGGCATCCAAGCCGTTTGTGCTTCCGCAGAAGGATGCGGGCTTTTACGATTCATATTTCAAGCTGTTTCAAATACCGGAGCTTATTAAGTCGCCGGTTCCTTTAGGAGGGGGAAAGCTGGTGGGTCTGATTCAGTCAGGGGCCGAGGGCGTGGGCGAGATGGCGATTACGTCGGCGACACCGGCGGCCGGAGCGGAGCCGTGGCAATGGCGCGAGGGGCAGAGATAGTTATGAGGTCAGAAGAGATATTGGGTGCAGATGGATAACTGCGGAGAGGGTTTAAGCATCTTTTATAGGGAAAAATGTATGTCAGGTCTTTTAAAATCTGCTTGCATATATGGGTAGATTTTAGTAAATTGCGTTTGAATTTATTAAATTTTGCTTTTTTGGCGGCGTAGCTCAGTTGGTTAGAGCACGGGATTCATAAGCCCGGGGTCGAAGGTTCGAGTCCTTCCGCCGCTATTTTTAGTATTTAGTATGCAGTATTTCACTTGCACAATAAATATTGAAATATAGATTGCCCCCATCGTCTAGCGGCCTAGGATACATGGTTCTCATCCATGTGACAGGGGTTCGAGTCCCCTTGGGGGTATTCATTATATTTGACTGAAGATTTTTGATTTATGGTTTTTTTGGAGGAAGAAATGAACCGCCGCAAGTTTTTGGAAATGGCCGGTAAAGGGTCGCTGGGTCTGGTTTTATCATCGGGGGTGTCGGCAGCAAACAGAGTAAATTCTAAAGGAAAAGGGAAAATGTTAAAGGCAAAAGATATACAGGATTATCTTCGGTCTCTGTGCGAGGTTCCGGAGCCGTCGGTTGACAGGATAATTATCGGCGATGGAGATACGGTTGTAACGAAAATCGGGACGGCGTGGATGCCGTACTGGAAAACCTGCCGAGAGGCAGTAAAGCAGGGGGTCAATACGCTGGTCGTGCATGAACCGACTTTTTATACGCACTGGGACCTGGACGCCAAAGACAGCGACTATTTCAGGGACGACATTCCGGGGAGGCGAGAGTATTTTCGGCTCCGGGCGGAAAAAATCAAGTGGATAAATGAGAACGGGCTGGTGATAATTCGCAGCCATGATGTTCTCGATAAGGTCGCCGGTTTCGGGATACCATTTTCGCTTGGGGAGGTTTTGGGTTTTTCCGAGGGTGACCTGATACGGTCGAGAAAATTTTACAATGTTTATAAGATTGAGCCAAAGCCGGCGGCAGAGGTGGCGAGGTATATAGCCGAGAAGCTGAAGAATTTGGGCCAGCCGGGAGTGGCGTTTTACGGGGACGAGAACTACAGGGTCAGCTCGGTGGGCGTCGGGACGGGGTGTATCTGTAACCCTATACAGTTTATGGACTTAGAGCCGGACTTATTTATCGCGGTGGACGATACGATACGGACGTGGACGCAGGCAACTTACGCGGAAGATACCGGGCGACCGCTGGTTGTGATAAATCACGGGACAAGTGAAGAGAACGGGGTGAAAATGCTGAATGCCGAACTTAAAAAGGCGTTTCCAGATAAGGATGTGATTCATTTCGAGCAGGGATGTGGTTATAAATGGATAACAGCTTAGCTGTGATGGTCGCAAGTTTGTCCGACAGTTAGTTTTGATAAATTTACTTTATCCTATTTTCGGGCCAGACACCTTCGAAGCCATATTCCCACTGATTTGGCTCCGGAGGATATTCGACAAGCATAAGCTCTGTGTCTGAAAGAGATTTTTGGTTTTTTATATCAAAGCCAAACAATCTTCGACCCGTCACATCCAATACAACCACCGTACCTGTTTTGTCCCACACCAATCTTTCCTGAAAATCAACTTTTTTGTTAGGTGCAAAATCCGGCGATGTGTAAACCTTTGTGCCATCTACTTTAACAGTGAAGTTAAGGTCAATTGAATCCATTCGCTTCAAAACAGCCTTGTGTTTGCCGTCTGGTGAATAAAGAGTCTGAACGGTTCGAACTGGAAACATAAAAAAGACAATGTATATAAAACCAAAAAGATGCCATATTAAAATTGCCCCAAGAACAAATAATAATATCTTTGTTATTTTTTTCATCTTTTAATCTCTTGCTTTTTTTTGGATTTTGCACGTGTAAATTTTGTTTTCAAAAAAAAGATTAAAATGTATTATATCATAAATTTTATGATTACCACCAATATTTTTGAGTCGGTTTTGTACTATTTTACTAAAAGTTCCGGGGTTAAATAAAAATGAGTAGTAAACCAGAGAATTTAGATGAGCGGTATATGTGGGTTGCGATTGAGTCGGCGAGGATTGCTGAAGATAACGGGGACGTGCCGATTGGGGCGGTGATAGTTCGTGAAGGCCAGATAATCGCCAAAGCATATAACCAGAGGGAACAGCTTCAGGACCCGACGGCGCATGCGGAGATAATCGCTCTTACGCAGGCGGCGGCTGCAGTGGAGAACTGGCATCTGGATGGGTGCACGATGTATGTTACTTTGGAGCCGTGCTGTATGTGTGCGGGGGCATTGGTACTTAGCCGGATGGACAGATTAGTATATGGATGCAAAGACCCAAAGGCGGGGGCGTGCGGGAGCCTTTATAATATAGTCGAAGACGAGAGATTAAATCATCGACTGGAAGTTACAGCAGGGGTATTGGAGAGTGAATGCAGCAAGCTGCTGCAGAGTTTTTTTGCGAGACGGCGGATAGAAAATAAAAACATTACCTGAGCAGTTATTTACAAATCCGTTTCTTAGTTATCACAATCTGCGAGCAAAGAGCTGTTAGCTGAGCTTTACGGCGGTTCCGTAGGCGAAGAGTTCGGCGGCGCTTCCAACTACGCTTGTAGTCATATAGCGGACATTGATAATGGCGTCTGCGCCTATATCTTTAGCCTCGGCAATCATCCTGTTATTAGCAGCGGTGCGGGCCTTGCCCATCATGTCGGTGTATTCGGTCAGTTCGCCACCGAGGATGAGCCTGATTAGAGCGGAAAGGTCCTTGCCAAGCCAGATAGCGAATACAGTATGGCCCTGAACGAGGCCGAGAATCTCGCTTGCCTGTCGGCCCGGGATGGAGTCGGAATTGAGGAGCAGGATTGAACCATCCGGCTTAGCGGCTGGTGGGGCCTCTTTCGATGGTCTGGTTGTTCTTTGTTCGATGGCCACCGTCGCGAGGACCACAAGGATACCGCCGAGGAGACAGAAAATTGCTGTGCGGAGCCACCAAGGGACGACTGGGTCATCGGAAGTGACTACGTGCCAGGGAATGCCGGCAAAAATTGCGGTGAAGAGGCCGAGGACGAAGGCGAGTGAACCAATTTGTCGAATTGCTTTCATAATTTCCCCTTTCGCTAAAATCCAAAATCTCAGTTAACATAAGGGATAAACCGCAAATAATAGGTCTTTCGTCGATTATTATTTGTCGGGTTGAGCCGGTTGTTGTACTGTTCCGCGGTTTACTTTAACCTGTATTTCAAAGTGTATCTCGTCAATATGTTTGCCTTGCTCAACATCAATTTCCACAATCTCCCCAGCAAAGACTACCTGCCACTTAGGTGATTGTAGCGTTTGGCGGAATTCTTCGCTTTCACAAGCAAAGCGAGAATCAATTGGCAGCTGAGGTGGAGGTGATGCGAAACACTCAAATTTGCCCTGGTGGTCTAAATGTACTCGCTTTGAGTACCACCGTCCTCGGGGATTTGGCAGACGCAGTTCAATCCCTGATGCACCAGAGACCGGCTCTTTAGTTCCGTCGACTAATCGGGTGACGCTTCCACGGATTGGTACACCTTTCTTCATCACCACACTGATTTCTGGAGATATCGCCGAAATCTGATAGAGAAACACTGGTCCGAAGCCCCATTTGTCGAACTGCAGGTCATACCTGATGTTTTCATAAAATTTGACAACAAAACGGCCATCTGTGCCGGTGATATGTTCACGGGGGATCCCTGTCCTGTATACCACAACCCAATGTCCGTCACGCAGTTCCTCAATACCGCTAATCCACCATTTGACTCCGGCCAGCGATTTTCCTTGCTCATCTATCACCCGCCCAGCCACTGATGCTTTTACCGCCCGTGCAGTTACTGGGGTTTCTACCGGCTCGTCGGAAGTGACTACGTGCCAGGGAATGCCGGCAAAAATGGCGGTGAAGAGGACGAGTACGAAGGCGAGCGAGCCAACTTGTCGAATTGCTTTCATAATTTCCCCTTTCTTACAGTAATTGTGATTATATTGGAATTCAGTTGCTCATACTCACACCAAAACTTGTAGTTTCCTTCCTGCCGGAAAACGTAAGGTTCGAATCCGCTCGCCTCTTCATAATGCCAAATCCCCTGAGCCGTCAGCACTATCGTCTTTCCGGCTTCGAGCTTCCGTGGTGGCATCCGTTGTGGGTCAAGGCCGGTCGGCATGGCAATGCGCATAGGGATTGTGGTTTTGTCCGGCTGCATAAGTCTGCAGGTAATGACGGTAATTGTGGGGCCAATGAGATCAAAGTCTGAATCTGTTTTGTTGCGGATAGTTACTCTTGGGGGAACAAGCTTCTCTCCAACGTAAAACTCAGTTCGTGTCATGGAGCAAGACAGTTGTAGTTCTTCTTTTTCCCATGGTGTCAGTTCCCTGGCGAGATACATTACTGTTCCGTCTTGAAAGGTAAGCCTGGCAAGTCCACCCGGCCTGACCATCCAACTGACGGTGGCGCCGTCTTTCAGCTTGATTGTTCCTGTTCTGTCACCGAGCGCTACGTGGCTGTATCCATGTTGCCAGTGATCTTGCAAGACCTGATACCATGTACTTAGGACGTCTTCGAGCTCTTTCCTTTCAACCTTGAAATCCTTGAAATGAGTTCTTGCATCAAACGGGTCGGCCTTGAACTCGATAATATCACCTGGTTTTGGGCGTACGGCGCTGAAAGCAGGCTTGGCCTGTGGGCCGGGCATAGGTTCCGGAGCAGTTGAGCCAAGGTCTTGCGAACAACCTCCCGCTATTACGAAAATCAGCAAGCCAACTTGTTTAAGTAGCCCGCCCTGAGCCTGCTGAAGGACTTTCATAGCTTTTCCCTTTCCTATCGAATAATGTCAAAAGTTCTGAAAGACTACTCTAACCTTGGCTTACTTTTTTTGCAAGGTCTCATTAAGTTCGGCGAAGCGAAGTTCCAGTCTATTTATTTTTCGGCTGATGCTGGGTCTTTGCACCATCACCCAAGCGAAAACACTCACAAAGCCCATCCAATGGCTACAACAGACAACGATGGCAGCATGCATAATCTGGTATCTGGTCTGGTCGGTTTGAAAGAATTTGATGGCACAAAAAACAATTGGAACCAGGCAGACAAAGTAACAGATAAAAACATTGAGCACAACCCATAGCATTTTCCTGCTGTAGAAGTCTCTTAAATATGAACGCATCGTGACTTCTTTTGATTCATCGTATTCCGGCGGACTATCAATTATCTTTTTTATTTGATCTTTATCCATTTTTTCACCTCGAAAATCAATTATCAAAATATTCTTCCCATAACTGTTTCAATTCGCCTCTTGCCTTAAACAAGCGGGACTTTACAGTGCCCTGCGGGATATTCAGGGCGATACTGATTTCAGGAATATTTAATTGCTCAAAATAATATAGACTCAAGACTACTCTACTATCATTTTTTAATCTTTGAATTAATTCTTTTACTTGTAAATCATCTTTTTTCCGGTAACAATCAACCTCAATTGAATCAAGGTTTATATGTTGGTCTTTGCTTTTGTTTTTAATCCAGTCAATTGATTTATTCGTCGTTATTTTGTATGCCCAGGCCTTGAAATTTGCAGGGTCGTGCAATCTTTTCAGACCTTTGATTATTCCAAGCCAGGTTTCCTGAGTAATGTCCCAGGCGGCTTCTTTATTGTACGTCAGGCGGTAAGCATAGGACCAGAGGCGCTTTTGCCAGCGGCGGACGAGTTTTTCCATAGCCTTTACGTCGCCGTCCTGGGCATCAAGAACCAGAAGCTGGTCTTTGATATTTGAAAGATTATCTGCCATCTACTTTTCTGAGTCTTACAAACCGGCCGATTGGTTCATTTTATTTATAAATTTGTCACGGTTTTTGTTTTCCAGGCTTTATTGATAATTATAGGGAGTAATATGAGTGGGATAAAATTTAAAGTTGAAAAAGGCACTTGCAGCGTATATTATGCGTATTTTCGGAGAGGTGTCCGAGTGGCTTAAGGAGCAGCCTTGGAAAGGCTGTGTAGGGTTTATCCCTACCAAGGGTTCGAATCCCTTCCTCTCCGTTTTTTGTATTGCGGCGGGCTTATGGCACAGTGATGAAGAATTAAACTATGAGGGTGTTGGGAACAGTGAAAAATGAAGAGGATAATTTCTGTATCCCGCAGGACTGATGTTCCGACATTTTACGGCGACTGGTTTATTGAGCGCGTGAAAGAGGGCTTTGCAGGTGTGGTTAACCCTTTCAGCGGGAAAAGATATATCGTGTCTCTTCGGCCGGAAGATGTCGTGTGCTTTGTGTTCTGGTCGAAAGACTTTAGTCCATTTCTTGAGAAGCTGAAAATCATGGATGGTTTGGGGTATAAATTCTATTTCAACTATACTCTTACGGGGCTGCCTGGAGTCTTTGAAAGTAACTTGGAAAAGCAGGCGGCGATTGAAGCGTTAGAGCTTTTGAGCCAGACTTATTCGCCGGGGCATATAAACTGGCGTTTTGACCCGATTATTATTTCCAGTATCAGCGGGAGAGACTACTACCTTCGGGTTTTTGAAGAACTTGCCAAGTCTTTCGAGGGAGTTGTGGAGCGGTGTTATTTCAGCTTTGTGGTGAATTATGGCAAGGTCATTCGCAATTTTGCCGAGTTTGAAAAATCGGAGGGGATAAAGATTTTCGGTTGCAGCGATGATTTCAAGATTGAGTTGGCAGATGAACTGGCGGATATTGCGGCGGGGTACGGTATTGAGATGTATTCGTGCTGCGGGGATTATTTAGTTGGTGATAAGATTAAAAAAGCTCATTGTGTTGACGGCAGAATTATTGAGAGGCTATTTTACCCGGAGGGGCTTAGCTATAAGGCCAAGCCGACAAGGAAAGAGTGCGGCTGTACGGAGAGCACCGACATCGGGACTTATGATACGTGTCCGCACGGCTGCGTTTACTGTTATGCAAATGCAAACAAAGCACGGGCATGTGAAGGAGCCGGACGGCATGAGCCGGATTCAGCTTTTTTAGGCTACAGCAAAGCCGAGTCGGACGGATGGGTTTGGGAAATTAAGAAGGACCAGGCAAATCGTCAGAGCGAGGGAGGGTATGAGTTATTAGAAGATTAGGCAGTTGCGAGTTTTAATACGAGCTGCTCAATTGCGATGTGTGGTTTTGTTCGGCCGGTCTTTATAGCGTAATCGGTGGCGGCCAATTGCTGAAGGTTATCGCCAATCTGCTTCAAAGAGGTTTTTTTAAGCTGGGCGAAAAGAGCGTCCCTGTTGCTCCATATTCTCAGCTTTTTTGCAATCTCGTCGGGTCGGAGGCCTTTTTGGAGGAGGATTTTGGCGTTGAAGAGCCGGCGAAAGTGAAAGGTGAAAGCACCGACAATGGTGTATCCTGTTGATTTGTCCCTTGCGAATATATTCCTTAGTCGATTTGTAGCCTCGGCGACATCGCGGGCAATGATGGCATCAATTACCGCAAAGGCATCAAATAGACGATTATGGCCTATGAGCGCTTCGATATGAGCGGTGGTTATGGATTTTTCTTTGTGAGCAAAGAGTGCCAGTTTATCCATTTCAGCGTACAGCCGGGGGAGGTTATCGCCGGTTAGCTCAATTAGAAGTTCGGCAGCTGGCCTATTTAATTTTTTGTCGTGTGCGTCGGAGGCGTATTGGGTGAGGCGGGCGGATAGCTGCCAAGGTTTTGGCTGGGTTATGCTTATTAGTTTTCCAACTTTGGGCAGCTTTTTAGCCAGCCTGGTTTTGCTTTGCCAGGTTTTTACTGTCAGGACAAGAATTCCGGTGGGAGACGGAGCATCGAAATATTTTTCGAGGAGTTCCCGGTTTTCGGAGATGAATTTGTCCGCTTCTTTGACGAGAACGACTCTTTTATCGGTCAAAAAGGGTATGGTTCGGAGTTCATCGAGGATTTCGGTGGCGGAAACTTTGTCGGGTTCGGCATTTAGAAGTCCGGTAGTTCTCTGTTGAGGCGGTAATAGTTGGTCAATGAGCTTTTCGGCTTCGGCGGAAATTAGAGAGGATTCCTTGCCGGCGATTACATAAATCAGGGCGGTTGTTTTTCGGGCTTTAGAGTTGGTTTTAACCATCTTTGCTCTTGAGGATATTATGTCAAGCAACAGATTCTATCTGCCGGATTTTTTCTTTTTCTTTTTTTTCTTAGTTTTAGGTTTAGCCTTAGTTTTGGATTTTGGTTTAGGCTTTGGCTTTGATTTTTGCTCTGGCTTTGGTTCTGGTTCAGGCTTTAATTCAGGTTCAGGGTTTGATTCGGTGTCTGGCTTTTTGCTATTTGCATTTTGTTTTGAATTATTTATTTCTTCAGAGACTATTTTGGCAGCTGCGACAAGCTCATCGCCGGGCTTTATTTTTATTAACCTGACCCCCTGAGTATTTCTTCCGATTGAGCGAATCTGGTCGAGGCCGGTACGAATAATTATTCCCTTTGCGGTTATCATCATCAGTTCGTCGGCGTATTGAACGGTTTTGAGTGCAACTACCTTGCCATTCCTGGCGGTTGTTTTGATATTTATCAGTCCTACGCCGCCTCGGTTCTGCACTCTGTAATTTTCCAGGCCTGTTCTCTTTCCGTAGCCTTTTTGACAAACAGTGAGCAGTGCGGCTTTTTCCTCTGCGATAACCATATCGACTACAGCGTCGCTTTCACGTAGTCTTATACCGATGACACCTCTTGAGACCCTTCCCATTGAACGGACCTGCTTTTCGTCGAATTTTATGGTCATACCGTTCCTTGTACCGAGTATAATATGGTCGCTGCCGGTTGTCAGGACAACTCCAATCAAGTAGTCATCAGCGTCGAGGTTAATCGCAATGACACCTGTTGTTCTTGGATTGCCGTAGGCGGAGAGTCTCGTCTTTTTTACAAGGCCATTTTTGGTTGCCATCACGAGCTGCTGCTCCTGGCTGTCGAAATTGCTGACGTTTATGATAGAAGCAACCTGCTGGTCTCCAAGATGCAATAGATTGACGATATTTCTTCCGCGGCTTTGTCTTGACATACTTGGGACATTATAGACTTTAAGCCAGTAACATTTGCCCCGGTTTGTAAAGACAAGCAGATAATCGAGCGTTGAGGCGGTGAAAAGGTGTTCGATAAAGTCCCCTTCCTTTGTGTCAGAGCCGATGATACCTTTGCCTCCTCTGGCCTGTTTTCGATATGTATCAACGGGCATTCGCTTGATGTAACCGGCATGGCTTACGGTAACTATGACATTTTCTTCCGCTATGAGGTCTTCAATTTCGAACTGCTCAATCTGTGCGGTAATTTTTGTTTTTCTTTTGTCGCCGTATTTTTCCTTTATTTCGTGTATGTCTTCGATAATATTTTCGAGTAAAATTCTCTCTTTGGCCAGTATTGCCTCGTAGCCTTCAATTCGCTCGGTAAGGTCGGCGTATTCTCTGGCAAGTTTTTCGACTTCAAGGCCTGTAAGTCTCTGCAACTGCATTGTGAGGATGGCGTCGGCCTGGGGGCCGGTAAGGTGTTGTTTAGCCTTGCCTTTTTGACTAACGAATTCTTTAGGAAGGATTTTCTTTAAGGTTGCTGAGAGGCTTAATCGGAGAGGTTTCTTCATTAAGTTTAACTTTGCCGTGGGTGCGTCCGGAGATTTTTTGATGATTTCGATGATTTCATCGATGTCACTTACAGCGAGGATGAGACCTTCGAGAATGTGTGCGCGGTTTCTGCACCTTCTTAGGAGAAACCTGCTTCTGCGACGAATGACGGTTTTGCGATGTTCGAGAAAGGAGTTTAGCATCTGCTTGATATTTAGTGTTTGGGGCCTGTTATTTACCAGGGCGATGTTTGCGATGGCAAAGGTTGTCTGGAGTGCAGTGTAGCGGAAGAGCTTGTTTAGTACGACTTGTTCGTCGGCATCTTTTTTCAGGTCGACGACAATTCTCAGGCCGTGACGGTCGGATTCATCTCGAATATCTGAAATTTCCGGTATCTGACCACTTTGAACGCAATCAGCGATTTTGGAGACGATGGTGGTTTTTACGACCATATATGGTATTTCAGTTACTATGATTTTTACCCTGCCGTTTTTGGCGGTTTCTATTTCTGTTTTTGCCCTGACGGTCAAATGTCCTTTGCCGGTAGCGTAAGCATTCAGAATACCTTTTTTGCCACAAATGATACCACCCGTAGGGAAATCCGGGCCGGGCAAACACTTTATGATATCCTTGAAACCACAGTCAGGGTCCTTAATCAGCAGTAGTAACGCATCACAGACCTCGGTAAGATTGTGTGGTGGTATATTTGTTGCCATTCCGACGGCAATTCCGGTAGAGCCATTGACGAGTAGATTTGGGAACTTGGCAGGCAGAACGGTTGGCTCGAGGCGGGTCTCATCATAGTTTGGTACGAAATCGACCGTGTCGTAGTTGATATCTTCGAGTATATCGGTAGCCGGCGCTGCCATTCTGGCTTCTGTATATCTCATGGCCGCTGGCGGGTCGGAGTCTATGCTTCCGAAATTACCCTGCGGGTCGATGAGAGTGTATCGCATATTCCATTCCTGGCCCATTCTGACGAGTGTTCCATAGGTGGCCTGGTCACCGTGAGGGTGATAATTGCCGCTGGTATCGCCAACGATTTTTGCACACTTTCGATGCTTGCTTCTCGGTCCAAGATTCAAATCATTCATAGCAACGAGTATCCTTCTTTGTGAAGGTTTTAGGCCGTCACGAACGTCGGGCAGAGCGCGAGATACAATGACACTCATTGCGTAGTTAAGGTATGAATTCTTTAGTTCGTCGAGGATTTTCATATCCTCGAATTGCTCCTGAGATTTTTCGAGTTTTTCCATAGGCTTCCTGCTATCTTTGAGATTGAAATTCCAAAAGCAAATGATACCTTCAGTCAAACAGAAAGTCAAGAATTAGGGATGATTTTTGTCCCGTGTAAATGAAAAAAGTTGTTCAAAAAACAGCAAGCGGGACTAAGTTTCTGGGGAGCGTTTTCCTCCCATAGTCCTGTAAAGTTCCAGATATGCTTTGGCAACCTCTTCCGAAGCCCTGAACGAGCGCACCGGCCAGTATCCGAAGGCATCATCCACGCGAATATTTGCATTGATTAAAGCTTCCACAGGCGGGCCGACATTGGGGTATGTACCGACTTCTTTAGTGCATTCGGGACTTGCAGCAAGTAGATTGTCGTATTTTTGTGGTCCGGCGATGTAACTACCGCCGCCTCCGTTTACATTTATATAGAAGGCATGGGATGTTGTGGTGGAGGCTTTAGCCTTTGCTTCAAAAGCATCTACGGTTCCGGAGACGTTTCCGCCGTTTGCCGGATGAAGAATTAGTCTTGCACCAAACATTACCGGAAGTGTCCAGAGATCCGGGTAGCGGCCGTCGTGACAAATGTGCATTGTAGTCGGGACTCCAAGTATATCAAATTCATGGAGGCGATAGCCGTGCCAGAAATCGGATTCGCAGGAATGTATCTTCGGGCAAGTGGCGACTATATTACCATCGGGGTCGTAAAGCCTTGAAGCATTATACCTGACTATATTTCCGGCTTTGGATTTTTCCCAGACGGGCAGTCCAGCGACAAGATATGGGGCGTCTTTTAAGTTTTGAATGAAATCTTTCAATTTTTTTTCTGCTTCTGTGACAGGTTCAGGATTCTGGGTAACAGGTTTTTTGGGAAACAGTCCGGTCAGAGAAGTTTCTGGTGTTACGAGCAGCTGTATTTTTTTCTCAGCCGCCTGCCGGAGACCTCGACAAA
>Ga0272442_10004608_pt1 | contig 18779 bp, 15 predicted proteins | sample SSMForm2O_FD_200262 | JGI IMG/M metagenome (GOLD analysis project Ga0272442, IMG submission 200262) | Marine sediment archaeal communities from Little Sippewissett salt marsh, Falmouth, MA, United States - SSM-Form-2O | ecosystem: Environmental > Aquatic > Marine > Wetlands > Sediment ... | reverse complement strand
ACTCAGGGGCGCCTCGCGGCGCGGACGCCTTGCGGCGAAGTGCCAACCTCGTGACATTTTACTTTTTAATGACTATCTGAAGTTGTTGGATTCAGTGTTCGGATTATTTTAAGCAGCGACGTTATTAATTATTCCGACTGGCCAAAGTGAGCAGCGAAGATAGCAAAATCCTGGAGGTCAACTATTTCGTCACCATTTAAATCACTTTCAAATTTACTGCCTTCGCTTAACCAATCGGAGCTCATCAATTCGAGGTCGGTTAGCCCAACAGCATTATCGCCATCAGTATCGGCGCCTCCTAAGGGGTCCAGATAGGGGTCATCGTGGTTTATCATAGCCATCCTGATATTGATGTTTTCTCCCTGTACGGAAATACTTGTCCATTTTGGATTGTAGGCAAGGGATTCAAGGAAACCATCTATCTCGATAGGGTCTGTAACCGGCCCATTATATATTGGTACTGGGTCACGGAATATGTAGAGGTTTTCGGTAGCCGGATCAGGGATAAACATTGGAAGCGGTGGTTCTGGAATCGCGGTAAGTTCCCATTCGGCGGTAGCATAGCCAAGTCTGACATTCAAAAATGCCGGCTGGCCCGGATCGAGACGTTCTATTATCATTTCGGTATTAATCTTCTTCTGTCCCGGTTCTTCAAATGGGCCATCATCAAACCATGCGGTCCAAACATTCGTGAAAGGATACGGGTGCCATTGTCCCTGGTATGCAGTTCCATGATGAGGTGCAATAACGTTGCCTGTGATATCAATCTCGGCATTACAAAGACCAACTGCCGGAGCGATTCTTTCCAAGGATGAATTGTTGTTATTTACATCCCCAACAGGAGCGCCTTCGAATGACCATTGCCCTGAATCGAAGGCCACAAAAGCAGCCTCACTCATAAAATCAATACCAACAGGGGTATTTGGTTCCAATGGAGGGTCCCAATTTATTTCAATTGTGTCGCCGTCGGTCGAAATTACACCTGGCTGGTCGCACATAACATTGCTGATAGTTCCTCCGGACCCGGTATATGTAAGTACAACTTTATCAGTCGTATAAGGGGTAAAAAGGCTTCTGCCGGTTTCGTTACAGAACTTATAATAATATCGAAAGCCAGAAAAAGTCCCCCATTGCCAACAGCCGGCGATAAAACCATATTTGATGCCATCGTGCAGCGAAACGGTTCCGGGAGTATTACCGTCCCAGCTTGATAAAAACAAAGTTCCTTCCCATTTTACAAAACTATCCGGAGGGTGGTAACGCTTGGGATAATCATAAAACTTCAGGTCGAATGTTGGCTTTGCTGTCCTGTCGGCGATTTGTTCTTCGTTATAATAGAAGGGTCTTGTTTTACTGGGGTCAGGTTTGATAGAATTCGGCTCATCTTCGGGATATGGGTCGATATATGGTGAACTTGCGCCACTTTTGGGTGCGCTTGTATCGACTAATTGTACCCATCGCAGCGTAGCAGGGTCGCCGGCGCCTTTGTTGTATCTGGCCCTGATTTGTGAACCGCTATAGTGAGTTGACTTAAATTTAGAATGATAGTAATCAATTGTAAGTGTTCCGCTAAGAGCGGGGCCTTTTTTGAACGTCCATCCTGTAAAGTCAGTGTCACCATTTGCAAGTTCCTTCTGAGTCGGAGATTTAGCGTCAGGCGGAGCGACATACTCAGGCGGGTAAGGGCTTAGTTGATTCATTCCGTCCTTGGCTGGGCAACGGCTTAATCTTGTACTTTTAGTCGGGCCGTTTATTGTAATTTTAGCCGAAGCAATATTTACAATAGTTAAGATACAAACAGCAGCGATGATACTAATTCTTTTCATTTTCCATCCTCCTTTTTTACGGCAATCGTCCTTTCATAGAGCCAATTGCATATACAAGTTTATTTTCGTTCGTTGAGCCTGCAATCTGTTCAATTCCGGTCAGGACAGTAACAGCTTGTTCATAATTATAAGTGAAAGACTTCCGATGCTGCACGGGCTTTTGATCGAAGTTAAGTATGGTAATTTGCAGTATATGTCCAGCAGCATCAGTATCTGTTTTGCCAATCAGTTCAGTAATTCTCTGCAGGAGACCTCCATCCACCAGAAATTTAGCAGCTTCGTATGCTTCAAGTTCATCGATAACGGTCGAAATCACTTCCATCGAGATTTTTTGATCTGAAATTATGATTGGCAGTATTGACTTATCCGAATCCCCGATGTGCTGGAAGAAAACCGCGGTGGTATTTGATTGAGCTTTAATCTCTTGCTGTTGGCATGCATTAACAAGGATTGCTGTAGCTAAACACGCTGCAACAACTATATTATCCCCTCTTTTCAGGTGCACACACATTCCTCCTAAAAAACACATAAAAACCACCTGAATTGCCTAAGCGGCATTTTATTTATGTTAGCACCTAAAACTTGATATGTCAAGTTAATTTCGGGCACTCTTTCTGGGCGAAGTTAGAGAAATCGGCGTTGGATATTTATAAACGACGAGATAAGTTGAGACGATGCAGGTAGATATAGCGACTAACTGTATAAGATAGGAAGTTCGGGCTTCAATCTTACCTGCGCTGAAGGCACTTAGCACGGCTGTGACACATTTTGGCGGAGTTCCAAGGGCATCAGCAAAAAGGGATGCCCAGACAATTTTTTTAATACTTATAGTATTGAGTCAGGGCCTCTTGCATTCACATAAGATTTATGAATCTTCGCAAAAGAAAATTTTGCCGAATTCTCTCCAATAGCAGATTAGATTACAACAACAGGAGTATAGTTTTTTAAGTATTTAATTTTTTGCCTATAATTTCATGGGCTTACAAAGACTTTCCTCCAAGTGTGCGGTACGTCCACAAAAATAGCATTTATACCTTGGTTCATCAACCAGGTCCTTATATTCTTCCTGGTTATCTACATGATAGCCATAAGATACGAAGTAGCACAGATGTTTGGTGTGTTCGTCGCTTTTACATTTCTGGTTGTCTTTTGGATGTTCTGAGACCATAATTTTCTCCTTTACGTACTGTAAGCTTATTTCTCGTCATATTTTTGGTTAGGATATTATTGAAGTTCTTCAAGGATTATCTCATACAAGACTAATCTCTACCTGTCGTTTTTCAAATGCTGAAATTTCATTAAGTCTATTTTCCACTGTGTTCCAAGGTATATCAAGGCATTTTAATATATCTCGACAGTCTTCCGACAAAGGCAACAAGCACATAGCAGCCCTGATATTTTCAATTGATCCTGCTCTTCTCAGAAAATGCTTTATATTTAATATGAAATAAACACCCTTTTGAAAGGGTGACCTTTTTTCAATGATAGCCATTATATCGAATACATATTGACCTGCTTGCGACTGCCATTGGATCTTTAAATCGTGAAGCTTTTTCGCAATCTCGATTTCTCTTTCACTGAATTTCATTGCTCGAGCCTCCCAATCATTTTAGTTATTATACATTTGCCTCAAATAACTTTCAGCTTTTTCTATATATCTATGCATCTTTTGTTTTTCCATTCGATTTGCCAGAAAAGCCATAATTTTCATTCTCGGATTTTGAGCTATCAGCATTATGGATTCTTGAAGAAAATCTCTGTGATTTGGCAGAAGAAGAAACAATTGACGGTAAATCAAAGGTGACGTAAACTATGAGAACTGGAGTGGCCATTACAACCTCCAACTACGATCGGCACAACATCAGTTGGAAAATATAAGTAATAGAATTTGCAAGGTTTCATAAGGTTAAGAAATGAGCGAAATAATAATGGTTTTTTAAACGGCAGAGCAAAAATGAACTTAAAACGCATCAAAAGATATAAGTTAATACTTATCACCCTAATTATTATCACCGCCGCAATACCAATGTTCTTTGTTCGATTTGATGAGCCTTCTGCAAAGCTTCAGTTATACAAATTTTTCGCAAAAATGGGGTCGCTTTGCGGCAGCGTCCTTTTAGCCTGGCAGTATCTCTTAGGCTTTAGAGCAATAGCCGGCAAAGTTATCTGTGACCTCATCTGGGTCTTGAAACTGCATAAAGCCATAGGAAAATATGTTCTTGTCTTGATAACGACACACCCAATATTCATCACCATTTATTACCTGGAAAAGAAAGCCATCAACCCCCTAATATTACAAGGCGATTGGCCCTTTCAGGCATATGTTCTGCTCGGCGAATTGGCGTTCTTACTCTTGATTTTGATAGTCATAACAAGCATTTTTTGCCGCACCCAAATGTCCCTGTCAACATGGTTTGGTATACACCTTACAAGCTATATCGCTCTTGCGCTTATTTTTGTTCATAGCCTTCCGATCGGAATGACTCTAAACCAAACTCCCCTCTATAATATCTGGGTCATAATGGCAATATTGCTTTCTGTTCTATTCGTGTTCAGACTGCTTTACCGCCTTGAACTTTTCAGCGCAAAATATCTCGTGCGTTTTGTCGAAAAAGTCGGCCCAGCCGTCGTAAAGATCACTGCCTCCCCCGTCTATGCTAAAATTAAACCACATCTCGGCCAATTTATTTTCTTTCGATGGGGCCTTTTGAAACCGGCCAGACCTTTTACTGTCTCACATTACAACCCCCAAACACACGACCTCTCAATAACCGTAAAAGTCTCCGGCAAAATAACAACACTACTGCAATCTATAAAACCCGGTGAAAAAGTTTACATAGACGGCCCCTATGGAGTATTCTGTCATGCTGCTATTCAAAGCAATCGCCCACTGGTAATGATCGCAGGCGGAATCGGAATAACACCTTTCATCAGGCTTTTCGAAGAACTCGCCTACCAGCCTGACCGACAGCTTCACTTATTTTATGGTAATAAATACAAACACGAAATTGTATATAAACAGGAACTGGAAAACACCGAACAAATCAACATCATTCATGTAATGAGCCGGGACACAAATTATCCGGGCGAAACAGGTTATATCACAACCGAACTTCTAAAAAAATACCTCTCGCATTCACTAAATGAATATGAATTTCTGATCTGCGGACCACCTGTTATGACTAAAAAGCTGGAGGAAGAATTAGCCGCAGAAAACGTCCCGCAAATCCAGATACACCACGAGCTGTTCTCATATTGACAATCAAAACATTTTATTAAAAACCTACTCTAATTTTCTAAAACAACCTCTGACAAAATATGCTTTTTGATTTTTTGGGTTTTTTTCTGAAGGTGTCCAAGAGAACTAACTTGACAGTGTTACCTTTTGGACGGGCTGATAGAAATCGGCGTTGGATATTTATAAACGACGAGATAAGTTGAGAAGATGAAGGTAGATATGGCGACCAACTGGATAACATAGGAAGTTCGGGCCTCAATCTTGCCTGCGCTGAAGGCACTATAAGCGACCAGAAGGGAAAATTCGCTTGACTGACCAAGGCGTATTCCAAGCTCTTTGGCTAAGCCGGCAGACTCACCGGCTAATTTAAAAGCAGCATTGAACAGATAAGGCTTAATTACTAATATTACGCAGGCCAGTATTAATCCGGGGAGGATTACCTGCTTTGTTACGAGAAAGTCAAATTGGGCGCCTATTGAGAAGAAAAATAATATCAAAAAGAATTCCCTTACAGGTTTTAGACCTTCGGATATGAACAATGCTATAGGAGATACTGCAAGCATAATTCCAGCCACGAAAGCCCCTATCTCATAGGAAAGTCCCAGAAAGGCCGCGACCTCGGCGCAAAGAAGACACCACCCTAAAGACACCAGAAAGATGTAATCCTGAATTTTGTCAAATTTTCGAAACAACGTCAAAATTCCATAACGGACGAACAGAAACGAGCCTACTGAGAAAACAAGCGTTTTCAAAAGTAAAAATAATGCTTCTATATGAATGTTGGTTTCTGCGCTGCTGTAGAGAAACATTATCAGGCCAACCGCTATAATGTCCTGTAAAAGGAGAATACTTATCATAATTTCTCCAATGTGCTTATGATGGAGCGAATACGTGGGTATTAGTTTGACGCAGACTACAGTGCTCGAGAACATCAAGGCCAATCCGACAATCAGGCTTTCTGACCATGAGAAGTTAAAAAGTCTTGCAATAAGCATTACAGGCAGGGCAAAGGCTATACAGGTTGCTATGGTGATAATAGCAGTTTTTTGGAGAAGTTCGAACAGCTTGCGCGGCTGAAGGTTCAGGCCTATAAGAAACATCAGCAGTATAATTCCGAGGTGGGAAATATGTTCGATGTGACCGGGATCTTCGAATAAACCTATTCCCCAGGGACCTACAAGCATTCCTAATGATATATATGCCAGGATGATTGGTTGTTTCAAATACAGAAAGATAGTTGCGAGTATTGAAGCCCCGGCAAAAATCAAGGCCAGTTCCAGTATAATATTATCAAAAATACTCATTTAGCCCGGATTTTCCTAATAACATTTTGTAAACCTGCTTAGCTATCCCGATACATCGGGACTTCGCTCAATTTCTATTAGAATATCAAAATTTTCTTTCAGCTGCAACCGCTGAAATTTAACGAGGTAATGTCAGGTTTTCTGCGTGCGGATTGTATTATGGGTTTTCTGCGACGGACTGGGTCAGATTTTGGGTGAGAATGGTTTTGTTGTCATCTGTTATTTTAATGGTTCCTGCGGGCGGGCCATCGGTTGCGAAGGAGAGCAGCCATTGTTTTGAGCCCAATGAAACGGTCACAGATGTGGTGTCTGGGGGTGAGTCGGGATTTAGTGTGGAGGTTGGTACGATGCTGCTGTTGGCTGGCGATGCATAAAAGACTGTGAGGAAGTTCAGGTTGGTCTTGTTGTTGAGGGTGGGAGTGATTGTGATATTGTTATGAACGAGGTTTTTATTTCCACCTTTTACCATTTCCTGTGAAGAGCTGGTGGATTTGGGGAGGAGCATATCGATGAAGAGCCTGCCGTCGGTGTCGGTGATTTCGATTGTTTTGTCGGTGAGTTTTGCAGGTTTTAGCGAGTGCATCAGCCAATGTCGGGGTTGCGGTTTTGGTGTGTCGGTTCGGTCGAACACGATGAAGATGTCGGGGCGACAGAATACGACCTGTCGTGTGAAATTTTTGACCTGGCCTTTGGGATATGCGTTTGCGGCCTGTCCACAGACGTACGTGTAGTGAGGTTCGGCGTTTTGGTATGCGATGATGTCGCCTGTGTCGTATGGGCCGAGCTTTTCGATGGGCTGGTAACGGCGGACGGGGTCGTTCTGGAAGGGTCTTTGCGAGCCGCCAATGAGGAGGGTGTTGTGGAATCGAGTGTCTTTTGCACCATACTGGCTGGCATCGATAGCGAGGTTGCCGAGTTTGTGGATTAGGAGCTGATTCTGGTCAAAGTGCTGATGACCGGCGTAGTAGTCTGCGCAGACGAAGAGTGCGAAGGTTGCGTTTTTTTGCCATGATGAGCGCATAGCGGTCCAGCCGAGACCACGGAAGATTCGCGCGGTTGGCAGTGACGATGGCGGCTGGGGTTTGATGGAGGGGTTGTAGAAGAGAACGTAAGGGAATAATCGAAAATCGAAGCGGGTTGGTTCGATGGTTTGTGTTAGGTATTGGGCGATGTGGTTGTCGTAGTGTGCTGCGAGAATGGGGAGGTAATCGAGATTCGACTGGCCAATTTTGCTTGGTGATTGGTAAGCGTAGATATCTGCGACGCCGACAGCACCTCCGTCATGGGGACGTGATGTGTGGACGAGCCACTGCGGGTCGCCTGCGAGAGCGGTTGCGATTTCGAATGGATTTTCGTTTGTGGCGGTGTACCATGCCTGCCATTGGTGAATCATTTCGTACCAGAAGAAGGCGTGGTAGTCACGAGATTCATGCCAGCCGCCGTCCCCGTCTTTGTGACCGACCTGGTTAACGGCTTTTATTCCGTGGTTGTAGATGAAGTCTTTTCCCCAGTCGGCTAAATCTTTTGCAGCGTCGTCGTCGATACCGTCGTTGTAGAAAGCGAGGCCTGCGTAGATGAACAGGCCGTGCTGGAGGTATTGGTGGTTGTTATAATCGGAGTGTTGCCAGCGGGAGTTAATTAGTTTTTGGAGCTGCTTCATGCAATTGATGTATTTTTGTCGCTCGGCATTGGTGAGGTCGGGGAAGCACCAGTCGTAGATGAAGGCGAGGGACTTCATTCTGTGGGCATCGTTCCAGCTGTTTGGTTTTGCTTTGATGCAGGCATCGGCGTATAGTTTGAGCTTAGTGAGCAGCTTGGGGTCGCGGTTTTCAACGAGGTAAACAGTTGCGATGGTTATGACACGCTGGGCGGCGGTCCAGAGGTTGGAGGTGTCGATGCCTGAGTTGTATGCATAGCTTTTCATACGCTGGTAGCGTTTGTTTACAGAGGTGTCAGTTTGTATGCGCTGTTTTAGGTCATTGATGCCTTTTCGGCCGACAATCCAGAGGCGGGGGTGCTCGGTGGTGACCTGGTAGGCCTGTGTCGGCGTTGCGTTGGTAATGATAAACAGTGAAATTAATAATGTGAGAGTGAGACGCATTGTGTTACTCCTCCAATCCGAAATTTTCCAAAAAATAGTATATCTTTGCTTAGCTACCCCGACAGGTCGGGGAAGCACTTTTGCAATAGCATATCAAAACTTTCGTAAAAAGCAAGCTTGTCTTTCGGCACCGTGTATTTACTTTGGGTCTTAGAAAGGCGAGCCCCGACAGGTCGGGGCCTACAACCAAAGTAGAGACGCTTGCCCCAACCTGTCGGGGTTTTGTTGCTGAGCTTTCGAATTGTCGGAAAGGGGGAGCCCGGCGCCTTTTGTCGGTCACATGCGCAAGTATGAAAGGCTTGGTGAAGGATTTTTTAAAAAATTTTTTATTCCTTTATCAGCAAGGGTTTAGGGGAATTGGAGGGTTCGCAAATTCGTTAAATTTCGTATCAATTGCGCAAGTTGAGGCTTTAGCGGGGGGTCTGATTTTGACAAACAAGTCGGAAATGAAAGAAAATGATAGTTAGCTGCAGTGTAGCGAAGGAAGTAAAGATATCTCGCGGGGGAGTTGGTGATTATGAGAAGATTGCGGGTTTTCATTATCGCAATGGTAAGCTTGGGGCGTATGCGGCGATTTTCAAATTAGAGGCAGAGGGGCGATGGGGTCAGGTAACGGCCGGCGTGATAGTTTATATAATGCCGAGTACGGGTCTTGAACTTCGTAACGTTGCGACGGGGGATTATTTTGTCGGGCTGGACAGGTCGAGCCAGCTTGCTCTTATCAATAAGAACATTCGTTGTATAGGGCGGGTGATAGTGGAGCCGCGATTTCGGGGGCTTGGCTTGGGGAGCCAGCTTGTTCGTGAAACAATGCCGCAGATGAATGTGCCGATAATCGAGGCGGCGGCGGTTATGGGGCTGGTTAATCCGTTTTTTGAAAAGGCTGGTATGACGGCTTACAGGGCGGAGATGCCGGTGAGGTGTGAACTGCTTATTGAGGCACTTAGTCTTGTCGGGATAGAAAAGGAAGAATTCATCGACCCGGAAAAGGTGCACGGGAAACTGGAGAAGCTTGGTCGGGAGGAAATGGAATTTATTAACCTGCAAACGGAGTGTTTTCTTCAGCCTTACAGGCGATGGCGCGATATGGAAAGCTGTTTTGAGCGGACGGAATTTGTTTTAAGCAAACTGACTGAGCGGCCTGTTTATTATATATGGTTCAATCCGGAGATGTCGCCGGAGGGATAGCGAGGTACATATGGCTAAGAGAAAAAGAACGAATTCGATACGAAAAATAAGGCTGGAAAAGCTAATCGGTCATCCTGATAATCAGAACAAGCAGAGCGAAGGCAATTTCAGGAAGATGTTTTTGAATATTAAGCGCAGCGGATTATACGAGCCGATAGTAGTTCGGCCGCACCCGACGAAGGAGGGCTATTTTCAGATAATCAACGGTTATAACCGCTGTAAGGCCCTGCGGAAAGGTGGCTATAAGAAGGCGGATTGCGTGGTTTGGGAGATTGACGATGAGCAGACGGACATTTACCTTTCGACACTGAATCGGCTTGGGGGCAAAGACGAAGTCGAGAAGAAGGTTGCGTTATTGAAGCGGCTGAACAAAAAGCTGGATGTTAGTGAACTTAGTAAGCTTCTGCCGGGGACGGCCAAACAGATACAGTTATTGAGTAAACTGGACAGGCCGAAACCGAGCTTGGAGGAGGCTAAGATTAAAAGGAAATGTTTTGCGAAGGCGATGGTGTTTTTTTTAGACAGCGGTCAGCGGCAGATTGTAGAGAATGCACTTTCGGCGGCGGAAGTTAAAGAGGGGAGGTCGAGGGCGGCAGTAAATGCGGCTGCTCTGACGGCAATAGCGCGGGGATTTCTTAAGAATCTATAAAGTTATTTCGGAGGTTTTTAACGATGGGCAGACGAAAATATTTGACCAGGAAACAGCTATCTGTGCTGGAAGATTTATTCAGCGGCGACCTCAATGAGCATGAGGTGCTTTTGAAACACAAGCTTAGCAAGAACATTTATAACAAGTGGCTTTCGGAGGAGCGTTTTGCCGAGCGGTTCAGTCATTATATCAACGGTCTGAATCGTCAAAGCGAACTTTTAATTTCGCGTTATGCTACCCTTGCAGCGGTAAAGCTTGTGGACCTTACGGAGTCGGAGAACCAGGAAACAGCCCGTAAAGCGTGCCTGGATATCATATCTTTTTCATTAGCAAAGAAGACAATTTCAAAGGCAAATGGTGATGTCAAGGGAATTAAAGAGGCAGATAAAAAAACGCCGAGGCTTCCGACGAAGACAGCCCGCAAGCTGTTATCTGCGCTGGCAGAAGAGAAGGGATGATGGAACGGAAAAGCGTGAGTGTGCAGAACGGTTGAAGTGAGTTGTTTTAAGAAGATAATAATTTTACTTTATGGTGTGATATAAGTCTAATATGGGACGGGATTTGGCCGAGGGGAGAGGTTGAAGATGGGGCCACAGACTTGACAATAGGGCGGGATTTTTGTATAATGTGTATGTTGCGAGTGCAAATCGGGCGTTTAGCCACAGCGCTTCGGGTGGTGAAGTGCAAAATGGCACGTCGCAGCAGGGAGACAGGCCCACAAGAGCCTAAAAACTAAATGAGCCTGTATCTCCCTTTTTTTATTGGTCGGTCATCTCCTGGGTTCATACAGCAGCCACAAAACAATTTTTAAGAGGCATATCCGAAAATTCAAACCGAGGGCAATGATAATTTGGAAAGGGGCTTTTGTGCAAAGCGATTTTGAGAATGGCGGTGAGATAGAAAAAGCGGCTGAGGTTTATTCGGCGCTGCGGAGGATTCGGCCTGCGACGAAGGCGGATCTCAAGAGGTATGTGAAAGTATTTTTGGGTATTGACGTACCTTCGAAGAAAATATGCGAGGGACACAACGTGCCGCTGGATTACTTGTGGCACAGTTTTTCGGCGGACTTCGGCGCAGAGAAGAGGGCAAATGCCGATGCGATAGTATGGGCGAACCGTTCGGGGGGCAAGACGGAACTGGCTGCGGTTGCAACTCTTCTGGACTGCATATTCAAGGCGAACTGTGAGGTTCGGATACTTAGCGGTTCGGGTGAGCAGGCGGGGAGGATGTATGAATACCTTAGGGGGTTTTTGCGAGGTGGATTCGAAGAATTTTTAGATGGGCCGGTATATAAGGGTAAAAGCAGTTTTGTTAATGGTTCGGCGGTGGAGGTATTGACACAGTCAGCGACAAGCGTTCGGGGGCAACACATTCATAAACTGCGGTGCGACGAAATTGAGCTTTTCAGCGAGGATGTTTTTGCAGCGGCCAAGTTCACGACGCAGAGTATGGAGGGATTGACGGGGGGGATGGAAATGATAAGCACTATGCATCGGCCTTACGGTTTGATGCATAAGATAGTTACGGAGGCAGGTCAGTGGGGGACGCCGATTTTTAAGTGGTGTTTGTGGGAGGTGATAGAAAGATGCAGGGGGAGGAACTGTTCGCAGTGCCAGCTGTGGAGTGACTGTGGGGGCAAGGCTAAGAAGGCAGAGGGGTATTTGAAGATTGACGACTGCATAACACAAATGCAGCGGGCGAGCAGGGCTGGGTGGGAGTCGGAGATGCTCTGCAAAAGGCCGAACCTGGAGAATATGGTTTTTGACGAGTTCGAGCCGGACGTGCATGTTCGGGAGATAGATTATGATGCGAATTTAGCGGTTTACCGGTCGCTCGATTTCGGATTTGTCAATCCTTTCGTTTGCCTGTGGATACAAGTTGATGATGAAGGGGTGGTGCGGGTTGTTGATGAATACGTTCGCAGCAGGGCGACGATTGATGTTCATGCTGAAGAGGTTAAGAGACGAACGCGGGGGGGCGAAGGGCGTGTGTCGGCGACTTTTTGCGACCCGGCAGGCAAGGGAGTAAATGATGTTACCGGTACGAGCGCGGTTCGGGAACTGCGGAGTTTAGGGGTAACGACGCGATACAGACGAAGCGGGATTTTGGAGGGGATAGAACTTATCCGCAGGGCCATCAGGGCAGGGGACGGGAGGAGCAGGCTTATAATTTCGTCGAGGTGCGGGCGGCTGATAGAGGCGTTGCGGTGTTATCATTATCCTGAGAGTGCGGCAGGGAAGGGGAGCGAACTGCCGTTGAAAGACGGGCAGTACGACCATCCGATAGATGCGCTTCGTTACTTTTTTGTGAACTACAGATTCGGAGGAAAGGCTGCAAGCAGGCGTTATTAGCAAGCCAAAAACAAGGATTTGCAAGGAAAAAAACAAAAATCTTCTATTTTTCAGAAAAATTGTGTTATAATTTGCCGAAATATATAGTATAATATTCTGTATAACAGAAAAAGGAGGTAACTATGGATATTGGGCGCAGATTAAACGAAGCAAGAGTTGCTATCGGTTATACGTTAGAAAAAGTGGCACAGGAGAGCGGCATAGGTATATCATCTCTTAGTGATATTGAAAATTCTAAACGCGAGCCAAAGTTTTCGCAGCTGAGCAAGTTAGCGGAGACTTACCGAAAGTCCATAGAGTTTTTTCTGACAGATGAGCCAATTATTGAAAACGTAATGCTTTGGCGTGACGAGCCGGATACTCAGGAGGAAATGAAAGAAAAGGAAACCGAATTCAGGCAACTTTGTGAGCAGTATCACAATCTTGAAGCACTTATGGGTGAAGTTAAAGAAAGCAAATTCCCACCGATAGATGTGAAATCGGAAGAGTTTAGCTATAAAGATGCCAATCGCCTGGCAGAAAAAATGAATAAAGAGTTTTCACTCGGTGACATACCCAGCATGACTCTTAAACAAACGCTGGAGGAGAAGTTTTATGTAAAGATATTTCACCTGGTATTTTCAGGCAGTGCAATTTCAACATGCTCGGCTAAGTTTGGTCTGGCGGTTCTTTTGAACAAAAACAGTAAACAATGGCGTCGGAATTACGACTTAGCCCATGAGTTATTTCATCTTTTGACCTGGAATGTTTTCAGGTCAGGTAATTTGGAAGATAATGAGCCAACCGAACATGAGGAAAAACTTGCGAACGCATTTGCAAGCAGGCTTTTACTTCCCACGGATTCAGTTAAAGATAAAATAGAAACAGCTATGGACGAGAATTCGAACATCAGCTTCGAAGCGCTGGATGAAATTGCGAGAGAGTTTGGAGTGTCGCTGGATGCGCTTTTATGGCGTATGCTTTATCTCTATAACAAATCAGTAGAAGATATTGAAAAGTACCTTGAACAAGCCAAGAGGGTGAGGATCAATCGGCCTTTAAGAAAATCGGACGAACCTGATGAACTACCGGAACGTTACTGCAGCTTAGCGATAAGAGCTCTTGGAGAGGGTAAGTTGTCCCTGATTCAGTTTTCAAAATATATGGGGATAAGTTACAAAAAGGCCCAGGAGTATCTCACAGAAGGAGAGGATTTCACGGATGAAAAAATTTCAATTTCTGTTGTTTGATGCCGGGCCTATTATAAAACTTTTCGAACTGGGTATTTGGGATGATTTTATTAAAAGGTGTGATGTTACGATTGCTCGCACAGTAGCTGAGAAGGAAGTTGTTTTCGCAAGCAGAGGGGATGATAAAGAATATATTAATTTTGGTTTAAAACCCTGGGAGGAAAAAGGCCTTATTAAAATTATTGATGTGGAACCATCAGCAGTTAAGGTCTTTTACGAACAGTCCAATTTACAGGGCCAATATGATATTCATGATGGAGAAATGGAAAGTCTCGCGTTTTTGTGCAAGTGTTCTGAAGACTGGAAATTGTGCGCTGCTGATGGGGCGGTTTTTAGAGTTCTTGGATTCTCCCAAAGAGCCGACCAGGGTATTTCTTTAGAAGAAATCCTGGAAAAGACCGGGCTCTCACAAAGTGAGCTGGAATGGCAATATACGAAAAAGTTCCGCGAGAAATGGACTCATAAAGGCAAAGTGGATTTTGTTCAAGGGCAAGGTCCGCTGTAGCTTTCAAAGTACCACATCCGTTAACAGCCAAAAGATCGCTCGATTGATTAAAATCTGTGGAAGGAACAAATTTTTTGTTTTTCGGAAGAAAAACAGGGCGAGCGGCAGAAATATTCAGTATAATACGGCAACAACTAAAATCATTTAATATAATGCAAATTTCTAAAGGAGTATTACCATTCGAAAGTTTACCCACAAATACAAATTGCTGGCGGTTGGGGTGTTTATGTTGTTAATCTATCAGGGGACGAATGTGCTTGGTGTCGAGGGGAAGGAGGCAGCGCAGCCGGCCAAAGGTTGGCGTGTGATAGGTCCGGGCGGGGGAGGGGGAGTTTTTCGGCCTACCATCAATCCGGCTGATGAGAAGCATTTATTTGCTTGCTGTGATATGACGGGGGCTTATGTGAGTCACAACGGCGGGAGGACGTGGCGGATGTTTAACCTTCAGACGGGGATTACCGATTTTGCATTTGCCGAGGGCGAGCCCGATACGATTTATGCAGCCACCAACGGTTCACAGCACAGCGAAGACAGGGGTAAACTTAACAGTGGGCTGTTTCGCAGCGAAGACAGGGGCGGTAAGTGGCGTCTTATTTACCCGGACCCTAAAAAGGTAAAAAGCAAAGGCTGGCTCAAAGGCACTGTCGGCAAGATTTGTGTTGACCCTGCCAACAGCAATAATATTTATATCGGAGTTAGCCCATTGAGGCGGTTTATGGGCAGAGGCAGAGAGAGTAAGGCTGTGTCGGCACGGCTTATGGTTTCGACGGACCGAGGCAATAGCTGGCGATTACTGGCAAGACTTCCGGGGCGTTCGGTACAGGCGATATTGCCGGGGAGTTGGTGGGGCAGGGAAGATGAGGTAATAGTATTTACCGAGAACGGTGGTGTTCGTGTCTGGAGGGAAACGGGGAAGAAAGATAAGTTGTCTCTGCCGGTAAAATCCATATCCGGCGCCGACGGAGGCAGCAACGAGGACGGGAGCGTTTTATACATACTCTCGGGTATGCGGCAATCCGCTACTAAGGTTATCGGGGGTGTTTACCGTTCAATCGACGGCGGAGAAAGCTGGACACAAGCCAATCCCGACCTTTCCAAGGGCAAGAGTTATCGCGGGGATTTGCCGCGTTTTCGAAGTATTGGAGTCTGCCGGTTTCGGCCGGAGGTGATTTATCTTTCGTGCGGTTCATACCAGGGTCAGTACGGTACATTAAAGAGCGAGACGGCAGGGGACAGCTGGGATTGGGTTTACCATGCCAGGGGCGGCGAAGTGCTTTCCAATAATCTGGAAGGGTCGTGGCTTACGCGCGACCACGGTCCCGGGTGGGGCGGCTCACCTATATCCCTTGGGGTAGCTCCCACGAACCCTGATATATGCTACTCGAGCGACAACGGCAGCGCTCATCGGACAATGGACGGCGGTAAAAAGTGGGTGCAGGTTTACAGCAATAACAATGCAGACGAATCGGTAAGTACGAGAGGGCTTGACGTAACGACGTGTTACGGGGTTCACTTTGACCCGTTCGATGAGAAACACCTTTTTATCACGTATACCGATATCGGACTTTTCCATAGTTTGGACGGTGGTGAAAGCTGGTTCCACTCGATTAAGGGGATACCATCCGGTTGGGAGAATACGTGTTACTGGCTGACTTTCGACCCGGATGTTAAGGGGCGCGTGTGGTCGGTGTGGGCGAACGCTCATGATTTGCCTCGAACAAAGATGTTTTCAAGGCAAGGATTCGGCCGCTATACCGGAGGAGTGGCAGTTTCCAATGATGGCGGTAAAAGCTGGCAAAAATCCAATAAAGGCATGTCCGAAAACTCGATAGGTACGCATATCCTGCTCGACCCGGAGAGTCCTTCCGATTCGCGAACACTGTATGCGTGTGTTTTCGACAAAGGAGTTTTTAAGTCAACCGACGGGGGAGAGAATTGGAAGTCGGCAAACAATGGTCTCGGCGCTAACAAGTTTGCCTGGCAGATGCGGCGGACGCCTTCAGGCAGACTTTATCTGATAGTTTCGCGTGGTCTGGCGGACGGTAAGACTGTGGACGGGGCACTTTACAAGAGCGACGACAAGGCGCAAAGCTGGGAAAAAGTGAGTCTGGCCAAAGGTGTGAATGCACCGGCGGATTTACTTATTGACCCCGTGGACAACAAAATAATGTATCTTAGCTGCTGGCCGAGAACGGTGAAGGGACGGGACTTATACGGCGGAGTTTATCGCACGGAGGACAGCGGTCAAAGCTGGAATCAGGTGTTCGACGAAAAGATACGTGTTTCTGCGGCGGGGATGGACGGGCGTAAGCATAATACCATTTACATAAACACCTTTCACAATTCGGCGTTTCGCAGTGACGACCGTGGTAACAGTTGGTATCGGCTGGGAGGATATAACTTCAAGTGGGGTCAGCGTGCAATACCCGACCCTCATCACCCGGGGATGCTTTATTTAACTACCTACGGAGGCAGCGTATTTTACGGGCCTGCAACCGGTGTGCCGGGCGCCTTCGAAGATATAGAGAACTATCCGGACCGACGATGAGAGAGAGGGGATTAGTGGGTGGACATTTATGGTTTGCCTGATGAGTTGTATTTAAAGGCAAATGATGCAGAATGGGGGACAAGCAGTTATTGCATCATCAAGGAATTTCTTTTCAATATTTCCCAGGTCTGCAGAGGGGGCCAACAATATGAATATGTCTGATTTAATGTAGTTTTGTATAGGTAAAAAATAAGCAGGGCTGGGTCGCGGAGGGAGAGGAGAGAGCGAGAAAACCCCAGCCCTGCAATAGGTTTTTTACTAAGATTATTATCCCAAAAGATGTTCAGAATCCAAGTGAAATTTATAAAACATCTTGAGGTTTGTCAACTATTATTTTTTGAAGGCGTGGTAAATATTGGAGCCTGTCCTGTGTAGGCGCATAAAAAAACAGGGCTGAGAGAGGAGGGAGAGGAGAAAGCGAGATACTCCCAGCCCTGTATATTGGCTAATTCCTAATTGTATACGAATCTCTATAATTATATACCAATAGCGTAAAAGTGTGTTCAAATTTTAGAAAAAAATAAAAAATTTTTTTAAAAAATCCCCTGCCTGTAGGGTATTTATCAAGAATCGTGTTTTTTAACACAAAAATAAGGTTAGCGTTGTATTTTGAGTGGGGTTTTGTTAATATTCTTAGTTCAAGGTAGTAAATTTTCGAGCATTTTAAGGATTATTTATGCTGACAGACAATGTTCTTGAACTAATCGGCAACACACCACTGTTGCAGCTGAGAGGCGAAAAAATCTTTGCCAAGGCCGAATTTCTCAATCCGGGCGGGAGTATCAAGGACCGTGTAGCGCTTGCGATGCTCGAGGGTGCCCAGCGTGACGGCAAACTCAAGCCGGACTCAATCATCGTCGAGCCATCCAGCGGCAATACCGGAATCGGACTGGCTTTGGTGGGACGATTGATGGGCTATACGGTGCGGATTGTGATGCCTGAGGGTATGAGCGAGGAACGCAAGAAACTAATCAAGGCCCTTGGGGCTGAACTGGTTCTTACAACTGACGAAGAGAGTCTGCCGGGAGCGATTCGTCGTGTTGAAGAGATGACGGCTAAGGATAAACGTATCTATGTACCTCAACAGTTCGAGAATCCGGATAATCCTCGTGTTCATTATGAGCAGACCGGCCGTGAACTCTGGCGGCAAATGGGTGGTGATATCGGGTGCTTCGTAGCAGGGGTAGGCAGCGGGGGGACGCTGCAGGGTGTGGGTAAATTTCTCAAGGAACACAAACCCGATGTTAAAATTGTTGCTGTGGAGCCTAAGGATGTTGCAGCTTTGCTTGGGCATGAGCCCGGCCTTCATCAGATACAGGGCATAGGGGACGGTTTCATTCCTGATGTGCTTGATGTCTCGATGGTTGACGATGTGGTGGAGGTGACCGACGATGACGCTATAGAGACCACCCGGCAATTAGGCAGGGATCACGGGCTGCTGGTGGGAATCAGTTCGGGAGCAAATGTGTGGGCGGCCCGAGAACTGGCCAAAAGAATCGACGGCAATATTACTACGGTTCTTTCTGACCGGGCGGAGCGATATTTCAGCACAACCCTTCTTTAAAAACATTATTAAGCGGGTGCTTTAGTCGGGGGAACTTCAATTGTTTAAGAATTGAAGTTTGAGTCATTTTCAAAGGAGGACTTAGCGCGGGAAAAGGTACAAAAGACGAAATTGACGAATAAAAAGCATCCTTCGGTCGGTATTAAATAAAAAAATGGGCTGAGGTCGGGAGGGAGGAAGAGGAATTAGAAACCTCAGCCCGTAGTAAACTCTTTTAATATCTTAAGCGGTGACTCCGCAAACTTCCCCCAAGGCAAAAACCCCTCAGGGGTATTT